>Ga0310786_10009018_pt1 | contig 12722 bp, 13 predicted proteins | sample AusTroGonzalo_MG_FD_203881 | JGI IMG/M metagenome (GOLD analysis project Ga0310786, IMG submission 203881) | Bovine rumen microbial communities from tropical cattle in Woodstock, Queensland, Australia - Gonzalo_03 (v2) (version 2) | ecosystem: Host-associated > Mammals > Digestive system >...
GGCGTAGCAATGCATGGCGCGGGCCACGAAGCCCACGTTGTGCGGGTGTTCCGGTTCAACTAAAACGACTCTAAACTTGCGCATTTTAAACTTTCCACTTAAAATCTTTTCCGCGGATTTCGTTCTCGATGGTTTCGCCTTCGGCGATTTCTGCACCGGCATAAATCACGGAATGCTTGATCGTAACGCCTGCGGGAATCTTGACGCCGGGCTCGATTACGGCTTCGTTCACGTCGCGGCCAACTTCTTTCAAGCGGGCCTCCACCGCGGCCATCAAGCCTTCAGGCGAGCCCATGTCAATCCAGGTTGCATGCAACTGCGTCATATCTACAAACGGAGCGCGGCCTGCAGCGATTTCCTGCTTCCAGAATTCACGGATATCGAATTCGCCCTCACGGATTCGCGAAAGGGCAGCATCGCTGTACCACGAGACTCCCGAGAACGTCGCGGGCGTACCCTCTTCGCTTCCGAAGCGCCCGGCAACACCGGCCAAGCGGCCGTCCGCACCGACGCGGAACGTATTCACCTTCGGGAAGTCCACCGCCAAGAGCGCCACCTGCGGGCCGTCCGGCTGAGACGCCAGAGCCTGGGCGTTGCTCACGAACGCCTTCAAGTCGAAACTGCAATAGGCATCGCCGTTCATCACGAGCAAGCCACCGCGGTAACCCTCGGCGTAAATGCGGTGCAGCGGCCCCGCCGTCCCGAGAATTTCGGGCTGTTCCACCCACACCTTTTCGAAACCGAGCATCTTGCCCGCCTCCACCACCTGTTCCGCCAGGTAATGGGCGTTCGCATGCAGGCGCACGTCCCCGATAGCACGGGCCTTTCGGGCCTGCAAATCGAGAATCGAGGCGTCAACCACGGGCACGAGCGGCTTGGGCACGTCGTTCGTAAGCGGCCGCAGGCGCGTCCCGAGCCCCGCCGCCAGAATCAAAACGTTGAGGGTGTCTTGTTCCATTTTAAAAGTTACACCATAGCGGCGCTGAAGTCGGCCTTGCAGACCAGCGTTTCGCCCTGCCAGATTTCACCGGTGTACTTGTAGATGCCGTGGCGGGCCATCACGAGGGTCGCCTTGAGCGTCAAGTCTTGCGGAGGAATCACCGGAGCGCGGAAGCGGCAGTTTTCAACACCCATGAACGCCGGGCGCTTGCCTTCGACATCAGCCTTCTTGGCGATCATCGTCAAGAGCGTTGCGGCCTGGGCCATGGATTCGATCTGGATGACGCCCGGAAGCACCGGATTGCCCGGGAAGTGGCCGTCAAAGAACTTTTCCTTACCCGTCACGTGCCACACGGCGACGATAGACGGCTGGTCGCCCTCGTTGAGTTCAAGGATTTCGTCCACGAAAGCAAACGGAGCCTTCTGCGGGAGGAGGTTATGAACGAATTCAGAATCGTATTGCATAGTTTATCACCTTTTCTAGGATTTGACGGTGGGCCGCGTGACCACCATTCACTATCTCAACGCGGACTTTGGGCAGGGCGGGCCTTACAAACGCAAGGTCACCCAACAAATCTAAAATCTTATGGAGCGCGGGTTCTTCGTGAACGCGGTACTTCTGCGCGCGGGAGGCATCTGATGCCCCGATCAAAAGGCCGCAACTTTCGTCCACGCCGGCGAGCAGGCCGTTCTGGCGGGCAATCTCGTAGTCCCGTTCCGAAATAAAGGTCCTCGCCTCGAAAATATTGTACAGGTCTTCGGCGGAATAGATCGAGACGTCGGCCGCCGAACGGAATCCGCCCATATCGGGGCGGTCCAAGATGTAAGAGACCTCGAACGTATCGCTCGGGGCAATGCGCACGCAACCGTAGACGGAACCGTCTCCCGGACGGCGCAGTTCCCAAGCCGCATTCACGGGCGCATCGTAAAACGCCAACTCTCCCGGAGCGCCCGCCATACTGCGGAGGGCGTTGAAGAACAGGATGGCGCTGCCGTCCATCATGGGGACTTCGGCACGGGACGCACCCGCGGGGCAATCGACATCCACATTGAAGCTGACTCCCGGCCACATGAGGAACACGGGAGACAAATGTTCGGTACAGGCGAGGGAACGCACCACGGCGGAAGAGCCCTCCTCGCCCGCCGTATAAATCGACGTCCTCTCGACAGAATAGCTGAGTTCCGTAAAGCACTTGGCCGCATCCGTCCCGTAAAAGGGATGCGAACCGACGCTCCACTGCACGCGCGGTTCAAAGCGCGGGTTCAACTCGGCCACTTCCACACGCACGCACGCGCTTTCGTAAGAAAGCGAGCGGGAACGAAATTCTTTTACCTTGCGAGAAACCATATCAACTTTCGCCAAGCCGTTTCAACTTCACCATGGCCTTGCGCCATACACTGATTTCTATCGCGGGGAAACCGGAAACCATCCTGCCGGCAGGAATGCTCTTGGTGACTCCGGCCTTGGCCGCAATGCGTGCGCCCTTGCCAAGAGTCAAATGACCCGCGACCTGCGCGCCGCCCGCCAGTTCCACATCGTCTTCGACAACCACGGTCCCGGCAAGTCCCGACTGGGACGCCATGAAGATGTTGTTCCCGAGAACGCAGTTGTGCCCGATCTGGACAAAGGAATCAAAATGGCAATCGTTGCCGATGGTCGTCGGCGAAACAAAGCCCGCCGCCACCACGGTATTCGCGCCAAAACTGCAACGCTCGCCGATGCGAACGCCCGCTAAGTGTGGCACCATGCGGCGCTTGCCCGCATATTCATAAAATCCAAAACCGCGGGAACCGACGACGACGCCCGCCTGGAAAATACAGCCTTCGCCGATTTCCACGTTCGGGTACACGGTAACGTTCGCTTCCAGCACGCAGTTCGCGCCGACCTTCGCCCCGCGCATCACGACGCAGCCGGGGCCTATCACGGTATTTTCGCCGACGAAACCCTCCACCACCGCGCTCGCGTGGACGCGGGCTCCGGCGGCACATCCGGTAACCGCACCGGAAGAATCCGAAGCAAAGCGGTTCAGGAATTCCACCATAGCATGGTACGGATTTTCTACAATGGCGAGGCAACGGACTCCGGGGAGTTTGTCCGCGAGAGGAGCGCATTCCGGCGGGGCAAAGAGCAGCCCGGCACGGACGCTTTCCAAGACAGAAGAGGCATAGCCGTTCGCATTCGTATCGCTTTTCGAAGTCGAACCCAGCCAGAACGAAACATCGGCAGAACCCGCGCGGTCCACGGCGGCAAAACCCGTCAGTTGCGCATCGCCATCCGGGAGCACCGCACCTTCGGCAAGCAAGCCGCTAGAACGCAGCCACGCCAAAACATCGGAAAGGGCGACCGGGGCCATCAATCCTCCAAGGCCAGCATCTGGACCTGGCAGGCATATTCAATCGTAATCTCGGTCCCAACCTTGCCGCTCAAGTCTTCACCGTCGAGCTGCAAGAATTCGTCGCCGGCCATCACCAGCTTGAGGGAACGCACCTTCCTGGACTTCAGGCAATACTTCTTGTAAATCCCGCCGATGACAGGGATGTTTCCGATGGCGATGGCCATCAGGAACTTGAACATGTCGGGCACGTCGACGACTTCCAGGAGCCCGTCGGCCATGTTCGACTTGTAGAACGGATTCGCTCCGCTCGCAAAACTCGGGATGTTGCCGACAATCACCGTGCGGTGACCAGAAACATCGATCGATTCGCAGTTCCCGTCGCGGTCACAAAAACCGAGGGTTCCGCGCTTGAGCACGTAATTCCTGTCGGCAAAGAAACGGCGCACGTAGTGCATCTTGTTCGCGATAACGGAAGAGCTCGCGATAACGCCGTTGGCGCGGTCCTGGTTAAAGTCGTGCGCAATGCGGGCGTCGATACCGCCCGAAAAATAATTGGCCATGGCGAACTTGTCGTTCACCTTCCATATATCGAAAGGCCTTGCCTTCGCGCGCAAGAGCCTGCGCACCAGGAAAAGCAATCCGCGGTCCACGAAGGGCTTGTAGAGGTGAAGCACGCGCGCGAGGTCGTTACCCGTACCGAGCGGGATAAGCCCGATTTTCACATGACCCGCATAATCTCCCGAAAGCATCGCCGAAAGCACCGCCGAAACCGTACCGTCGCCACCGACGGCAATAAGCGTCTCGGTCGAAGCGAGCGCCCCGCGGATCTGTTCCGGCATATCCGCCGCGCGGGTAAATTCGGCCTTCCATTCGGAATCGGCGAAGTCCATCGACTTCATAATCTCGGGCAGGAACTGAAAAATCACCTTGCCCTGACCGCCGCCGCTGATGGGATTGATGAGGAAGACGAACTTATACATGCTTCAGCAGTTCGTCCTTCGCCACGATGTAATGTTCGACACCCTCGTGCGCCTTGCGGATTTCGTCTTCGGTCAGTTCACGGACGACGTGCGCCGGCGAGCCCAAGATAAGGGAGCCTTCCGGGAATTCCTTCCCCTGCGTCACGATAGCGCCGGCACCGACAATGCTGTTCTTCTTGATGTGGGCGCCGTCCATCACGATCGCGCCCATGCCGATGAGGACGTTGTCGTCGATCGTACAGGCGTGCAACACCGCGTTGTGGCCGACCGTGACTTCGTTACCGATGACCACGCCTTCGTCGAGCGAGAGGTGCACCGTCACGTTGTCCTGGATGTTCGTCCTTTCGCCGACGACGATGCTTGCGAGGTCGGCGCGCAGTACCGCGTTGTAGAATACCGAGGAATCGTTACCGATGGTAACGTCCCCTATGAGGCGTGCCCCTTCGGCGAGGAAAACCCTCTCGCCTATGACCGGGCGCTTGCCTTTGTATTCTACGACCGTACCCATATCTATTTCTTCAGGCCCGCAATGGCCTTCCATTCATCCTGTTCGTCCTGGCGAAGAAGCACAAAGCCCTTGATATCGCCGAGGAGTCCGACTGCCTTTGCCGTATCGCCATCGGCCATGGCGTCCTTCGCATCTTCGAGGAGATCCTTCATGGCGGTGCGCTTGTCGCTGATTTCGCCCAGGCGGTTCTGGCGGAGCACTTCCATGCTGTCGCTCACGAAACCGAGGTCCCACGTGCTGTCGTAGCAGGCTTCCGCGGCGGGGAGTCCGGTGATATCCGCTTCGGCGGCGACGTACAGGGCATCGCAGCGGGCGAACATTTCGGCACTGGACTGCTTGGAATGCTTGTAGTACTGGTAGCCACCGAAAATCAGTGCAATGAGGACCACCAGGAACACACCGTCCTGCCAGCCCATCACCGGAGCAGGCGGGAGCTTGGGCTTCCCGTTGACGGTCTCACCGGCTTCAAGCTTTTCTTCCGCCACATCAAAGGGGCTTTTTCCATTCAAAAAACTGAACATAGGATTCCTTATTTTTTTGAAAATGCGTCAAAGACGCGTGCATACAAGTAAATCTGTTTGAGCAGGCTCGCAAAGCCGTTGGAGCGGGTCGGCGAAAGCCCCACGTTCAAGCCAATCTGCTGGAAGAACGCCGGGTCCACGCTCAAGATATCCGCAGGGGCCATGTCGTTGTAGACGCTCAACGCAAGGGCGCCGAGGCCGCGGCTAATCAGCGGGTTCGTCGTACCGCCTTCCACGTCCATCTCGAAATGAATCTTGCCGTCGGCAAAACGCGGCACGAGATACATCGTCGACGCACAGCCCTGGATAATGAACTTCTCCGCCTTGAGGCTCGCATCCATTCCCGGGTGCGCCTTCGCAAGATCCAAAAGGAACTTCCACTTGTCGTCGGGATCGCTAAATCCGGCGAACTTCGCTCTAATATCTTCCAGGCGTTCCGCAATCGTTGTAGCCATAGTCAATTACTCCAACCGGTCTAGTGCAAGAAAGACCGCATTTTCCAGATGAGCGAGGGGCAAGCCCATAGCACGTTGAAGAAGATTCGGAACAAGGTCTGCTTTTCGCGGGGCAGCTTCGAGAGGTGTTTGGCGGCACGGTCGAACTGGCTATCGCGAATGCTGTTGAAGGCGTCTTTTGCGCGGGCCAGCTGCACATGGGACTTGCCGAGGGCCTGCATCCAGCGGGGCTGCACGAGCGATTCCACAAGGGCACGCCCTTCGTCCGTCGATTCCTTGAGCCATTCCGAAACGCTCTCCGCAACAATCTTTCCGCACAGGAGGCTTTCCACGATACCCGAACGGCTGATGGGGTTCACGCAGCTGGCGGCATCGCCGGCCTTGAAGACGCCGTTCTTCGCAAAAGGCTTGCTTTCCGGACCGGTACAGGCGATCATGCCTCCGTACACGGCCTTGACCTTGGCCTGCGGATAGTCGCGGGCCACAAAGTCCATCAATTTCTGGCGCAGGGCCACCTTGGACTTCACGTCCTTGCCCAGGACGAAGCCGATATTCACCTCGACCCCGTCACGCGGGAAAATCCAGCCGTAGCCGGATTCGAATTCCGAACCGAAGAACAGTTCGATATGTTCCCTGCTATGTTCAATCCCTTCCGCAACGGCAAAGATGGCCGGTTCCAGATCGGCATTGCCGGATTCGATGCCCTGCAGGCATTCGATATCGCGCGTCAGCTTGCAACCCGGACCCGTCGCATCGATAACAGCCCGTGCCGAAACCGTTTCGAGGGCTCCGCCGACTTCCACCGTCAGCTGCCAGCCCGAACCGTTTCGTTCCAGCTTCTTGATAAGGGCATCATAATGGCATTCGACGCCCGCATTCACGCAACCGTCCGCAATGGCATGGTGGAACCGCGCGCGGTCGAGGATAAGCCCGCAATCCTTGCTGTAGAATTCGGCGCGGTAGCGCTTGGGCGACGTAAAGTAGATTCCCGAGAGGGAACCACGAACAAAGGAAGGGTCGACCGGCCAGAGTGCACTCAGGCGATCCCTGGACACGGCTTCCGCACAAAAAATCGGTTCCTTCCAGGGTTCCTTCTTATCCAGAAGGAGGACCTTCCTAGAACCAGACGTCAACTTTCCGAGGGTATAGGCGGCCATCAGACCGGCAGGACCGGCCCCGCAGACTACGACATCGTACTCTTTTGAAAGGGAAAAAGGCATTTCAAGCGGAAAAATAGCATTTATTTATAGAGTTTTTTTATTTATTTATTCGTTTTTCGAAATTATTTAGTTATTTTAGGGCTATCCGTTATTTTGGTTTTACCATAAAGGGAATGTTATATATGAATATGATGAAAGCTTCGAAATTTGGTCTTTGCCTCCTGAGTGCGCTCGCTATCAGCAGCTTTGCGCAGGACAACTGGAATGGCAAGAACCTGAACGTATCCTTCCGCGATAAGCGTATCGACGGTTTTGATTTCCGTGATTCCAAGGCGGTCAAGAATGTAACCGACTTCCAGCGTGCAGCCGGTGAAGGCCCGCGCTTCGACGGAGCCAACCTCAACGAAGTATCTTTCCAGAACGCGGTGATCAGCGGCGCGAACTTCAAGAACGCTAGCCTCGTCAAGGCAACCATTAGCGGTGCCGACATCCGTTCTTCCTCCTTCAAGGGCGCCAACATGGAAGGTGCAAACCTCTACCGTGCAACGCTCCTCGATAGCGAGTTCCCGCAGACCAACCTGAAGAACGCCCGCCTCGACGCCATGAAGGTGTCCGACAATGCGGACTTCAGCAAGTCCGACCTCACTCAGGCGTCCGTGATGGACGTGGACCTGACCGGTGCCGACTTCAGCAAGGCCAACCTCACGAACGCGAACTTCTCTCGTTCCTTGATGGCTAACTCCAACCTCAAGAAGGCGACGCTCGTCAAGACGGACTTTACCGCCTGTAACCTGATTGCCGCTAACTTCAAGGGCACGGACCTCATCAACGTGAACTTCGCCAAGGCCGGTCTTTCCCAGGCTGAATTCGGCGGTGCCGAATTCCAGAACGTGAACCTGCAGGAAGCTGACCTTTCCCTGACGACCTTCAACGACGTCGACCTTTCCAAGACGCAGCTCCAGAAGGCCAAGTTCGCCCAGTCCCTCGTGAAGAACATGGACTTCAAGGGCCAGGACCTCACCGGCGTTATCTTCGACAAGGGCACGGTCTCCAAGAACGAATTTGACAGGGCCAAGCTGAACAAGACCTCTTACTTCGACGCCGCCGTCGAAAAGAACGTGTTCAAGGAAGCCGAACTCATGAAGGCCGTCTTCGACGGTGCCTACGTGTTCAAGGACATCTTCGACAAGGCCGACCTCACCAAGGCCAACTTTGCGAACTCCACCATCGAACGTTCTGACTTCAACCTGGCCCAGCTGTCCGGTGCCACCTTCGCCGGTGCGAAGATCATCAAGGTCAGCTTCCTCAACGCGAACATGCAGGGCATCAAGATCGACGCCGACACCAAGATGGACGACGTGGACTTCTCCGGTGCTGACCTGAGCAACGCGAAGATTGAAAAGTTCACCGCCAAGAAGGTCATCTACGACAACAAGACGAAGTTCCCCAGCGGCTTCGATCCGCGTCAGTATGGCTTCACCAAGCGCGGTGAAAAGGCTGCCGACATCAAGGTCGAAGGCAAGAAGAAGAAGCCCGCTGCCGACGACGGTGATGAAGATCAGCCGAAGAAGAAAAAGAAGAAAAAACGCCGTTCTTCCGATGACGACGACGAATAATCTTCCCTGACTAACGGATTTGAAAAGGCGCCCCCTGCGGGCGCCTTTTCTTTTACTGCGGAACTTACTTCTTGTCCATCAGCCAGGATATCGCTTCGGCGAGGCTTCGGACGCGGACAATCTTGATGCCCGAGACGCCTTCCGGGAGGCTACCTCCCGCGGGGACGATTGCCTCGTCCATACCGAGCCGCTTGGCTTCCTTGAGGCGCTGTTCCAAGAGGCTCACGCTGCGGACCTCGCCAGATAGACCGAGTTCGCCGATGGCTACCGCCTGGCGGCGCAGCGGAATCCCGAGGAGGTTGCTCGCAACCGCAATCGCAAGCGCCAAGTCCGACGAGCCGTCGTTCACCTTCATCCCGCCGGCGATGTTCACGAAGACGTCGGACGCCCCGACGGCGACGCCCCCAAACTTTTCGAGCAGCGCCAAGATGATGGTCAGGCGCTTGGGGTCGACGCCGACCGCGACCCGCTGCGGCACCGCGTAACCGGTCTCGTTCACCAGCGCCTGGCATTCAAAGAGCATCGCGCGAGAGCCTTCCATCGTACAGCAGACCACGCTGCCGGGAGCGGGCGGCGCGCCCTCCTGCAGGAACACCTTGCTCGGATTCTCTACCGATTCGAGACCGTGGCCCGTCATCTCGAAGACGCCGATTTCGTCGGTAGCGCCAAAGCGGTTCTTGATGGTGCGCAGCAGGCGGTACTGGTGGTTGCGGTCGCCTTCGAAGTACACGACCGTATCGACCATATGTTCCAAGATGCGCGGTCCCGCAATCTGGCCGTCCTTCGTGACATGCCCGATGAGGATGGTGATGCAGCCGCTGTTCTTCGCGAAAACCATCAGGTCGAGCGTGCATTCGCGCAGCTGGCTCGCACTGCCCGGCGTCCCCGGTAAATCTGACTTGTAGACCGTCTGGATGGAATCGATGACCATCACCTGGGGCTTGAGTTCCGTAGCTTCGCGGATAATCTTTTCGAGGCTCGTTTCGCACAGGAGCGCCATGTCGCTCCCCGAGACGTTCAGGCGTTCGCTGCGCAGCTTCACCTGGCAAGCGCTCTCTTCCCCGCTCACGTAGAGCGCCTTGACCCCGGCGGCGGTCATGGTGGCGAGCGTCGAAAGCACCAGCGTGGACTTGCCGATTCCCGGATCGCCACCAATGAGCACCAGGGAACCTGGTGCGAGCCCGCCACCCAACACCCGGTCGAACTCGCTGTTGGCGGTGCTCAGCCGCCGGGTATCCTCGGTGGCGACATCTTTCAGCAGCACCACCTGGTGGACGGGGCCGCCTAGACCGCGACCGCTACGGCCTACCGCTTCGGGCAGATGCTCGACCGCATGTTCCTTGAGGGTGTTCCACGCCCCGCAGAAAGGGCACTTGCCCACCCACTTCGAGGTGGTATTGCCGCAATCGGTGCAAAGGAACTCAATTTCTTTTTTCGCTTTAGATTTATTTAGTGCTACCATGTGCACTAATATAACAAAAAGCGCCTGACAAAAATTGTCAAGCGCACATAAATGCACAAAAAAGCACTAATTCACCGCAGAAGCCCGTAAGCGCGGTCTTCAAACTTGAAATACGAGAAGTCTTTTAAGCTGTCGGGAACACCTATTCGGAGCTTGCAATACGAACTGCAATCCTCCTTTAAACGAATTTCCGCCAAATTCACGGACAGCGTATCGCCAGAAAGCTCAAACGACAAATCGGCATCGATGTCACAATATTTATTTAGCCAGTATGCAACTTCGACAGAGCCATCATTATTTTTAAGCAACTGGGCATTTTTAATGCTATCCGGTCCCATTTTCACCGCCTCGGACGTCGTCAGGCATTCACCAACCCTAATGGCCTTAGCTTCGGACTCCCCAATCGAATCCAGGAAGACTTGAACAGGCGACTTACAAGAAACAGTCATAACACTTGGCGGGGGGCACACTCCCTGCGCCGAGCCATGAGAACTTACGACCAGGCCGCCTTCTATGTAGACCGTATCTGGGCAACAGGCTGCAGGATTATAGTTGCCGCCATCCGGCAGGGAACTGCTCGACAATGGAGAAGGTATAGACGAAGACGATTCCTGGGATTCGCTTGAGGTTGCACCTGCACTTGACTGCGGAACCTCATCTGCACTTGACCGGGGATTCTCGCTTGATGTCGGTACATCACCGTTACTTGACGAAGACCTCTCATCGGGCGTTATCTCTTCAGGATTTTCGGCGACAGCCGGAGGCGCACTTGATTTATCATCGGAGCAAGCCGAAAATAAAATTACAAGGCAAAACAGCGCTCCAACTGCAGTCAATAGTTTATTCATATTTCTCCCTCCCCTATAGGGTTTCCCCTAATATATAATTTTTGAAATTTACTTTGTACGTTTTTTCAAAAAAAATTATGGGAATTCAGAGCGGATAAAGAGTTCGCCGCGGTGTCCCGTCTCAAAACCGAAGAGGTATCCGCGGTTCATTTCATACCCCATTCCTATCCCGAACGGAAAGGGGAAAAAGCCAAAATAACGGGCGATTTCACCACGCATCCTGAAACCGCTGTACATATCGTCCATCTCGCGGTACGGTTCGCGCATATTCCTGTTCTCGCTTTCTTCGATTCGCCAGCGGAACAAGTACGCATACGCAATGCGCCAACCCGTCCTGGCCTTCTTATTCCAGAAGACATTCCATACGAACGACGCCTTGACTCCCAACTCGTCGCCCGGTTGGTAGTTGGAATCTTCAATGAACGTATAATACTGTAAACTAAGCCCCAGCAAAAGGCTGCGGCTGAATCCATAGAGGAACATCGGCTCCACGCCAAGGCGGTTGAAGCGTTCCACGCGGCTTCCCTCTCCCGGACGGAACCGCCAATTGAGAGCAATCCCGGCGTATTCCACGGGGAAAAACTTCGCCCCGATAAAAGATTCGTTGAACCCGTTCACCTGCAAGTTCACGTACTCGTGGAGCTGTTCGTGCCACATCGTTTCCCACTGGTAGCTCGCAAAACGGTACGAAAGGTCCGTATAGAGGCTAAAACATTCACAGGGAGCCACTTCAACCATCCAGCCGAGATCCGCGCTGTACACGTCGTCACGCAATTCGCCAAGACCGCCCAACTCCACCGCCGTACGGGGCGGAAGCACTGGACGGAGGGGTTCCGTCGCATGGGCCGACACAAAAAACGCAAAAAAAACGAGTATGAAAAGGCGCTTTATCACGGAAGGAAAGATAGAATTATATATTTAGCGCAAAACAGAATTCACGAGCCAATCAAGGATTTGCCATGAAGAACATTGTCATCACCGGCGGCGCAGGTTTTATCGGAAGCCATGTTGTGCGTCTTTTCGTCAACAAGTATCCCGAATACAAAATTATCAACTTAGACAAGCTCACGTACGCAGGGAACCTCGCCAACCTGAAGGACATCGAAGGCAAGCCGAACTACAAGTTCGTGAAGATGGACATCTGCGACTTTGACGCGTTCTACAAACTCATGCAGGACGAACAGATCGACGGCATCATCCACCTCGCGGCCGAAAGCCACGTGGACCGCTCCATCAAGGATCCGTTCACGTTTGCGAAGACGAACGTCATGGGCACTTTGAGCCTGTTGCAGGCCGCAAAACTCTACTGGGAAAGCCTCCCGGAAAAGTACGAAGGCAAGCGTTTCTACCACATCTCCACCGACGAAGTCTACGGTGCGCTCAAGATGAACCACCCGGAAGGCATCACGCCCCCGTTCACCACGACGGCATCGAGTTCCGAACACCACTTGGCCTACGGCGACGACTTCTTCTACGAGACCACGAAGTACACGCCGCACTCCCCGTATTCCGCTTCCAAGGCCGGTTCCGACCACTTTGTACGCGCATTCCACGATACCTACGGCATGCCGACCATCGTGACGAACTGCTCCAACAACTACGGTCCGTACCAGTTCCCCGAAAAGCTCATCCCGCTGTTCATCAACAACATCCGCCACAAGAAGCCGCTGCCGGTCTACGGCAAGGGCGAGAACGTGCGCGACTGGCTCTTCGTGGAAGACCACGCCCGCGCCATCGACGTGATTTTCCATAACGGAAAGATTGCCGAAACCTACAACATCGGCGGTTTCAACGAATGGAAGAACATCGATATCATCAAGGTCGTGATTAAAACTGTCGACAGGCTCTTGGGCCGTGCGGAAGGCGAAGACATGAACCTCATCACCTACGTGACGGA
>Ga0310786_10009020_pt1 | contig 12721 bp, 13 predicted proteins | sample AusTroGonzalo_MG_FD_203881 | JGI IMG/M metagenome (GOLD analysis project Ga0310786, IMG submission 203881) | Bovine rumen microbial communities from tropical cattle in Woodstock, Queensland, Australia - Gonzalo_03 (v2) (version 2) | ecosystem: Host-associated > Mammals > Digestive system >...
CGCGTAGCAGTAGTGGTGGGGCTGGCCACGCTGGATATTTTGGACGTTAAAGGCCCGCAGGCGGAAAATTTAGCCAAAAATTTAGGTGGGGCGGTGCAAATCACCAACATCATACGTGACGTGCCCGACGATGCCCAATTGGGGCGCGTATATATTCCCACAGAAATTTTGGATAAAGCCGGCCTCAGTCGAGCCGATATTTTGGCCGGCCGCCAACCCGATCTTGTGCCGCAGGCACTCAAAGCGCTTGACCGCGTAGCCCAGCGCTTGTACGTGCGCGCTTTTAAGCAAATGAAGAAACTGCCCCGCCTAAAAATGTTACCCTGCCGCTTAATGGGGTGTGTTTATGGCTCAAATCTTGCTAAAATAAGGAAGATGGGTTTTCATTTCTCGCAGCCGGTCAAATTAACCAAGCGGGAAAAATTCAAAGGAGTTTTGCATGCTTTGTATCAAACGGTTTTTCCTTAGTCTTATCGTTTTGGCAGCCGCAATTTTGCCGCTCAAAGCCGAAGATATCACTTCTTGTTTGGAAGAAGGAAAAAAACATTTCGCCGATAAAAATTACTCCCAATCAAAAAAAACTTTCCAACGCTGTCTTAAACTGGACCCCAAGAATATGGAAGCGCAACTATCTTTGGCCGGCGTGCAACTGACGGAAGAAGATTTTGATAGTGCGGAAAAAACATTTAAACATGCTCTCTCGCAGATGAAACGTACTTCGCCATATCTTTCATACACCTATTCCATGCTGGGCGATATCGCGCTGAAACAGCGAAAAAATGATGCGGCGCTGGATTGGTACAGTAAATCGTTAGATGTCAACAAGGCAAACGTCAACTCGCTAGTCGGTAAAGGGTTGATTATTGAAAACCAGGGTGATCGCAAAACCGCTTCCTCTTTTTATCGTTCCGCACTAGCGGTAGAACCGCTGAACATAATCGCACGCAAACGGTTAATCAATTTGGAACCGTATTATTTTTCGGATGAGGAAATTTTGGCCGCGCTGAAACAACGCTATGCCACTAAGCCCGACACCGCCGTTTTGAATGACGACGAACGCAAACTTTTCAAACAAATTCATCGTGCCGAACAACGCCGCGGTATTGATTATTTAAAAGGAAAATATACAAAAATACCGACGGATTATACCGTCACCATCAACAAAGGCAGCCCCTTTGAACGCCACATGCTCACGCTGGCGGGATACCGCGTGTTATCCAACAGCGTTGCACAAGATGCTATTAACGTTTTCCAAAAGGTCGGCGTACCGATGAAAGACATGTTTGATTTGCGTGATTTGCACGGCAATGCCGTTTTTGCCAAAGACACCACCCTCACCGATAGCGGGTTCCGTGTCTATCGCCAAGCGTTGCAAAACAAAAAGGGCTTTTTGTTGCCTAACGAAGAAATTCCACCGTCAAAAGAATTATTAAAACAAATTGAACAAACCGTGGAATATTTGCAAGATGTGGGTTATATCGAAATTGCCAAATCGGAATTAAAAGTGATACAGCGTAAAACCAACTGTTCCGAAAAAACATTAAAAGACGACTTGGGATTATATGTGCTTCCCATCACCAAAACAACGCGGCGCTATTTCATATCGGCCGAACAAAGTGACGACACAAAAAAGAATCTTCCGTATTATTATTTAATGGAAGAGCACGCCAGAACCAACCCCAATATCGAAGTACCCGAAAACTCGTTGGCACGGCTGTATTGGTATCACGGGCGGACCGTTTGCGGCGACGACGGAAATTTGAGCGATTAAACTTGTTCACGAACAAAATAAGCGGGCTTTTTAAGTCCGCTTGTTTTTTTGTGCGTTTTTCGGTTTAATGATAATATAACGCTATCTTTAATAGAGGAGACTTTATGAAAATATTTCGTTTTGTTTTTCTGCTGCCTGTTTGTTTGTTTTTTATTACGGCAGCCAAACAAGCAGCCCCCGATATGACCATGGAAGAAGCCCTCAGAGCGGGCAACAAAAAAGCCGTTGCCTATTATCTTAAACACGGTGACGGGACGATTCAATCGCCTAACGCCAAAAGAATTGCTTCCTACATGGCCAACCGCAAAACTAACTCAGGAATGCCGTTCTTAGCACTGGCTGCCAAACAAGGAAATGCAAGTATCGTCAAACGTCTTATCAAAGCCGGCGCAGACATCAATGCCCCTACACGCACCGGTCTTACCCCCTTAATGTTAGCCACTTTTCACGATCATTTAAAAGCCGTTAAAGTATTGTTGGCCGCCGGTGCAGACGTCGAAGCGCGGGAAAAAAACGGCGTCACTGCGTTGATGGTGGCGCATAGGGGTTGCCCCCAAATCACCAAATTATTGCTCAAAGCAGGGGCAGACATTCATGCGAAAGAAAGAATTGGATCAGACGCTTTAATGTTCGCCATCATAGAAGAAAACACAAGCGTAATTAAACTACTGTTGGCGGCCGAACCGGATATCCATACTAAACACATCCACCGCCACTTATTGATGGCCATAGTAGGAGATAAAAAAGAAGCGGTAAAAGCCCTGTTTGAAGGTGGCGTAAGCCCCAACGCTGACGATGGGGTTTTCACTGCCTTGGACGTAGCGGCCATGCAAGGGAACAGTGAAATGGTAAAATTATTACTTGCGAGCGGCGCCGATGTTAACTTAAAAAATCCCCGGGGCGAGACTGCTTTAAGTTTGGCTATCAAGAGAAACGTGCCTGATATTGCGAAAATCTTAAAAGCTGCCGGCGGAGTAAAATAGTATATAATAAAAATATCTGTTTTCCAGGGGAGGATATGTCATGAAGAAAATTATTGCACTGTTATTAAGTATCGTAGCCGGGGCGAATTTAGCCGTTGCCGGCCAAGCCTCAACGCCACACGAGAAAGAACTTCTAAATGCAGCCAAAGCTGGTAATGCCGCACAAGTAGGCGGTTTATTAGAAGAAGGTATAGATCCCAACATCACTGATAAAGACGGCAACACGCCGCTTATTTATGCCGCAAAAACTAATCTGGCGACAGTAGACATGCTACTTCAATGGGGCGCGGATGTCAATGCAAAAGGATACCAAGGGTTAACGCCGCTTATCAACAGTTTCAAAACCAACGCTCCTATCGCCATCCGCCAACGTTTGATTCAAGCAAAAGCAAATGTCAATGCAGTATGCTTGAATAAAGATTCCCGCCCCACAGAACCGCTAGGTTATTCTAACACAGCGCTTTCTTACGCCGTAGCAAACAATGATATAGAAGGCGCAAAGCTACTCCTTCAACACGGAGCTGATATCAATGCACGCTTGCAACATCTCCCGCTTACCACAGCACTTATCAATAAAAACTCCGTCCAAATGGTGGAATTTTTATTAGACAACGGAGCCAACCCATGCTGGCATGATTTCAGCGCAGGCAGTTGGGCTCGCTACCACAAAGGAGATAAACAAGAAGCCGTTGCAAAAAAAGCATTGATGAAAGCATTTAAAAATTCCATCAAAAGCCAATGCATAAAAGATGAACAACTCAGCGCAGCCGTTTATAAAGGAGAAACAAAGAAAGTAAAAAAATTATTGGCAAAAGGCGCCAACCCGAATATGTATCATTTAGATTCTTTGATAAGTCGCGCAAAAAATTTAGAAACGGCAAAAGCCCTGATTGAAGCGGGTGCCGATGTAAATATAACCGATTATCTCGGCTATACGCCGTTGTTTAGCGCCGACACAGTAGAAAAAGCCGAACTGTTGGTAAATGCCGGAGCAAATATCCACGCGCAAGATTATTTCGGACAAAATGCGTTGTTCAACGCGCTGTTAAACAACCACCAGGACGTAGCCAACTGGCTTATCCGCCGCGGGCTGAAACTCACACCTGAACAAAAGAGAGACCTGGCAAGACAAGGAAAAATATAAATCTCAACAACTGTTGATAAAAACCGCCTCTTAATCGGGGCGGTTTTTATGTCTAAAGGACAGTTATTGTATAATGGGTTAAGTGTAGTAAATTGATATTCGAAAAAGGAAAGCAGAAGAAAAATAAAATATAAATAAATTCTTTTTTGCTATCACATCAAAAATCAGAAAATATGATGAATATTAATCAAGAAGAAGATAAAATTTTTGGAACATATCCAAACGGAAAAACAATTATTAAAGACGGCATGATAGATGAACACGAATATCTAAAATCGCCCGTTAGAGTGTTGTTTTTGTTGAGAGAACCCAGAGGATATGTAAATAAAGAGCAAGATCTGCGGGTATTCGGTCGGAACGGAGGAAATCCAAAAACATGGAATTTAGCCATGCGTATTGCTAAAATTTTTATTGAGGAGAAAAATGAATTTGAGCGCACCTCGGAAAAGCGAGCCGAATATGCCAAAAAAGTTATTTGGATGAACAATAAGAAGTTTCCCGGGGGGAGCCAGGCAAACCGACAAGAAATCCGAGAAACAACCGAAACATATAAGGATTTATTAAAGAAACAATTTGAATTATATAATCAAGAAAATTATATTCCGCATATTATTTACTGTTGCGGAACCATAGATTGTTATCGTAAAATTTTTTTAAATGTTCCACTTGGGGAAACTTATACATTTGACTATACAAACAAACAAGGGAAACAATGTCGTGCCACGTTAGAGTATTTAGTGGATGAACATAATTGGAAGATGCCTTGTGTGGTGGTCAATGGGTATCATCCCGGACAGCTGAAAATATCTCACGAAAAATATGGGGAAGAAATGTTAAAGTTGTGGCAAACAATTAGGAAACAAAACAATATTGTTAAATAAGTTGAAAGATGGATACAACTTAACCATTGCCGAAAAACAAAACGTTTGAAAAATTTTCCGTCTAAAGCATTTTTTCCGGTAAGTAATTAATGCTGTTTTTTAACACCGATTAAATTTAAAAATTCTTGTTCCGTCAGCACGGGGACACCCAACTCCTGTGCCTTTTTGAGTTTGCTTCCGGCAGCTTCCCCTGCCACCACATACGATGTTTTTTTGGACACGCTTCCGCTGGCTTTTCCGCCGTACTGTTGAGCCAAGCGTTGCGCTTCGTCGCGCGTGAGCGTTTGCAATTCGCCGGTGAACACCAGCGTTTTTCCTTCCAACACGTTCCCCGTTTGTTCTTTTTCGGGTTGTGTAAAATTCAAACCGCACAAACGTAATTTTTCAATTTGTTCCAATACGCGCGCGTTACGGAAAAAATCGTAAATGCTTTTAGAAACAAATTCTCCCACGTCGGGCACGCTTTGCAATTCTTCCAGCGTGGCTGCTTTGAGTTTGTCCAATGTACCAAAGCGGTAAGCCAAAATTTCGGCTGTCTTTTCCCCCACTTGTGCAATGCCCAACGCAAAAAGCAGTTTAAAAAGCGGACGCGTTTTACTCTCTTCAATCGCATCTAACAAATTACGCGCTTTTTTATCTTTTACATTATCCAGTTGCAACAAATGGAAAAAAGTTAAACCGTAAATATCGGAAAAATCGGTAATGTATTTTTGAGCGATCAACTGGTCCACCATCGCTTCACCCAAACCATCAATGTCCATGGCATCACGCGAAGCAAAATGAATCAGCCGTGCACGCAACTGCGCCGGACAAGACGGATTGATACAATAATATCCCACTTCATCGGGTTCTTTGTAAACCGGCTCTCCGCACGACGGACATTTAGCAGGAGGACAAACCGGTTCGCTTCCTTTATGCTCCGCCACTTTGACTACTTTGGGAATGACTTCTCCCGCGCGTTCTATAATCACCGTATCCCCCACGCGCACACCCAAACGGTTGATTTCATCAAAATTATGTAATGTCGCGTTAGAAATAATCACGCCCGCACACGGCACCGGTTCTAACTCCGCCACCGGTGTAATAATACCACTGCGCCCCACATTAAACAAAATGTTTTTAACGGTTGTGGTTGCTTGCGGCGCGGGATATTTAAAGGCCATGGCCCAGCGCGGACTCTTTGCCGTTACGCCCAACACGCGCTGCTCGTCAAAGCGGTTCACTTTCACCACCAGTCCGTCTACATCAAAAGGCAGTTGGTGGCGGGAGGGGCCGAATTGGTCGTAGAAGCGGATAACTTCATCAACAGACGTCATTTTACTACGCACCGGACACACGGCAAAACCCCACTTTTTACATAAATCAATAAACCCGCTAAAACTGTCCGTGCCGATGGCGCCCGCACCAAAAGAATGAGCAAAGAATTTCAACGGACGCTGTGCCGTCAGTTGGGCATCTTTCTGGCGCAGAGAACCGGCCGCCGCGTTGCGCGTGTTGGCAAAAAGATTTTCCCCTTTGGCGCGCTGCGCCTGATTTAAAATTTCCAAATCTTTTTTATCTAAATAAATTTCACCGCGGATTTCCAATTCGCCTGCAGGAGCTTGTGCTAAAACGTGCGGAATATTTCTGACAGTGAATACATTGGCAGTGATATCTTCCCCCACTTTGCCGTCGCCGCGGCTGGCCGCACGCACCAAACGGCCGTCTTGATAGGTAAGAGAGCAAGATACGCCGTCAATTTTTCCTTCCACCACCATTTCAAAATCATCACGCGCGAGTATTTTTTGTGCGCGTTCGTGCCAAGCGCGAATGTCTTGTGCCGAGTAGGAATTGTCCAGCGACATCATCGCCACCGCATGGCGCACGGGTGCAAACGTGCTCGACGCTTTTCCCCCCACTTGTTGTGTGGGAGAATCGGACGTGCGGAATTGGGGATATTGGTCTTCTAATTCTTTGAGTTGACGGTAGAGATCGTCATACTGCGTATCGGACAACACAGGGTTGTCCAAATCGTAATATAAATGATTGTGAAAACGGATTTGCTCTTTTAATTTTTCAATTGCTTCTTTCGGATTCATACGTATTATTTACGTTCTTTTTTTAATTGGTCCAAAAGGCCGTTGATAAATTTGCTGGAATTTTCGGTAGAGTATTTTTTGGCCAGTTCGATGGCTTCGTCAATAATGGCGGGAACAGGCGCCTTATCCGGGCTGAATATCATTTCATAAGTGGCCATGCGCAAAATGGAGCGATCTACCGCACTCATGCGGGCTACCGTCCAGTTACGCGCGTAAGCAGACACCAGTTTATCAATAGCAGGCAAATGCTGCTGCGTGCCGGTCACCAGATTTTGGCAAAAGGTAAACGCGGGGCCAAGTTCTTCACGGAAATCTTCCGTATAGCCGGAAACATTCCCTTCCGCGGACTTCAAACTGTCCGCATAATACAAGGCTTGCAGTGCACATTCACGGGCCATTCTTCGGTTGCTCATAACACACCTTATCTGGATAAGATACTTTTATTTTACTAAATTTCCCTCGCCCCTGTGCAGTTTTATAATCACTTTTTTGCATGGTGCAAGGGCGCGTCTTTGGTTACAATAAAGATTGCCGCCGACGCGGTAAGGAGAAAAAGCATGAAAAAATCATTTAATTATAAAAAAATACTACTGGGTGTCTGCCTGTTGTGTCTGGCCCTTTATGCCACGGCCGGCGTACATGGAAAAGGGAAATATGTCTCCTATGAACAGAACAATCTGCCCGCCTTTTCGTCTGTTCATGTGCAAGCACAGGCAGATGTGACATTTATGCAATCTTCCACAACGCACGTACAAATCAGCGGGCCGGAAAATTTAGTCAAAGTAACCCGCGTATTTGTGCAAGCGGATACGTTGTATGTCACATTTACCACTCCGTTGCGCGTGCGCGGAAAAGAAGAAGTGAAAGTGGCCGTCTATGCACCTCAACTAAATACAGCCACCGTGGAGGGACGCGGAATATTAAGCGTGCACGGCATGCTGAGCATGGAAAAATTATCCGTTTTGTTATACGGACAAGGTAAATTTTCTGCCGACGGCTTAATGGCAAACATTTTACAAGTGCACGCACAGGATAACAGCGAAGCCGAATTGAACCGCATACGCGCAAAAAATGTAACGGCGCAAGCAACCGGACAGGCCGAGATAGAACTCTCCGGCATTGCCAACCGCATATCCTTGTACAACGAAGGCGCCGGAGAAATAGAAGCCGCCGATTTACGCGCCCCGTCCGGGGAAGCTGTTTTAAAAGGGCGCGGGAATATTTATATTGCCGCGTTTGAAAATTTAAAGGCCTCCGCTTACGGAAAAGGGAAAATCTATTACAAAGGCTCCCCCGTTTCCATGCAACGCGAGGGGAATATCGTGCACGTGGTGCAAGATTATGATGATTAACACAATTCTTTTATTAAAGTATAATAAAAGCATGTATAAAAAAATTTTCCCCGTACTTATTTTTGTTTGTTCTTTTTTGGCGGCTTGCCACCGCCCTTCCGCCCCGCTTGTAGGGGCTGACCGCGACGCGCACAACTGCATTGCATCGGCCGGCTATACATTTAGCCAAGTCCGCCAAGCCTGTATCCGCATGTGGGAAGAAGGCACCCTTTTTACAGACGCGCAAGACCCGCAATCCACCTTTGCGGCCTATGTGGTGTTCAGCAAAGATTTTTCGCAGGCGGAAGTATTTGTTCCCCATCAACAGGCACCCGTTCTTCTCCGCCGCGGACACGAGTGGACACTCCCCTCCGGCCCCTGGCGCCTGGTGCGTAAGCCGGCACAAATAGGCCAACAGGAAACATGGCAACTCTTTGAAAACGATACCTTGCGCTATGAATCACACCCGATTTTAACGCAACCTTTGTACGAAGATGACGCATCGGCAGATTGACACCCTTTTTAATAAGTTGGTATAATAGAGTATGTCCCGATAAGGGGCAAATTTTTTCAATGAAAGAATAAATGGCCAGATACGATAACAAAAGAGTATACAAGCAAGACTTGTATTGCAGAAACCAAAATATACGCGCCGCAGAAGTGCGCGTGATTGATTCCGACGGTACAATGTTAGGAATCATGCCGACGGCAAAAGCCGTCACTCTGGCAAAAGAGCAAGAGTTGGACTTAGTGGAAATTTCTCCCAACGCCCAACCTCCTGTTTGTAAGATTTTAGACTATAACCGCTATGTCTATGAACAGGGAAAGAAAGCCGCCGAAGCCAAGAAGAAACAAGCCAAGGTCACGCTGAAAGAATTGCGCATTAAATCGCGCATTGCGCCGCATGATTTGGACGTGAAAATCCGCCAAATTGAAGGCTTCTTGCGCAAGAAAGACCAGGTGCGTTTTGTAGTGGTATTCCACGGCAGAGAAAACCAGCACAAAGACATCGGTATCCAAATTTTAAACGATACCGCCAAACGCTTGGAAGAACTTGCCAATGTGGACGGCGGACTCGTGCAGATGGGTAACCGAATGTCCATGACATTTGTGCCGAAAAACTAAAACAGATTTTTACGTTCTTTTTGCAGTGACTGCGCACGGGGCGAACCGGCTCCCGACGTAGGTTGGATAAAAAGGACGAATTAAATAAAAGGATAAATACAATGCCTAAATTGAAAAATCACAGCGGCGGTAAAAAGCGTTTCCGCAAAACCGCCACGGGTAAATTCACCCACAGAAAAGCCGGCAGAAAACACTTGTTAACGCCTGTTTCTGCCTCACGCAAGCATGACATGCGCAAAACCGGAGTCATCACTCCTGAGTCCAACAAAGGGAAGATTTTGGAAAAATATCTCCCGATGGCCAAATAAGAGGGTAGAAACATGAGAATTAAATTCAGCGTTCCCAGACACGCAAGAAAGAAAAAAGTATTGAAAAGAGCCAGCGGTTACTACGGGGATAAATCCCGCCGCTTACGCATGGCCACGCAGCAGTTGGATAAATCCGGCGTGCATGCGTATGTTGACCGCAAAGACAAAAAAACCACCTACCGCCAAATGTGGATTGTCCGCATCAACGCGGCAGTACGTGAGGAAGGTTTGTCTTACTCTAAATTCATCAGCGGCCTTACCAAAGCCAACATTACGCTCAACCGCAAAATGTTAAGCGAAATGGCGATTAAAGATCCGGTGTCCTTCAAGAAATTGGTGGATATCGTCAAAGCCGCTAACTAATATCGTTAACAAGCAAAACCCCGCTTCACGGCGGGGTTTTTTGTTGGGTAACAGGTTGTCCGCCACAAGCGGGACGATTATGCTAAAATAAGTGTATGATTGCATATTTAAAAGGGGAAATTTTAGACACTTGGGAAGACGGCGCCGTGATATTGTGCGGCGGCGTAGGGTATGAAGTGAACCTTGCTCATACCACCGCTCAAACGCTCACGCGCGGCAGCGAAGCATCCTTTTATGTCGCCGAATCAATGGCGCCGTACGATGCGCCGAGTCTCTACGGGTTTGCCCGCAAAGAAGATAAAGAGTTGTGGCTACTATTCAAAAGTGCTATCCCCAATACCGGCCCTAAAAAAGCCATGGAATTTTTAAATAAAGCCTTGCGCTCGGTGGCCGATTTTCATCAAGCCATCATCAACGGTGACCCTAAAATTTTGACGGGCATTTTCGGTTTTACAGCCAAAACAGCCGAAAAATTAATCAACTCCCTTAAAGATAAAATGGATGCCATCACCGTGCAAGGTGAAAGCAAGATTAAAGTGCTTGGTAATGCACCTTATTTAAGCGAAGTGCAAGAAGCATTGGGCGCACTGGGTTATTCGGCGGCCGAATCCCGCCGCGCCTTGGAACAATTACAAACGCAGGGGCTTTCGTCCTCCGACAAACTGGAAGATATTATTAAACAAGCCCTGCGCTTACTGAACAAATGAGCAACCAAAACGAAATTTTAAACGTCACCCAATTACCCGACGAATCGGCCGGCATGGAAGCGGCTTTACGGCCCTCCACGCTGGAAGAATTTGTCGGGCAGGAAAAATTAAAAGCCAACCTGCGTATTTTTATCGAAGCGGCCCAAGCCCGCAAAGAAGCGCTGGACCATTGCTTATTTTACGCGCCGCCTGGTCTAGGTAAAACCACCCTGGCCAACATTTTAGCGCACGAAATGGGCGTCAATATCAAAGTTACTTCGGGCCCTGTGCTGGCGCGCCCCGGCGATTTGGCCGCCATGCTAACCACCGAACTGGCCGACGGTGATATTTTGTTTATTGACGAAATACACCGCTTAAATCCCGCGGTAGAAGAAGCGCTTTATCCGGCGATGGAAGATTTCACTTTCTTTATTAACACCGGCAAAGGGGCCGGATCCACTACCTTAAAATTAGCCGTTCCCCGTTTCACGCTGGTGGGTGCCACCACCCGCTCCGGGCTGCTCACCGGCCCGTTGCGCGACCGCTTTGGTATCGTTTTTAATCTCGGTTTTTACGAGATACCGGAAATTACCGACATCTTGGCCCGCTCCGCACGGTTGCTTAACATTGAGGCCGACCGCGCCGGTTTAACGGAACTGGCCAAACGCTCCCGTGGCACTCCGCGTATTGCCAACCGCTTACTCCGTCGCGCACGCGATTTTGCACAAGTTCAGGGCAATGGTATCATCACACAAGAAATTGCCCGGACGGCCATGGACTCCTTAGACATCGACCATGAAGGGTTGGACAGCGTGGACAAACGCTTACTCACTGCGCTGATTGACCGCTTCGGCGGCGGCCCCGTAGGGGTAGAAAATTTGGCGATTGCCGTTTCGGAATCGACGGACACTTTAACGGACGTCATAGAGCCGTACCTTATTAAAGCCGGCTTTATTGCGCGCACACCGCGTGGCCGCGTGGCTACGCCCAAAGCCTATGAACATTTAGGACGCCCGCAAACGGCGAACACCCTTTTTTAATGGCATGAACAAACTGTTCCGCATTTTTTTACTCGCTTTTCTTTCCCTGCCCATGGCGGCCTGTATGGTACCCTCGGCTAAACAGGCTAAGACGTCTGTTCCCGCAACGGCTACTTCTACTCCGGTCGCCAGTTTGTCATTACCAGATACACCTTCCGTCTTAGCGGAAGCTCCGCAAACAGCAGAAAAACCGGAGCCGGAACCACCCTCGCAAGCACCACAAACAAATACCGCAAAAAAGAACAAACATATTGTTCGTGTTTTACTGGCCGACAATCAAAAATCAGCCCATATCAAACATAGCGGACGCGTGTATATTTATACACAAGATTTAAGTAAAAAATACAAGATTTCTTCCGAAGGGACAATTTCTGTTTCCGTTCGCAAAACAGGGCAAGTACAGGTAGGCTCTCTGCTGGCCGAACAACCCGTTATTTTAGAACCCGATAATGATACTCTTTTTACCTGGGACAATAATCTATATGCCGGAAAAATTTTCATCGTTCCGGCCAACTATACATTTTTAATTGTGGAGCACGCCGATTTGGAAAATTATCTCTACGGCGTGTTGCCCTACGAAATGAGTTACTCCTGGCCACTGGAAGCCTTGAAAGCACAAGCCGTCGCCGCCCGCACGTATACAATGAAAACAATTGAAAACGTCAAAAATAAATACTTTGATTTATACAGCGATGTACGCAGTCAAATGTACAAGGGCGGCGGCAAACAGTATGATTCCGTCCGCAAAGCAGTAGACGGCACGCGTTCACAAGTGCTAACCTACAATGGAAAACTTTTTTATACTTATTACCACGGCAACTGCGGTGGAGGCACAGATGATGTACGCAGCTGGACGCCTACCGCCACTTCTATCCCGCCGCTTTCCGGTGCTTCCTGCTCATATGATTCACACTCCAAAAGCCACTCGTGGTCCATGGATATCTCGGCAGCCAAAGTAATGGAATACTCCAAAAAAGTAGGGCTCAACGGCACGCTTAAAAGTGTAAAAGT
>Ga0310786_10009021_pt1 | contig 12720 bp, 6 predicted proteins | sample AusTroGonzalo_MG_FD_203881 | JGI IMG/M metagenome (GOLD analysis project Ga0310786, IMG submission 203881) | Bovine rumen microbial communities from tropical cattle in Woodstock, Queensland, Australia - Gonzalo_03 (v2) (version 2) | ecosystem: Host-associated > Mammals > Digestive system >...
AAGTTGATGATGCTGCCCGGGAAATGCTTTGTGCCCTTGAACTGCATGTGCTCCACGAAGTGGGCTATTCCCCGCTCGTTCTCCTGTTCCACGCAGGAGCCTGCCTTCACCAGCAGGTAGAAGAACGCCTGCTTCTTCGGGTTGTCGCTTCTGCGCACATAGTAGGTCAGGCCGTTGCTGAGCACACCCTTGCGTACCGCCGTGTCCTCAGCAATCACCTGCTTGCTAATCTCCTCTAAGTTCAGGCCCTTTCTCTCCTGTGAAAAGGCCCAGGTGCTGAACATCGTCAGCAGTAAGGTCAGTAATATCGGTTTCATGAATATGGATGGTTGATTGCGATGCAAAGGTACTGACTTTCTGTGAATCCTCCAAACTATTCATGAAAAACTTCCCAAACAGTATAGACATCCGCTCTAATTGCCATTTGGCAACGTTGCTTCATGGGAGCGAGGGCGGAGGAAACTGGGAGATAGGCGGCGGCAGAGAGGGAGAAACAGCCGGGCAAACGTTCTCGCAGCGCCCGCTGACAATATCAGCAGCGCCCGCTGCTAATATCGGCAGCGGGCGCTGAATTAATCGGCAGCGGGCGCTGCGTACCGATTTTCAACTTGAAAAGTCTTATTTCTGCTTAACCGGATGTATCAACTTCCAGACAGCAGCAGCCAAAGCACCACCGACGAAGGGGCCGACGATGAAGATCCAGAGGTTGGCGAGAGCGGTGCCTCCCTGGAAGACGGCGGGAGCAATCGAGCGGGCGGGGTTCACCGAAGTACCCGTATAGCGGATGCAGACGAGGTGGACGAGGATGAGCGAGAGGCCGATGGCCAGGCCGGCGAAGTTGTTAGTAGCGCCGTTGGTCTTCGACGTAGTGCCCAGTACGACGAGCACGAAGACGCAGGTGAAGATAATCTCAGCCAGCAGTCCGCCCAGTACGGTGACGTTGGCCTGCAGGTCGTTGGCACCCGTGCCCTCCAGTCCGGGAACGTTGGCCGTCAGGATGGCCAGCAGAGCCGAGCCGATGAAGGCGCCGATAACCTGGAAGAGCATATACATGCATCCTTCCTTAGCATCCATACGGCCGGTGAGCATGCAGCCGAGGGTGATGGCGGGGTTGATGTGGCAACCGGAGATGCCGCCGATGGTGTAGGCCATAGCGACAACCGCCAAGCCGAAGGCAAACGCAGTACCCACTACGGCGGGAATGTTGTTAACAGGATCACAACCCAGACTGACGGCGACGCCGCAACCCATCAGTACGAGCACCATCGTGCCCACCATTTCTGCTAAATACTTTTTCATAGTCGTTAATGTTTTAATGTTTAGTGTTTAGAGTTTAGAGTTTTTAGTTTATTTCCGCCTGCAAAAATAATAAAAAAAACAATACGCTCCAAACTTTTGGGCATAAAAAAAGGGGCTTCGCTAAGCCCCAACCTTTGTTAACCTTAAATCTAATACTATGAAAAACACGGTGCAAAGATAATACCTTTTTAATAAATAAGCAAGTTTATCTTCGTATAATTAGTGTGAAATATACAATTTATTGACATAAATCAATTCAACTGCCTATAATTCAGTGATTTCACCGACACCAGAGCGGTTCAGCACCTTGCGGCTGGGTTTGCCGCTAAACTTCAGCGAGCCAACGCCGCTGACCTCGCCATCGATGCTCTCGGAGGCGTTGCAGGTGATGCCGCCCACGCCGCTGACCTCAGCCTTCACGGCCTTGGCCTTCAGTCCCTCGGCCCTGATGCTGCCCACGCCGCTACACTCCAAGTCAGCACGGTCAGTCTCGCCGTTTAACTCCACACTACCCACACCGCTGCAGTCGACCTCAATAACAGCAAGTTTGAGACCACTGAGGTAGACGCCTCCAACGCCAGAGTTATCCACTTCCAGACGATCGCCGCTGAGGCGGTCGATCTCGACAGAGGCCACACCGTTATTATCTACCTCCTTCAGAGAAGGCGAATAGACGGTAATATCTACGTTCTGGGCACTGATGTTGATTTTCTCGCGCTTGAAATGGATATCGAGCTCACCGTTCTTCTCCACCTCAAACTCGAAGAGATCCACATAGTTGTCGGGACAGGAGAGCACCACGCGGTAATCGCTCTCGCGTCCCTGAATGAACTTCACGTTGGCCACCACGTCGATGTCCAACTTGTCGAACTTCGTCAGCTTGTACTCGTTCTTGACGATGTTACTACTCGGCTCGATGATTTCTCCGCCGTTGAACTCAATCTTGCACGATGCCATCAGCATCACACAAAGAAATGCAAAGACTACACTTTTCTTCATACTTTTTCCTTTTTTACGTTTCTTTTCTTGTTTGACGTATTCAAGGAATGAAAAGTTGCAGTCTTTGCATTTTTTTATTGGAAACCTTTCCTGACGTCGTCAACCGTCAGTTCCGACAGTTCCTTACGCGTCAGGTTCTTGCTCTTCTCCAAGCGGTTGGCCTGTTCCTGGATGCACTTCTCGAACACGTTGCGAACGAAGCGGGCATTACCGAAGTTGCGGTCTTTATGGTCAACGGCATACTGCATCTTCGTACGGAGCAGGGTCTCAGCCTCGCCAGTCAGTTCATACTGGTTCTTCTTCAGGTACATCTTGAAGATGTCCACCAATTCGCCTGACGAATAGTCGGGGAAGTCGATGTAACGGTTGAAGCGCGACTGCAGGCCGGGGTTCGAATCGATGAAGCGTTTCATCTCATTCGAGTAGCCGGCTATGATGACCACCAGTTTGTCGCGATCATCCTCCATACGCTTCAGCAGGGTGGAAATGGCCTCCTGACCGTAGTCGCGACCACTGCCGTCTTCGGGCACCAGTGCGTAGGCTTCGTCAATGAAGAGCACACCGTTGAGTGCCGAGTCAACGATTGCATTGGTCTTGATGGCGGTCTGTCCCATATACTCTGCCACCAATCCTGAGCGGTCGGTCTCGACGGTGTGACCACTCTTCAGGATTCCCAAGTCCTTGTAGATACGGGCTACGATGCGGGCTACTGTGGTCTTACCCGTACCAGGCGAGCCGGTGAACACCAGGTGATAGGACATCTTCGGCGTCTTCAGGCCTTGCTCCTCGCGTTGTTTCTGCACCTTTACGAAGTTAGCCAGTGTGCGCACCTCCTCCTTCACCCGTCCCAGTCCGATCAGGCCGTCGAGCTCCTCATAGGGGTCGCCCTCCAATACCTGATTGACAACGGTCACCGAGTCTTTCTGTTCCTTGCCGTCGCCACTGGTGGCTACGGTCTCCGTCTTGTCGGTATTCTCCTCGTCGTCGACGCAAGTGCCAATCAGCGCTAAGATAACCAGAAGAGCAAAGCCACCGATAGACAGGCACCCGCATCCTTTCAGAATCTTGTTGAAATCCATATCGTCATTTTATTACACCAAGTGCTGGATAAGGCTCTCGCGGTCGCCGGTCAGCATGTCGATGACGGGAATCTCAATCATCGTGTAGCAGCCGGGCTGCAGGCGCATAGAAGCACGAGCCACATTGACCAGCACCTGACCAGTCAGAGCGGGGTTGTTGATGCTCATATTGAACTCCAGGCGCTGGTTCTGGGTCTTGCCGCTGACGCCCTTGCGGACGAGGTTGACGCCGTGACCCATATCACGCACATCGTCGACTGACTCTACCTGGAACACATGGGTCTCGTCGCTGGCGAAGTAGGGGTCGGCCTTGATGGCAGCCGTCACCTCGTCGAGCTTGGCGCCCTCCTCGAGTTCTACATACACCATACGGCGATGGATGCCTTCACCCAAGGGGATAGTCATCGACAAGGCGTTCTTCACGCCAGCCTTCGAACGTACGCAGACGGAGTGGCCCATCGACATACCCGGGCCGAAATTCGTATAGCTGAGGCCCTTGGGGGCAAGGCTCTGCATCAGCGTGCGGACGATAGAGTCGCTGCCCGGATCCCATCCGGCGGCAATGACGCTGACGGTCTTCGTCTCTTTATTAATAGGTGTAAGGGCTGCACGGTAGTCGAGGATGCTGGTGTGAATGTCGAACGAGTCGACGGTGTTGATGCCGAGGGGCAGGATCTGACGGGCATATTCCTCGCACGAACGGGTCGGAGTGGCCAGAATCGCTACATCGACGTCCTTGAGTTCGCGGATGTCCTTAACTACTTCGTAGGGGGCCAGTTCGGCGGGCTTATTGTCGGCACCGTTGCGACGCACGATGCCTGCAACTTCAAAGTCGGGAGCGGTCTCCAATGCCTGAAGGGCATACTTTCCAATGTTGCCGTAACCTACGACGGCTGCTCTGATTTTCTTCATATCTTTGCTGTTTTGTTGGTTTATTTCTGATTTCGGCTGCAAAATTACATAATTTCCGTGAAACTAATAACAAAATGACAGGAAAAAATCTAAATTTCTTGCATCAGTGACATTTTTCTCTCTTTTTGCTCCAAAATACAATAAAGTGTAAGCAAACAGCGTTAATAATCAAGGTATATATACTAAAATGACAGTATTATGATAGAATATATCAAGGGCGAACTGACCGAGTTGACGCCCGCATTAGCTACGGTCGAGGCCGCAGGAATGGGTTACGGACTGAATATATCGCTGAATACGTTTTCGGCCATTCAGACAAAGAAAGAGGTAAAGCTCTATGTCTATGAGGCCATTCGCGAAGATGCCCACGTGCTTTTCGGCTTCTTCAACAAGAAGGAGCGTGAAATGTTCGAGTTGCTTATCACCGTCAGCGGCGTAGGCACCAACACCGCACGTATGATGCTGTCGGGCATGAGCGTTGCCGAGCTTTGCAACGCCATCTCGACGGGCAATGCCAAACTGATACAGAGCATCAAGGGCATCGGCAAGATGACCGCACAGCGCATCATCGTCGACCTGCGCGACAAGATTGTCGCCTTAGGCATCGCCGACGAGATACCGGCAGGCGGCACCATTGCCACCCCAGTCAATACCGCCGTGCGCGATGAGGCTGTTGCCGCCCTGACCATGTTGGGCTTCTCGCCGGCACCCACACAAAAGGTGGTGGTACAGATTCTTCAGGAACAGCCTTCATTGCCTGTGGAGCAGGTGGTGAAGTTGGCGCTGAAGCAGATCAAATAAGGTTTGAGTTCGTATGAAGCGGTTCTTACAGATACTGATAATTGTGTTTCTGGGCATTGCAGCCATTGCTGCCGTGCCCCAGGACGATAAGGACCGCAAGCAACAGCAGACCGAGAAGTCGCGCTGGAAGATTAAGAAGACGGCACCCGTCATCGTGGCCGACCTCGACTCGTCGGCACTCGACCTGAAGACACCTGACAATATCCGCCAGCAGGTAGAGTACGACGACTCGCTGAACCTCTACTACGTGGGCTCCAAGATAGGTGACAGCTACCTGAATGCCCCCGTCCTGATGACACCCGAGGAGTATATGAAGTGGTCGGAACGGCGCAGCCGCGAGCTATTCTTCCGCAGTAAGAACACGGAGGCCTATCAGACACAGGATCAGGACAAGTTCTCGTTCACCGATATGCACTTCGACTTGGGACCCGCCGAGAAGATTTTCGGCCCGGGCGGTGTCAGAGTGAAGACGCAGGGAACGGCTGAACTGAAGTTAGGTGCCACGATGAAGAACATCGACAACCCCTCGCTGCCCATCCGCAACCGCAAGACCACGAGCTTCGACTTCGACGAGAAGATTAACATCTCAGCCAATGCGAAGGTAGGCGACAAGATGAACTTCAACTTCAACTACAATACCGACGCCACCTTTGACTTCGATACGCAAAACCTGAAACTGAAGTTCGACGGCAAGGAGGACGAAATCATCAAGAAGGTGGAGGCGGGCAACGTGAGTTTCCCCTCCAACAATTCTTTGGTGAAAGGTGCTTCGAGCCTCTTCGGCGTCTATACCGCCATGCAGTTCGGCAAGCTGAAATTGGATGCGGTGGTATCGCAAAAGAAGTCGACCACGAAGAGTGTTTCCTCAAAAGGTGGTACCCAGACGTCACCGTTCGAGATTGACGTTGCCGACTATGAAGAGAACCGACACTTCTTCCTGTCACAATACTTCCGTCAGAACTACGACAAGGCGATGTCGACGATGCCCAACCTGATGACAGGCGTGAAAATCAACCGTGTGGAGGTATGGGTGACCAATAAGACCGCCAACACGAACAACACGCGAAACATTGTGGCGTTTACCGATCTGGGCGAAAACAGCAAGGTATCGAACCCTAACTGGTCGGTTGCCGGCGAGGGCGTTCCCGGTAACAATGCCAACAACGAATACCAATCGCTCATCAGCCGTATTGACTCTGCCCAACGCAGCATCGATTTGGTTAGTACGGCCTTGGAAAGTTTCGGCTTTTTGAGGGGCGGTGTCGACTACGAGAAATTAGCCTCCGCACGGTTGCTGTCGTCATCAGAATACACCGTGAACGAGGCTTTGGGCTATATCTCGCTGAAAACTGGCCTGCAGACTGACCAGGTACTGGCCGTTGCTTTCGAATATACCTATGGTGGCCGCACCTATCAAGTGGGTGAGTTCTCTACCGACCTGACTGACATCAAGAAGTGCCTCTTCGTAAAATCGCTGAAGAACACGTCGAACAGTCCTTCGCAGGGTAACTGGGACCTGATGATGAAGAACGTCTACTACCTGGCTTCGAGTGTCGAGAAGGAGAAGTTCCGCCTCGACATCAAATACCAAAGCGACACGGCGGGCGTCTACCTGACGTATCTGCCAGAGGAGAAACTGAAGTCGCAGACGCTCTTGAAACTGTTAGGTTGTGACCGTCTTGACAATAACATGAAGGCCCACCCCAACGGACAGTTCGACTTCGTGCAGGGCTATACCGTACAGAACGGTCGCATATTCCTGCCGTCGGCTGAGCCCTTCGGCGACTATCTGCGCCGCAAGATGGAGGCAGCAGGTCTTGGAAATATTGCCGACAAGTATGTCTTCGACCAGCTGTATGACTCGACGAAAACTATTGCCAAGCAGACGGCGGAAAAGGACAAGTTCCTGCTGACGGGTCAGTTCAAGGGCTCCAGCGCCAATGTCATCTCCTTGGGAGCCTACAACGTGCCGCAGGGTTCGGTGAAGGTGACCGCTGGCGGTGTTGAACTGAAAGAGAGTTCTGACTACACCGTCGACTACTCAGCAGGCGAGGTGACCATCATCAACCAGAGTATCCTGGACGCTGGTACCGACGTGAAAGCCAGCTTCGAGTCGGATACCGAATATGGTATGCAGCGCAAGACGATGTACGGCATCAATTGGGAATACGACTTCTCCAAGGACTTCATCCTCGGCGGTACGCTGATGCACCTCTCCGAACAGGCGCTGACCTCGAAGGTCACTATGGGCGAAGAACCGCTGAACAACACGCTGTGGGGACTGAACCTGAACTGGAAGAAAGAGTCACAGTGGCTCACCAACATGCTCAACAAGATACCTTTCCTGCACGTCACACAGCCCTCACAGATACAACTGACGGGTGAGTTTGCCCAACTGATTGCCGGACGGGCCAGTGGTACACAGGACAACGCCTCTTATCTTGACGACTTCGAGAACACCAAGAACCTTATCTCAGTAAAGGATCCGAAGGCGTGGTCGCTGTCGAGTGTTCCCTCGATGATGAAGGAGGCCAACGATAAGACCACCGTAGCTTCTGGCTATGGGCGCGCCTTGTTGTCGTGGTATATGATTGACCCGCTGTTCACCAACCGCTCGTCGAGTCTCACCCCTGGACACATCAAGAGCGACCTTGAGCAGCTCAGCGACCATCGTGTGCGCGAGGTTTATATCAAAGAATTGTACCCCAACCGCGACCAGTCGAACTACAACGGCGCCACCTCAAAACTCGACGTGCTCAATCTGGCCTATTATCCCCAGGAGCGTGGTCCCTATAACCTGACCACCCAGCTGAATGCTGACGGTACGCTGATGAACCCTGCAGCTAAGTGGGGCGGTATGATGCGCAGATTAGAGACGACCGACTTCGAGCAGGCTAATATAGAATATGTGGAGTTCTGGCTGATGGACCCCTTTATCTACCAGCGGCGCGACGGCACCGCCTCCCAGTATGAGGGTGACCTCTATATTAATTTAGGTGAGGTAAGCGAGGACGTACTACGTGACGGCAAGAAGTTCTACGAGAGCGGAATGCCCGTTGACGGTTCCAAGGCTTACAGCTTCACACAGTGGGGTAAGATTCCCGAACAACCTTCGCAAACCTACGCTTTCGCCACGACTTCTGGTTCACGTGTCCTTCAAGACGTGGGTCTGAACGGCCTCAACGATGAGGAGGAACGTCAATATGATGCCTATCAGGAGTGGCTCAACCAGGTGAGTACGATTGTCACCAATGACTCGTTGCTCGAAGCCTGGCGACAGGACCCTGCCGGCGATGACTACCACTACTACCGCGGCTCTGACTTCGACCAGGCCCGCACCAGTATCTTGGACCGCTACAAGCGCATCAACAACCCGCAAGGTAACTCGCCCGACACCGACAACCGGACGGAGTCGTACGACACCTCATACAAGACGGGTCCCGACGTGGAAGACATCAATCAGGACTTCACGCTCAATGAATATGAACGTTACTTCCAGTATCGCGTCCACATCAGCGACGATGAACTGCAAGGCTATAACAACGGGACAGCCACCAACAGCTACATTACCGACCGCCGCGACAGCTACGTAAAACTGCGCAACGGCGACTCCATCACCGTCCGTTGGTACCAGTTCCGTATTCCGCTGGCTGAATGCAAGGAACGTGTTGGCGGCATCAACGACTTCACCAGCATCCGCTTCATGCGTATGTTCCTCACCGGTTTCCAAAAGCCCATCGTGCTGCGCTTCGGCAGTCTTGACCTGGTGCGCGGCGAATGGCGGCAGTACAAGCAGAGTCTGCAGACAGCTGCAGGTGCAGAAACGGGTACGATGGAGATGAGTGCCGTCAACATTGAGGAGAATACAGACCGTCAGCCTGTGGCCTACACCTTGCCTCCTGGCATCAGCCGTGCTACCGACCCCAGCCAGCCTCAGCTTGTCGAGAACAATGAGCAGGCTCTTTGCCTGACGGTGCGCAACCTCAGTCAAGGTGAGTCGAAGGCCGTCTACAAGAACCTCAACTACGACCTGCGTCAGTACAAGCGCTTACAGATGTTCGTGCATGCTAACTACCTGCTGCCCAACGTCACCAACCTGCAGGACGACCAGCTGGCCGTCTTCATCCGCATAGGTAGTGACTACAAGAACAACTACTATGAGTACGAGATTCCCCTGAAACTGACGCCTGAGGGTCGCTATTCGTGGCAGTCGGCCAACGACCGCAGCAAGGTGTGGCCTATGGAAAACATGCTTGATGTCGACATGAGCGTCTTTACCAAAGTGAAGAAGGCACGTAACATCGCCCGTTCAGAGGGAAAGGTCAGTTATAACCAGATATTCTCAGAGTATGATGCCGACAAGCCCAACAACAAGATCAGTATCGTTGGTAACCCCAGTTTAGGCGAGGTGAAGACGATGGTCATCGGTGTGCGCAACCTGGCCAGTACGGAGAAGTCGGGCGAGGTGTGGGTCAACGAGCTACGCCTCAAGGACTATAATAACGAGGGTGGATGGGCCGCCTCAGGACACTTCAACGTCCAGCTCAGCGATTTCGGTACCGTCAACCTGACAGGACATTACATGACCGACGGTTTCGGAGGACTTGAAGATAACGCCCTGCAACGCTCAAACGAGACTCAGAAGTCGTACTCTATGGTAGCTAACCTGGAGTTGGGCAAGTTTTTCCCTGACAAGGCGAAAGTAAATATCCCCTTCTACTATTCTGTCAGCAAGGACGAGGTGCGGCCCAAGTACAACCCGCTGGACACAGACATGAATCTCGATGATGCCCTTGATGCCATGAGCAGCCATGAGCGCGATTCCGTAGAGTCCATTGCCGTTACCAAGAAACTGTCACGCAACTTATCTCTGTCCAATATGCGTGTGGGCATCAAGAACAAGCGTCACCCCATGCCTTACGACCCTGCCAACTTCTCGCTATCCTACAGCCACCGTCATAACCACACCACAGGCGAGACAACGGTCTATGAGAACGATGACGAGTGGCGCGGCAGCTTGTCGTATAGCTACTCGCCCGTCTACAAGACCTGGGAACCTTTCAAGAACGCGAAGGGCAAGTCAAAATGGCTCAACTTCCCTAAGGCCCTCGGCTTTAACTACCTGCCCCAGACGATTGCCTTCAATTCGGAGATGACCCGTGAATACTACGAGCTCCAGAAACGCGACCTTGAGAATCTCGAGAATCCTAACCTGCCGTTAGAGTTTAATGAGCAGTTCCTCTGGAACCGTGACTTCCAGTTGCGCTGGGATTTGACAAAGAACCTGCACATGAACTTCCAAAGTGCTACCCGCGCACAGATTGAGGAACCTTATACCCCCATCAACAAAGACCTCTATCCTGAGCGCTATACTGCATGGAAGGACTCCGTCAAACAGAGCATCCTACACTGGGGAACACCTCTTGACTATCGTCAGACTTTCACCGCCAGCTATCAGTTGCCGCTCAACAAGCTACCCATCTTCGACTGGCTCAACAGCGATGTATCCTACAACGCCACTTACTCATGGGCCCGCGGCACAGAACTTGACGACGGCACCACACTCGGCAACACCATCAACAACAACCGCAACCTGAACCTGAACGGTGCCTTGAACCTGGAAATGCTGTATAACCACTCGCCCTTCCTCAAGAAGGTGAACGAGCGGTTCAAGAAGGCTCCTCAGAAAACCCAAAAAACTCAGAAATCCCAGAAATCCCAGGACTCTAAGAAGCCCCAAGACTCTCAGAAGTCCCAAAAAGACACTTCTAAGGAAGAAAAAGAGCTGCCCAAGAACAAGAATACCTTCCAAAAGGAAATCACGTTAACGGCCGACACCACACTCACCATACAACACGGCAAGAAGTCGAAGCGCCTGCTCGTCTCAGCTCGTGGACAAGATGGTCGCCAGATTAGGCTGAAGTGGAAGGTAAAAGATGAGAATACCGTAATGGTCAGCTTACCGAAAGACATAGCTGCCAAACTTCGTGCTACCGACTCTACCAAGAAGGACTCATCGCTACAGCTGAAACTCAGCGTATTGCCCAAGGAACCGCTCGACAAACAGTGGTGGTATGAACCTGCCCAACAAATCAGCCGTCTGCTGATGATGGTACGAACGGTGAACATCAGCTACCGCAATCAGCGGTCGATGACACTACCCGGCTTCCTGCCCAACGTAGGCGACGCCTTCGGGCAGCGTACGGGCAGCGTAATGGCACCAGGTCTCGACTTTGCCTTCGGACTGGCTGGCGACAGCTATCTGGATAAAGCCCGCGACAACAACTGGCTACTGATGAACGAATCCACGGCTACTCCTTACACGTCCTCTGTCAACGAAGACTTGCAACTGAAGGCTACGCTCGAGCCTATCCGTGACTTGAAGATTGACCTCAACGCTTCGCGTACCATGACACGTGCCCAGAGCATTCAATATATGTATGAGGGCTCGCCCACCACACGAAGCGGGACGTTCAACATGACCACCATCTCACTCTCCTCGGCCTTTGAGCGCATGGGCGATGCCAATTCTGGCTATCAGTCCAAGACGTTCGACGAGTTCTGCAGGCTCATACCCCTGTACCGCGACCGAGTTCAGGCCCAGTATGCTGGAGTGCCTTCCACCGTCGGTCAAGTCAACCAGTATTCGGCTGATGTCCTCGTGCCAGCATTCTTAGCTGCCTATACCAGCGGTTCGGGTGGTTCACTCGATATCTTCCCGGCCCTCTCACGCTTACTGCCTAACTGGACTGTGAGCTACAGCGGTCTGTCGAAGATTCCTTGGCTGGCCGACCATTTCAAGAGCGTCAAGCTCAATCACGGCTATAAATCTGTGTTTGCCATCGGCTCGTATGCCAGCTATTCGTCGTGGCTTCAGTATATGGGCGACCTGGGCTTCGTCAGCGGTGCCGACGGCTCGCTCTCGGCCTCTTCGATGTACAATATTTCCACCGTCAGCATCAACGAGCAATTCTCGCCCTTGCTCGGTATGGACGTGACGCTTCAGAACAATATGACTGTGAGTTTGAGTTACCGCACTACCCGCGTACTGAACCTCTCGATGACCAGTGTCCAGCTCAACGAACAGCGCTCGAACGACTGGGTTATCGGACTGGGCTACAAGATCAGCAACTTCAAGCTGAACCTCTTTGGTGGTAGTCGCGGCCGGAAAGTGAAAGGCAATAAGTCGACAGCCAACAACCGACAGCAGAATGCCAACAATCAGAAGTCAACGTCCAACAACAAGAAGGGCATCAACCACGACCTGAATATGCGCGCTGACTTCTCACTACGCTCACAGGCTGCCATCACTCGCGACATTGCTACCGGCGTTTCGTCGGCCAGTAGCGGCAACTCCGCCCTGAAGTTCACATTTGCCGCCGACTATACCCTCAGCCGACTGCTCACCCTGACATTCTATTACGACCGTCAGACCAATACTCCCCTGCTGTCGTCCAGCAGTTATCCTACCACCACCCGCGACTTCGGTCTCTCGCTGAAATTCTCGCTGACCAGATAAAAGCAAAGAAGTGAAACATATTGTTGATTGATTCTCGGATATGGACGACAAGCGCTATCTCCTCAGTCTCATTCGTGAGGGCGAGCACCAGCAGCAAGACTTCAAGTACCG
>Ga0310786_10009022_pt1 | contig 12719 bp, 12 predicted proteins | sample AusTroGonzalo_MG_FD_203881 | JGI IMG/M metagenome (GOLD analysis project Ga0310786, IMG submission 203881) | Bovine rumen microbial communities from tropical cattle in Woodstock, Queensland, Australia - Gonzalo_03 (v2) (version 2) | ecosystem: Host-associated > Mammals > Digestive system >...
AAAGCATAATCAAAAAATTCATCTTTTGGCATTTCTGCCTGTATTAATTGATAAAAAGCGTCAACGCCTGCTTCGCTGACCTCACTTTTATCTTTATCAAAATACTTTCGTTCATTGCTTAAATCTTCATCAATTAAATTATTAGAATGTATAAAACCAATGCATTTAAAAATCAGATGCTTTAACTGCGCAGATTCGTCTTTAAAAAAGCTAGAACAGTTAGTTTGTATAGTTTGTATAAAGAAATAAAATACGGAATTTTCTATCAGAAAATCAATAGCACTTTCCTTATTGATTTCGCAAGAATCAATATACGAATTACGCTCTTGCCATATATTTACAAATTGATCTTTTATATCCCATAAGGATATTGTCATTTTTTCTTGAGAATAATAGAATCTTCCCTGTTGAATCCTTTTTACTTTAGCGTAAAGCAATATATCGTTTAACAGTATTTGTAGTTTTGTTAAGCTGGTGCTCATTGAAAAAACTCCTTGTAATCAAGAGGTTGATAACCCAATTTAAACGATCTTGGACTTCTTTGAAGTTGTCATTCTATATCGAGTTAGCATTGTCTTTACATCATTAATGATTTCTTTTCGCAGGGATTGTGGCTCAAGAACGATTCGCTCTCCAAATTTTGATGCCATTTCTCTTTTCAACTCAAAATTGACAATACAGTTGATACTGAATATTTTCCCGCCATCGGGAAGGCGATATTTCTTTCGTAATTCTGCATCACGCTTTTTTAGGGGCGTCATGCTTGAATGAACGGGTTTGCCGTCTAAATAGGCGCATTCATTTTGCGAGGCCCAAAAAATAATATCCTGCGGAATATCGTCGACCTTTCTGGTAACGCCAATCACGCTTTCAAAATATTCATCCCACCTACCGTTATACGGCTCATATTCTTTTGTTAGGGGCTTTATATCTTCAATTTGGTCCATGGAATAGCACATCATCTCTTTTGTATCGACAGTAGTGCCCAACAAAAACCACCTTCCCTTACATTGCTTTAGGACATGAGGGAATATTTGTTTCTTATTTCGTTTTTGATTGTCTTTAATGCGATGATATTTTAGTTCAATGGTGGTTTTGCTTTCGATTAGTTTGAAAAGATTCGGCAGTAGGTCGCGACCACTCAGGTCTTCGTTTTTTTCAAAAATAATAATTGGTTGTTCTTGGTCACTAGAAGAGTCTTTCAACTGGTTTAATACTTCAAAGTTTTCTATGCCATCCATTTTTCCGAAAGTTCGAGAAACTGCCTGCAGAATCTTTCTCTCTGAAGTGGATATTTTCTTGTTGAAAAAAGAGTCTGCTTGATTGGCATAACTAATAACTTTGTTCTTTCCCAAAGAAACTCTCTTAATTTCTCCAAATCTTTTTTCTATAAATTCTATGTCCTTTTCTATGCAACGGCGGGTTACTTGGCTTTGCCCGTCTTCTTTTAGCTCGTCATTGCATTTTTTTGTCAAATCGTCCATCGTATACCGATGAATGACGCTTTCTGAGAGTAATCTATCTAGGATTATAAGCCGAAAAAAAGCGTTTTTATTTGTTGGCATCGGTAAAATGTCCTTGTTGGTTTGTCATGTTGTCAAATATAAACAAAAAAAATTAGAACCGAACGGATTTTTCTCTAAAAACATTTGCTACGAACGTTCAGTTCGTACGAACATAGTGTTCGTGTATTGGTGGTATATTATGGACATCTTATTCAATCACGAGGTATACCATGATCTACATCTCAGCTGACAAGCGAATTAACGATTTCTGCAACGCTCTTCTTCGTAGCGGCCGCTGGAATTACTATCGGGGTGGCAAGCACTCCATCCTGAAGCATAAAACCCCAATTAGCCGTAAAACGTTAGTTGTCGCGATAACACCGAGCAGTGTCAACGCCTTTAAGATTCTTGAACGCGAATACAATCGCTATATCCGCGCATTCCTCATCCAAACCGGCGTCATCATCGCCTAAACCACAACAAAAATAACAACAGGAGATTAGCATGTCTAAGTTCATTCCGCTTACAATCATTCCACAAAATAATTCCAAAGATTCTTTGGGGTTCTCACTCTGTTATTTCGAAGAAGAAACTTATGGTGATGGCGCTTGCGCAGTGCAAGCTGTCAAGAAAATACAAGATAGCCACAAGGATGTCGGTATTCGTTTGCGTATTCCCACTACAAGGGGCTCTTTCGATCCGGAAGAGATTCTAAGGGTCTCGAAAATCGCCAAAGAAAATGGCGTTGGCATCTCGGTATTGGTTGATTATTCGCAACTCGGCATTCTGCGTCCTATGGCGCATCTGATTACAGAGGTGGAGGTTCCCGTTGATTTCCTTGTTCCCGAATTTGTCGAGAAAAAGAATCGTGACGCCTTTGCTCAGAATATTTCGTTTGAAGGTCTTTACCGCAAGATTGAATCACTGCGTAAGGTTAACGAGAAATTAAGTGTCAAATTCAGGACGGTGGTGAGCGAAAACAACTACACTGAAATCATGGTAGATTCTCTCCAAGGCTTTGAGAACAGCCTGTGGAAAATTTTACGACAGGATGTTTCCGGAATGCAAAAAACCTCTGACTTCAAGTTTTTCTCGTTTCTCCGTAATAACGTTATGGATACGACGCTCTCTGTACAAGTCAAGAACTCTACGAAAGAGCGTGCCTTGGTAGTGTCTTCCAACGGGAGCCTCTGTCAGACTGAAAATGTTGAATGTATGCCTTTGAAGGGGCTTACCGAAGTATCGATGGATGATTTGTGTAGTTGGTTGGAGTTTTCTTCTGAAGACAAGGTGCAAGACTACGAAACCATTCAGCTTGTAAACTCGATGAAGAAGATGTTTGGCCTCTTCACGGATGCTGACGCTTATGATGAAATGTGTATCAATTCCATCCTTAATGGGTAGGATTTGATTCTGTAGCTACCTATAATGGAGGCTCTCATGAAAAACTCCTTCATCTACACTCCGCTTCGCGTGCTGCTTGTGAGCAGTAATTTCTGCCGCAAGAATGAGCCTCGCGAGGCTTATGGGGCCAGCTGCCTTGCCGGAGCGTTCTGGAACAGTTCTGCCAATGCAGGCGATACGCTTGACGTGTTCACCAGCGACTTGAATCGCTTTCAGAAGATGAACAGCGATTTCGATATCGACTGGAATCTCGTGGCTAGCGAGGTTGTCACCAGGGCGCTTATCGGTGGGTATAATGTAGTCGCATTCAGCGTTTTCGGCTGGTGCGAGAAGATGGTTGCGCTCGCTGGCGCGGAACTTCGCCGACGCGTTCCGGACATCTCCATTATGCTGGGGGGAGCCTCCATTTTTGGGAGTGAAGAGGATCTTCGCAGGCGTTTCCCGTTTGCGGATATGTTTACGCTCAGCTACGGCGAAAAGATATTCGCGAATTTACGCCATTATATCAACCATGGAGTTTCGCGTATGATGGATTTGCCCAAGTTTGGGGAACTTGAATCCCCGTATCTGTCGGGCGTCATCTCCCTTGGTGGTGGTGTTGATACCGTGCGGGCTGAAACTCGCCGCGGTTGCTCTTTCCGCTGCTCCTTCTGTAAGCATCGTGATACGCTTTCGGGAAAGGTGTACCGCATCGATAATTATGAGCGACATCTTGATGAACTCAAGTTGTTCAAGGATCGCGGGGTGAAAAAGCTGAACGTTCTGGATCCGCTCTTCAATGATTACGAAGGCCACGGGGAACAGTACCTAAAGTTGATTCGCAAAGTCGGTTTCGCTGGAAAAGTCACGCTGCAGATTCGCCCGGAACTGCTGACAGAACGCTTCATGGAAGAGGCTTCGCTGAATCCGAATGTGAGTTTCGAGATAGGCGTGCAGAGCCTTGATCCGGCTGTGTTGAAGACGATTCAGCGTGGCGGCAACAAGACCGAGGCGCAACTCCGCGAAAAGCTGGATCGTTGCAGGGAACTTGGCATCGCGACGATGGTCACCTTGATTTACGGGCTTCCGCTGCAGACTTACGATTCTTTTGCCCGCGATATTGGGATTGTCAAGAGCTATGGTGTCGGGAAGGTGGGAGCGTTCCCCTTGCAGGTTTACGAAGGGACGAAACTTGCCGAAGATATCGGGCAATATGGCCTTACCCTGAAAGAGGATGCCTTCGGTATCCCCGAAGTGGTTGACAATCCCTCGCACGATTTCGAGAAGATGCGGAGGCTTGCGGAGACCGCCTAGAAAAAGCTTCTTTCCCCGATGCTTTGCTAGGGGAGTTTTATCTCGTGAACTTTCTCACTCTTTGGCCGGGCTGGGCTCTTGCTCCGTCCGGCTTGTAGTATTTGAGCGGAGCTTGCTTGCGGGTGCCTAGTTGCGGGCTTGTTTTAGCATTGCGGCGTTTGACGAAACTTGATGCGTTGCTTTCGGAACTGAGGTTCCATTTTTCAAGCGAGTCTAGGCCTGCGTTTCCGAGGACGGCGAGGTCGTAGGCAATGACTTTTGCGGCACCTGCAGCGTATGCGGTGTCAAGCTGTGCGGAGATTCTTGCGCTGTCGGCGAGCGCGTGCGAATCGTCGGTGCGGAACAGTTCCATGTCGACCCAGAATTCGATTTCGTGTTTTTTGCAGGCTTGTGCTACGGCGCGTTCGTAGTTGCCTACGGTTGCGATTTCGGCGTGGAGTTTACCTGCGTCGTTTGCACCGATGCCGTCTTGTGCGGCGATAATGTCGGGCTTGAATCCCGCGGTAAAGAGTTTCTCGAAAAATGATTGCAATTTCCCGGGCGTTTCCAGATTCTGGTTGTAGAACGGGGCGGCCATGACTTTCCAACCCTTCGCCTGTGCGGCTTCGGTGATAGGCTTCAAAAAATGTTCCGTGAGTATTTCTGGAGTTGCGTCATCGCGTAGGCCATCCCAATAGTAGCGCGCAATTTCTTGCGGAATATACACGCCTTCGATAACGTTCTCGCTGCCGTATAGCGAATGGATTTCTTCGAGGACTTTCAGGTTTCTTGATGTAAGCGTATCGAACTGCTCGGCGGTCGGTGGGGTGTACCAGTTTTCGCCATTGTAATAGAGCCCGAGCCAAATCTTGGTTCCGGCCGTTTTGGCGGCCTCGATGCTTTTCGGGAACAGCTGATTGTTTTTGTACTGCGTGTCTTGCAGAAAGTCCAGTTGCGAGGGGTAATACAAATGTGTCGCTTCGACGGCGGCGTATTGCAAAACGACTTGCTCCATGCCGAGCGCATGCAGGCGTTGGTGCATGTGCGTAATGGAATCTTGCGGCTGGTAGGCGGTTGTCCAACCAGCATCGAACACGCCCGCGATTCCAGCCGCGTTTGCACCGACAGCTCCCCACAAGAGTGCGGGGAGCATGAGTCGGAATATGTGCTGCGAGATGGACATATCCGAAATATATACTTATTTCAGGCGAAAGGCACGATTCTCGTATCGGTGACGTTATTTGAGCACCGCCATCACATCCTCCACAATCTGCTTGGGCGTTAGGCGGTTCCTTTCCATGAGTTCGCCGTAGGGCACCTTGTCGTAGAATTCCTTTTTGAGGCCTTTCACGAGCACGCGCATGTCGGTGTTGCCGTAGAAACGTGCGATCTTTTCGCCGAAGCCGCCATCGACCACGCCGTTTTCGAGGGTTACGACCACTTGGTGGTCGGCGCGCAGTCCTTCCAAAACTTCGCGGTCGACACCTGTTGCAAAACGTGGGTTGATAATCGTTGCGTCAATTCTGGATTTTGCAAGTTCTGCCGCAGCATCTTCGGCGAGAGCGTAGTAGCTGCCAAGACCGATTAAGGCGACTTTGCTTCCGCGCTTGTCAACCTTGAATGTGTTCAGCTTGGAATAATCCGAGTCGAATTTTACGCTGCGGTGTGCGACTCCGTTCGGGATGCGAATGGCCATCGGGTGCGCATTCTGTTCGATGGCGTAATCCATCATGGCGATTGCCTCTTCCACGCAAGTGGGGCAGAGGTACACCAGGTTCGGGATGTTGCTCATCATCGGAATGTCGAAAATGCAGAGGTGCGTGGTATCGTTCATGCCGTCGGCGCCCGACATGGTCACAAGAATTGTTGCCGGATTGTTGTTCGCACAAAGGTCCTGCGAAAGCTGGTCGTAGGTGCGCTGGATGAACGTGCCGTGCGTGCTGTAGATGGGCTTTGCACCGCCCTTGGCAAGGCCCGAGGCGAGAGCCACAGCGTGTTCTTCGGCGATGCCCACGTCAATGAATTGCTTGCCTGCTTCTTTACGGCGGTCTGCAAAGAACCCGATGCCTGCGGGCACGGCGGAATGAATCACGACGACTTTCGGGTCTGCCTTGATTTTTTTCATCAGGTATTCGCCGAGGATGTTGCCGTACGATTCACCGTTGCCCCAGTTCACGACGCCGGTCGGAATGTCAAAGGGTGCTGCCCAGTGGAAACCTTCCTTGGAATTTTCGGCGAAGCTGTAGCCTTTGCCCTTGAGCGTGTGAATGTGTACGACCACGGGCTTTGTGGAATCTTTCACTTGCTTGAATGCGGCGATGAGCGATTCGATATCGTTACCTTGTTCTACATACAGGTAGTCAAAGCCGAGGCTCTTGAAGTAATTGTTTTCGCTCCTGCCTTGCGTGGTGCGGAGTTCCGCGAGGCTCCCGTAAAGCCCGCCGTGATTTTCGGCGATAGACATTTCGTTATCGTTTACCACCACGATAAAGTTTGTGGCGTATTCGCCGGCGTTATCCAAACCTTCGAATGCTTCGCCACCGCTGAGCGAACCGTCGCCAATGACGGCGATGACATTGCCCTGTTCCCCCTTGATATCGCGGGCGGTTGCAAGCCCGAGAGCCAAACTCACCGAGGTCGAAGTATGGCCAATCATAAAATGGTCGTGCTCGCTTTCGCAAGGTTCGGTATAGCCCGTGACGCTCCAGTATTTTTCCGGATCCAGGAACGCTTCGGCGCGCCCCGTGAGAATCTTGTGGGTGTAGCTCTGGTGCGACACGTCGTAGACAATCTTGTCTTTGGGCGATTCGAAAACGTAATGCAATGCGATGGTGGCATCAACGAATCCGAGGTTCGGTGCCAAGTGTCCGCCGCAGTGTGAAATCTTGTTGATGAGGGCTGTGCGGATTTCTGCCGCGAGCGCCTTGAGACTTTCTGTGTCCATCTTTTTCACATCTGCAGGGGATGCAATCTTTTCCATCAGCATAAAATACCGCCTTTAAGGTGGGAGATTTTTCTACAAATATACAACAAAGGGACGATTGTTCGTCCCTTAAAAAAGAATTTTCTGGTTCTCGCAGGAAACAGGAAACCTTCGCATTGGCCCAACTGTTTACAGGTAAAGGCTTATGCCACTAGTAACGCCTACATTAGTACCGGCAGGAGCGTCAACAATGGTGGCGATGCCTCCTATGCTGAATTCAAACTGTTGAGTAAACCTGTAGCCTATGGTGAGGTAGGCGGTTGCAATGCCTGGAACATTTAGATCGGAATCTTCTATTTTGGGGTTTGGTTCGTAAGAACTGACGCTCAAATTAAAGAATAGATTGTCAAAATAAAGCCCCGCGTACATTCCTGCAAAAATACTCAAGTAGGTATGGTAACTGTGGTCGCTGAAGAAGCTGCATTCACTATCAGAATCACCGCATTCTTCTCCAGTTTCTCCCCAATATTCGACATTGCTGTATAGAGCGTACGTTCCGAAGAAACCGCCGAATTCAAAATGCGAAAAATTGGCGCCTAATGTAACATGTGTAAAGAGCCCATCTTTATAACCTAGGCCACCTCCGAATACGAAACCTCTTGTTTTACGGAGGTATTCCACTTTCCCGCTGAAGTCGTCGCCGCCCATTTCGTAACTAGCAGACTTGAACTCTGCTTTTTTATCAAAAAGCTTGTCGAGACTCGCTGATTCTGAAGTGTTGTCGGTGATGTCTACGTTCTTTTTGGCGTTGTGATAGACCTTTCCTGTGAATCTCCACGAACCGGAATGGGCTTTTTGTTCAGTGTTTGCTCCATGGACTTCTGGGGCTTCGGAAACAGTCATTCGAAATTTATGAACATTTGTTGTAACGCACCCTGTGGAAAGCAGGGCGAATATAATACAGAATGCAAATGATGCCGCGTGTTTAAACTTCATATCAAAAAAATAAGTTTTTGGTCAAAAAGTTCAATACGTCGCAATTAGGTTTGCGACGAACGGCAAAATGTGCGGATAAAACATCGTTTATCCGTCATTTGTTGCAAATGGGAGATGTTCTAGTAGAAAATTTTCACCAAGATTGTGCCCACGATGGTCGAGACGATGACGCTCACCATACCTGGGCGCATAAAGCTGTGGTTCAATAGGTACTTGCCAATGACGGTGGTGCCCGAACGGTCGAAGTTCACGGTTGCAATGTCCGAGGGATAATTCGGGATAAAGAAGTACCCGTACACGCTCGGGAGCACGCCTAGGAGCACGGGGCCTTCGATGCCGAGGCTGTAGGCAAGCGGGAGCATGGCAACCACCACGGCGCCCTGCGAGTTAATCAGTACGCTCACTGCAAAGAAGGCGAACGCGATGGCCCACGGGTAATGCTGCACAATGTCCTTGAGACCACCTTGCATTACATCCATGTAGTTTGCAAAGTAAGTATCGGCAAGCCAGGCGATTCCGTAAATGGCGACAACGGCGACCATGCCACTTTGCCACACGGCCCCTGCCACAGCTTTTTTGGGATTTGCTTTGCAGCAAAGAATCATGAATGCGGCGGCCGAAATCATCACAATCTGAATGATGATGTTCATGGCGAGCGGCTTCATTTGAGCGACGCCATCGACAACCTTACCGGTTGCGAATTGAGGGCGAATATCGTGGCCCGCAATTTGGCAAACAGAGAACAAGACAATCACGGCGAGTGCAGCAAGGAAGATGTATACGGCGCGCTTCGCTTCTTTCGGAACTTCTTTGTCGAGTACCGAGGCTGTGCTTCCGTACATGTATTCCTTCATTTGCGGGTCTTTGAGGCGCGCCTGGAAGGCGGGATCTTTGTCGAGGTCGAGCCCACGCTTGTAAGAGACGGCGGCTGCGGCCATAAGACCGCAGAGACAGGCGGGAATGGTAATTGCAATCACCTGCAGGTTGTTGATGTCAAAACCGTTTGCATTCGAAATGACAACGAACGATGCCACTGCGGCGGCAATCGGTGAACAGGTAATACCCACCTGCGAAGCAATGGATGCCACGCCACACGGACGCTCCGGTCGAATACCCTTCTTGAGGGCGATGTCGCAGATGATCGGCATCAAGGTGTAGACCACGTGACCGGTACCCACGAGCACTGTGAGGAAGAACGTGCAGAGCGGAGCAAGAATCGTGATGTGGTTTGGGTGTTTGCGCAACAGGCGTTCTGCAATTTGAATCAGCCAATCCATACCGCCCGAAGCCTGCATAATGCCTGCGCAGGTGACTGCCGCGATAATGATGTAAATGACGTCGGTAGGCGGTTTGCCGGGTTGCAGGCCGAACCCGAGCACGAGAATGGCAAGACCAATTCCTGAAATCGCGCCCAGCGCAAGGCTCCCGTAGCGTGAGCCCACGTAAAGTGCCAATAGTACAATCAAAAGCTGGATAATCATGAGGGTCATAAAAGGCCTCCTTTTTATTTAGATATATATTATTTTGCAGAAAAAGGCTCCAATTGGACTTATTTTTGCCTAGGACGACCTAAAAAAGTGTATATTCTTTCCGAGACACTTCAACCAAGAGAGGAATTTATGGCAAACAAGTACGCCGGAACCCAGACCGAAAAGAATCTCCAGGCCGCCTTCGCTGGCGAATCCCAGGCTCGCAACAAGTACACTTACTTTGCAAGCTGCGCAAAGAAGGAAGGCTACGAACAGATCGCTGAACTGTTCCTGAAAACTGCCGACAACGAAAAGGAACACGCCAAGCTTTGGTTCAAGGAACTCGATGGTATCGGCGACACCGCTGCTAACCTGAAGGCTGCTGCCGACGGCGAAAACTACGAATGGACCGACATGTACGAAGACTTCGCCAAGACCGCCGAAGCCGAAGGCTTTACCGCTCTGGCCAAGAAGTTCCGCATGGTCGCTGCCATTGAAAAGCGCCACGAAGAACGCTACCGTGCCCTCCTCAAGAACGTGGAAACCGCTGCCGTGTTCGAAAAGAGCGAAGTCAAGGTGTGGGAATGCCGCAACTGCGGTCACATTGTCGTGGGCACCAAGGCCCCGGCTGCATGCCCCGTGTGCGCCCACCCGCAGTCCTTCTTCGAAGTCACTGCTGAAAATTACTAAGAGCCGAATGCCGCAAAGACGTGCTTGCATGTCTTTATGGCTGAGGAGAAAAGTAATGCGCTTTGCGCAACTACTAATCAATAATTAATCGATTATGACAAGTGCTCCAGGTTGAATCTGGGGCATTTATTTTTTTGAAGGGGCAAGCCTTCCCCTCGCTCGCACAACGCACGCGTTGTTGCTCGCTACCCTTTCGCCTAGGGGCGTACCCCTAAAACCCCCGTTTACCCCGCCCACCCGTCCCAAATCAAACCTGATGATTATTTCCGCAAGTTGCGGAAAAATTGCCTAAAATCCCTATTGACTAAATATAGCATATATGCTATATTTAAAATATGAAGTTAAAGTTCTTTCCTGATACAGAATTCTTTGATCCGCAAAAGGCGAAATTCGAAGACTTAGCAGGCGATGTCGGGAAAGAACTGAAAGGTTTATCTAAGCGGCGACCAGATTTGTATTTGCGCGTAAAATCCTTCTTGATGGCATTGTTGAATGTTGTAGATATTTTGCCTTATTTGAAAAATGAACAGATATATAAATTCCAGAAGGATAAAGAGGGGCTTTATGAAATGCGCATTCCAAAGCAGGCGCATGCTGGTGTCTTTAGGATTTACTTTTGTTTTTCGATAACTGAATTACAGACACTTATTTTGCTTTGTGCAGAGTTGAAGCATAAAAAAGAGCCTATGAAACTTGGCAATGCCGTTGAAAAGCTAAAGCAATATAAAGAACTCGTTAAACAAGGAGTCATGCTATGAAAAAAGATCAAGTCTTGGATTACATGGATTCGCTTGAAAAAGAAGACGAAGGTCTGGAATCGTACGTGAAGATGTACGAGGCGCTGTCTTCGTTCTTGACAGATTTTGATTTCTTGAAAGAGTCTTTGGGGCTCACGCAAAAGGATGTTGCCGACAAGATGGGAACAACGCAGAGTGCTATTTCGCGAATAGAGTCGTTAAAGACGAATCCGTCTTACAAGCAGTTGCTCAAGATGTCTGAAGCTGTTGGGGGAAACTTACTTGTCACGCCGATGAAGGACATGACTGTTCAGGTGCCAACGGATTTGCAGGAAACCGTGCGTAAATTGGCTGCATCCGAACACAAGTCTACGAATGAATACTTGGATAGAATCATTCGCGATGCAATAGAACTAGAACGCGCGAATTACTTAAATCGCGCGCTAGTTTTGAATAATGTCAGTGAGCCGAGAGCTAAATATTTGAGCGGGGCGAAGGGACCTAAGAAATAATCTTAGTCCTTTATGCAGCGGACGGAGACGCCTTCATCCTTCATGATGGAGCCGCCGCCGAAGCCGAACATGCTTGTTACGGTCCAGATGCCGACATTGCGCGGGCCGCCAAGCGGTTCACTATAGTCTTCGTCTGCCGACCAGAAAAGAGCCTCTTCGTCAAGTTTCGTATAGCCAGTAAAGGATTTTCTACCAGCAGGCAGCATCGCAAATCCGAAATCGTCTGTTGCCGGGAAATACGAATCGTTGGGCCACATACCCTTGGCGCGGACGACAGCGCCTTCGTCGTTGCCCTGTTCGACGGCGTATTCCCGTACATAGTCGTAGAAGTCGCTCCATTCTCCTTCCGACGGCATGTGGAATCCTTCGGGACAGTTGCCGCGCTGCACTCCGGTCAGGTTTGTATACTGCGTTTGGTAGGATTTGTCAACTCCCATTGCAGCGGTCCAGCTATAAAGACGGCCGTACTTGTCGCAGTTTGCAGCCTTGTCATCGTAGCACCAGCTGTCATCCTTGATGCTGCAGGAATAGTAGTTCAAATTTTCGGCCATCCAAACCTGCGATCCGACCGTCGTAATCTTGTAGACATGTCCGTCGCGGCTGTCACAGATGGTACCTGCAGCAAGCGTTGCTGGGCATTCTGCCTTCACGGCATCGTTACAGGCCGTAGAATCATCATTGGCCGATGTGGAGTCGTCGCAGGCGGTGAATGCCAGGGCGAAAGATGCGATTGCGATTTTATAGAGATTCTTCATAGTCTCCCCGCTGAGGTTTATTTTCATATAATAGAAAAAGTACTCCCTTTTTGGGGAGTACTTGAAAAAGGAGATTGTCAATCGGGTGTTACTTCAATTCAACCATTTCAGATTTGCCGTCGATGGTTACTTTGTACTTGCCGGGGTAACCGCGGAACTTCACGACACCGTTTTCGTCGGCCTTGAACGTTCCGTTGGTGGTCCACACCTTGTGCCACAAGTCGTAAATGAGCTTGGCTGCCGGTTTTTCGCGACCGTCCATGGCAACGATACCGCCGTTTTTTACCCAGTGGCGGCCATCCCAGAAGCCCCACAGCACAATGCCTTCGACAGCGGGGTGGCTGAAGGCGATGCGCAGGAACATCTCGTAGCGCTTGGCCTGTTCTTCTTCGCCAAAGTACATGCCCTTCTGCCAGTCACCAAAGTCGAGTTCGGTCACCTTGATGGGGAGGCCGA
>Ga0310786_10009023_pt1 | contig 12719 bp, 2 predicted proteins | sample AusTroGonzalo_MG_FD_203881 | JGI IMG/M metagenome (GOLD analysis project Ga0310786, IMG submission 203881) | Bovine rumen microbial communities from tropical cattle in Woodstock, Queensland, Australia - Gonzalo_03 (v2) (version 2) | ecosystem: Host-associated > Mammals > Digestive system >...
CAGCAGCGTGCCGTTCACTGTCATGCCGCCGTTCGCCGTCCATGTCTTGTCCGCCGCAACCGTCGCCGTCGCGCCGGAGACGACAGTGATCGTACCGTTCGCAGGTGCGAGCGACGTATCGTTTCCGAGGATGACGCGCGTGTTCTTGCCGCCCGGAATGTCGATCGTTCCCGTAAACGCCGAGACGTCCTTGAACACGTAACGCTGTGAAGTCGTCGTATCGGACTTGAACGTGCCGTTGCCCTTCAGTGCCGCGAACACCGTCTTGCCGTTCGTGGAGAATCCGTCGCTTACCGTGAACGCAGGCGTCGCGCCGTTATCAACGAGCTCGAGCGCACCTGCACACGTCATCTCTGAGTCGCCGTTGTTGAAGTAGCCGGTCACGCCTGTGAGACGCAAGGTTGAGTTCGCGCTTGCAAGGTTCTGCGCGAGCAGACCGTCCATCGTTCCGTTCTTGAGCCACAGGACGCCGCTCCAAGCACTGTCGGTCAGCTTGACGCCAGAAGGTGCCTCGCCGCTGTAGACGAGCGTGCCGTCGCCCTTCACAGTTCCTGCAAGCTGGGAAGCATTGGCGACAACCGTCTGGCCCAAGCCCGTCGCCGTGATGAACTGCGCCAAGATGTTGTTGCCCGCAAGCGTCAGCGTCTTGCCTTCCGCGACATTGAACTTGATCGCGTAAACGTCAATTTCGGAATCGAGCGCAAGCGTCGTATCCTCGTTCACGTTGATGACGACCTGGTCGCTCTCCGTGAGGCAAGCGGGGAGCGTCTTGTCCCATGCGAGCGTGGAGAAGGTCTTGGAGCCGCCGTTGGAGATCGTGGCAGTGTATGTCGTCGGCACGTATTCGACAATCTGGATTGCCGCAATGCAGCCGCGACACGTCGCGCCGCTGGACTTGTCGCGATGCCCGGTGATGGTCACAGAAGAGCCAGCCATGATGTCAGAGACGAGATAGTTGACACCCTCGCGAAGTCCCTTTGCCTTATTCTTTGAATTTGCATTGGAAAGCCCCCACGAAGCCGAGCCCTTGGTCGTGGCATCCGTCACGCCCGTGTAGTCAATTCCATTGATCGTGACATACCCGAACTTGAAGTTGGCGGAGTCAGTCGCATGGTACGTGACGATGCGATAGAATTCGTAGGGGATGTCCGTCACATCGACAATAACCGTCAAGCCGCTGTCGTCGAGATAGCCATGTCGCAGATCCTTCGCCGAGTTGAGATCGACGCAACCGTAGGCGCCGCTCGTCTTGGTGATCGTGAATGTCGCACCGCCAACCGTCGCCGTTCCGCCATTGGCGGCCGGCATATTCACCCATGCGGAGTAGGGAACGGCGTAGTCGCCGCCACCGTAGCGCACGGACGAAGACGTATTCATATCCGCGCCTCCGCGCGTAAAGTTCACGTTAATCGAGTTGCCGGGCTCGACAAGCCTAAAGTCGTAGGGGTAGTATTGCCTGTCATTCGCCGCATTGCTCTCAAGAGGTTCAGTGCCGAATTTGTTCAGAGAATCACCGTATGTCCCATAGTCCCCGTCTGCAAGTTTCGCATAGACGCCTGTCGCGTCTTCCGTGAAATCCACGTAAACACACTTGACGTACGAGCTATCCAACGCCTGGAGCTGGTACGTAACCTTCGTAAGGACGCCGTCCGTCTCCGTTTCCGTGCGGTTGAAGAACGTCACCTCAACGCCCTTGTCGTTGACGTGGCCGCCCGTCATCCGTGCACGAAGCGTGTGCGTCGCGAGGTCGGCGAGCGTCGCGCCGGGGAAGACGAGCGTGGGCGTGGACTGGTTTATCTCGCCGCCGGCGTAGGGGACATTGGCCATCAAAGACTTCCTGTCGCCGGAAATGCTGAACTCGGCTGTTCCGGCTGCGCCCGGCGCAACGGCAACCTTAAGCAAATCGCTGTCCGAGAACACGCCGTCACCCGTAATCGTGATAAGCGTATGTGTACCAGTGGTGGCAGGAATAAACTTTAGAGCATGTAGACGCCCGAGGAGCGCGTCCTTCTGTACGAGACGCTCGACCTTGATGGTCGTACCCGCCTCGATCGTCGTGCCGCCCGTGTAGCTGATTGAGCCGCTGAGCGTGACCGTGCCGCCGCCGCAGAACTTCAATCCGCCGGGCGCGGATGCGTCGTTGTCGGAAACATCCGCCGCGATGTTGACGTTCTTGTTGTTGACATTGATCGTGCCGCCCTTTGCGCCAACCTTCGCATTGATGCCAGAATCAATCAGTCCATAAGTGCCGTGCGCACCGGTTGCCAAGAGAGTACCGCCGTTAAACAAAACAGTCTGTGCGCCGGACCCTCCGCAATTCCTGATAAGGTAGGTCTTCAATGTTCCGCCGTTCAGGTTGATCGTCTTCGCCCTGGAGTTGCTCTCAAGCCTTGTCCATGACGATACGCTCACTGTTCCCGACTCAATCGTGAGGGAGCCGCTGAAGATCTTGAAATCGCTTGAGGCATTTATTGTCGCGCCTGCGACCGTCATGTGGCCGTCATACGAATTATTGCCAAGGAAGAAATAACTGTAGGTGTTGCGCGTCGCATACGTTCCTGTCTCGAAACGCACGTATGCGTTGCCAGTCGAGGCTTTGCTGTCAGTGCTTCCGTTGTTGCCGCCAGTCTGGTTCGTGCCGATGTAGATGCCTTCAAAGTCAGCAGCCTTATTGGACGTGGAATCGCCGCCCGTAAGACCGCAACTGGCATTTGATCCGCGCAGGATGATCGGCGCAGAAGCCGTGCCGCAGTTGTTGAAGTATGTTCGCCAGTTGTTGGTATGTGCGGCATTGAACGTGACAAGGTATGCTCTACTGCCGCTCGTGAAGTTGCTGTTGAACTTGTCCTTGCGGAAATATGCACCGTCGTTAGTTGGCACCTTTGCCGTGCCAGTCCAGTTGCCGGACGTTCCCCAGTCGGAACTCGTCTTGCCTTCCCAGTAGCAGTCGGAGGCCTGCGTTGTCTGCGCCGCTGCAAGCGCAAAAATAACGGCGAGGAAACAGCTTAATGCCTTCCTCGCCCACTTCCGAATATCGGCAATCATGTCCGTCATGTCTTGTCTCCCTGTGGTTATTGACTTGGGTTTGTGTCTATTGGCTGCAAATTCTACCAATGACTTTGAAATTATATCATCATCCGCTTTTTGGCACAAGCGCGAAAATCCGCATTGCACGAAAGTCGGGCGCCCCAGACCCATCAAGCGCCAATAATACGGTCGAGAACGACGCGTCCGTTGAACACGTCGTGGACGACAAGTCGAAGCCGACCATCCTCGACCAATCCCTCTACAACCGTCGGGAACCTCCCGTCGTCCGGCTTGCCGCCAGAAACGACAAGTTCCGGCCCCCCGCCGACGACCTGTGCCCACGGACGCCCTGCCGTTGGCTCATCGAAATGGAAGCGATGCTGATGGCCACATACGACAAGCTGCACGCCGGAACGAGTTATGATCGGCCCCCATAGCTCGGCACACTCGCGCGACCAATGCGCAAAATCATTCGGATCGATCTTTACGCCATCATGCGGATACGCGCGGCTGCCCTCCGCGGCGAACAGCGGAATATGGCAGAACACGATCTTGAACTTGGAGGACGCGATCTCCGGCCTGGCAAGCTGTTCTTCAAGCCACTTCGCCTGTGCACGGCGATACGCCTCGAAGTTGGCAAGCCCAAACCACTTCGGGTGCGCGTCGGGCTTGTCCTCGCCGGTATCGAGCCCTATAAGCGCCACTTCGCCAAGTCTCACTGCGAAGTTCCACTTGAGATCCCATTGGTCGCCGCGCCTCTCGGACGGATCACGAGGGAGAATCACCTCTTCCTTCTTCGAAATCCAGCTGCCCCGGAAGTCGTGGTTCCCGCTCTCGAACATGACGGGCACATCCGCCGACCAATCCCTGTCCTCGATCTGTGGATTGAGGAATATCTCGACCGCCGTCGACTTCTTCTGGGTCGTGTTCGTCGCATCGCCGTTCCACACGACTACAGACGGCGCAAGCTCCTTTAGCTTTCGCGCAATCATCTGGTATGACTGCCATTTTGCATGCGTATCGGTGATCATGCAAAAGTGGGCCACTGCTCCTTCGCCCAAAGTCGTGAACGAATGGACCTTGGATACTATCGGCTCGCCGAGCTTTGCTTCGTAGATGTTCTTGTAGTCGGTGAACGGCGTCGTCACCGTCCTGTACCAGTATTTCGTCGCCGGCTTCAACCCCCTCAGGCGCACCTGCAATGCAGACACGTCGATAGGAACAAGCCCGTAGCCACCGCCTTTCGCCGTCTTCGCATCTCGGAAGTCGGGATTGTCCGCATATTCGACAACGCCCTTCGAGAGCCCCGACACCGCCCACGACACCCCCATAGTCGTCTCGCCCGGCGCCTGCAGGCAAGGAGCGCCGACTGCCAGCGGCACGCCGCCGGTGCCAAGGAAAGGATCTGCAGGCGGTGTAGGCGGCGTTACGGCAACGTCCTTGTCCGCAAACGCAGCGCTCGCGGCCAATGCGCCGCCAGCCGTCATGAATCCTCTTCTCGTCAGTCTGTCTACCATCTTCCAGCCTCTCTTTCTTAAATATATATTTATATTATACCATATTCCTCCCCTCCAAAACACCGCTTTGTGTCTCACTGTGAGACGGTGGGAGGAGTATCACTCTGAGACGCTACACAGAAAACCGCACTCTGCCCAGGCGGCACAGGACCCAGGTCTTGCGCCTGGCATTCCCGTGGAATCGCGCGTGTCAGTTTCCCCGGAACCGCACTCCTGCTGGGCCAACGGGCATCTTGCCCGTTACTGCCAAACACCACCCTCCACTTCACGTCACGCTTCACGGGCACCGTCAGCGCGACGCGTACCGTGCCGTTCGTCTCGACCGCGCAGGCCTTCACGCCCGCCGCGCTGTTGATCGTCACCACGTCCGTTCCGCCATGCCACTTGCCTTCGCGCAGAACAGTCGCGCCCATCAGGCGGCGGCGCCAGGGGGCTGAAACTAGAAGGCCGCAGGGGGATTGCTCCCTCTGCGACCTCTGTCTGTGACTCCAATGAATCAACGCAGGTAGAAGAACATCCCATTAGGGCTGACCTCGACGACGATTTCGTCGTTCTCGACAAAAACGCCCTTCACCCAATCTGGATTGCCGACGGCGCGCGAAACATTGGCGTCTTTAAACTTGCCGCCGGACGTGAGCACGTACTTCCCGGCGTTCCCAAACACGGGGCGAATGCCTCCCGACGCGGAAACATTGACATCCACCGTCCCATTCTCGGGGAGAGTCACGCTTGTCGCGACCTCCAGTACAGGCGCGTTCTTACTCGAAGTGAAGTTGAAGCCAAGGATTGCACCATCGGCGAGCGTCAGGCTACTGACGGTATTCGTCACAGACTCCGCAACCTGAAGCGTCGCACCGGAATTGACCGTTACAAGGCCTGTGCCGATGTTCGCCCCGGCATTCAGCGCAAGCGTAGCCGTATCCTGCACATTGAAGGGATTCACGCGATTACCGGCGTCGGTGGCAATCGTCGCAACGTCGTAGTTGGCAACTACTTTGCCCGTCCCGACGATGTTCACTGTACCATCTCTCTCTATCTCGCCGTTCGTGCCGTCGCCTATTGTGATTGTTGCGGGGTTGCCATCGGCATCCGTCGTGTTTACAGTCAACGTCCCATGGTTGCCCGTCCTGGTCGAGACCGTGAAGCCACCGGCAGTCGGCCGTATCTCAACCGACTTACCGGTAGGCACCCAGAAGTAGCGGCTTCCAGAGATACCGTGGTCTCCGACAATCCAGTTCGCCGGCAAAGACCCGTTCGAGTGGAGGCGAAACGCCCATTGGTCGGTGTTGGCCGTTGCGTTGTTGACTAGGCCACGCGCCTGCACAGCACCTGCGCTGGTGCTCCTGCTGTGGTAGAGATAGGCATCAGCCGTGAATTCGATATCGCCAGTCACCACGAACTTTCCGCCCTCGGCGACGGAATAGACGACATACTTGTCGCCGCTGCCGACGAACACGAGGTCGCCGTCGAGCGTAACCGTCGAATTCGCGCCCACCGCAATCTTCGAGGTGTCGGAGATGGCCTCGAATGCAATCTCGCCCGTGAAGGTGACGACGCCCGAGCCCATCGTCGCCGTGCCGAACGTCAGGCCAGCCGAGGTTCCCGTCACGCTGATCGTGGTCGCGGCGGGAAGCGCGCTGAAGTCGACGTTATCGCCGGCGGAAGGAACGATGCCGTCCTCCCAGTTGGCGGGCGAGTCGAAGTCGGCGTCGCCGCCGAGACCCGACCACACGCCGTTGCGCGCCGCGCCGTCGAACACCGCCCAGATCTCGACGCGACGGACGGAATAGGCGCTCGCGCTAAGCGTATCAGCCGCGCCATCGGTTGTGCTGGACGTAAACGTGTAGTCCATCGTGAAGCTACCTCCGAGAGTTACGCTCTTCCCGAACGAACCGATGCCGATTTCGTCAACGCTAGCAGCATGCTCTCCGCCCCACTTGTCCCACGCGAAGAGAACCTCGGCTTCGCTCTCGGAAAGGATGCGGTGAACCTGGAAGCAGCCGTATCCGTTAGCGGATTGCAAGGTGTCGTTCCAGCCGTACCCGGCAGACACGTCGGCAGGGACATTTTCGTTGTCATCCCCCGAGCCGTAGTTGTGCCACGTTCCCTCCACGGCGCCGCTCACGGTGTCGTCGTTAGCGGCAACGTTGTGGATGTAGGGATCGTTGGAATAGACGTGCAGTTTCTCGGCCACGAAGTCGAGGTTCTCGCCCTCCCACGGGAAGTCTATGTCGCCGAGCGTCTTGCCCGTTGCGTCGAAGTCAACCCACACGTACCGGCGGCGGTTCGTCCCCTTGCGGACGAGTTCCATGTAGTAGCCGGCCTTCAGGACGGGACGAGAGAGAGCCGAATGGTCGTCTACCGTCGTGTAAGGCGCAGACGTGAAGGCATTTGTCGCCGCCGCGTCGATTGTGAAGACGTGCGTCATGCCGTAACGGTAGTCGGCAGGGACAGTCTCCGCCGCGCCAAGTGCCGTCTGTTCCTCGTCCGTAACCGTCGGGTCGGGAGCGCCGGAAATCGCACCTTCGCCCGTGAGCGGAAGAGCCGACATAATCGCGCCCGCAAACGCCTCGCCCGCCGCGACACAGCCCTTCCAATGCAGGTGCAGCCTGTCAGTGAGGAAGTTGCCTGACTCAGCGAGCGGAACCGCGTCGTAGAGGTCGAGCATCACGAAATTGGCGGGGAGCCTGTTCGCCGCGTAGTCCGTGCGCAGCAGCGCGTTGAATTCGACGATGCCGGCCTTGGCCGTGGTGTTGTCGCCGCGGTCGAGGATCGTCGCGCCGATTATCTTGGCGTTCGGACGCTGCGCCGCAGTCGCGAACACAACGTTCGTAAACGCGTCATACGCCTCCTCGCCGGTCTTGCCGCCGTTTCCAATGTCGTTCGTGCCGATGAGGAACGTTATTGCGTTGACGTCGCCAGCGATGTCGAGATAGACGTGCATGTTGTCGCGCACCCCACCAACATTGCCGCCCGCGATGATCCGCTCCGCGCTGATGCCGCTGTGCCACGCCCAGTCTTCGGGAAGCATCGTGTGCGAGCCGTCGTAGTTTGCGTACTTCCACACGCCCATGAGCTTCGGCTTGTAGCCGCTCGCCGCAAGCCGTGCCGCGATGGTCGAGCGGTACTGCGGAGTGTTGCCGCTGTTGGCGGCCACACCCTGCGTGATGGAGTCGCCAACGGGGAGGATGCGTATTTCCTTGGCATCGCGGTCGTAGTCGCCGACGGTCAGGACGAGCTGCTTGCGTCCGTCGCTCGGATCAGGTGCGTCCTCGCTCGTGATGGCGTATGTCGCGCCGGAGGCGATGCTCGAAGCGTCAAGGAGCGAGCTGAGGTCCGCGGGGAGCGCGGCATAGTCTTCCTTGTAGGTGAGAAGCACGATGCGTCCAAGCGCCATATCTGCGTAGTTCGGCGTCAGCACGAATTTCGTGCCGGCGCTGACGCTCAATGCGACGTCGTTTGTACCATAGACGTTTATCGGTGTCTTGATCGGGTCGAAGACGATTCTGCCGGTCTCGGGAGAGGCAAGCGTTTCGATGTTGACGCCGCCTGCGCCGACGATTATCGTGTCGTCGTTCACCGTGAACGCCGTTGTGCGCTGGTTGTCGGCCACCACGTAGTTGCGAAGCGGCGTAACAACTAGGTCGTAGCACGAAAAGCCAGTGTTGTAAACAACTGCATACGACCTGTCCGGGTCCGTCGGCGGTACGAACGATATCTTCGAGTCGTCCTGGTCGATAAGGCCCGTGAGCTGGAAGCGGGTGACCTCATAGACCTTGGAAACGTCAACGGCGGAGCAGTCGAAGCAGATCGCGCCGGACGAGCCGAGCTGCACGGGCGCGCCGGCGATATACACCGCGCCGTATTCGTTCGTGATGGGCGAGTTGATGATTGCCGCGCCAGACACCGTAACGGCGTGCGTTCCGTCTGAGACGAACCTGAGCGCCGAAGTGCCGCCAACCGTGAACGTATCGAGAACGACGTCGGCGTTCACATCAATCGTCGCCGCCGCGTTCGCCGTGAACGTCGCGGACGGGTTGTAGTAGACCCCATCCACCGTCGCGCCGGCGGGAACATCGAACGTGCCAGCCGCGCCGTCCTTCGCCCAGGCACCAGTCTCGGAGAACGTGCCGTCCGCCGCGACCGTGCGCGGGTAGAGTCCGCCCTGCGAGACGTATGGATACATGTTGAACACCGCCTCGGCCTGCGCGTCGCTGATTGAGTAGTCGAACAGGCGCACGAGGTTCACGACGCCCGTCTCCGTCTCCGGCGAATTCGGAACCGCCTCGTAAGTGCGCGATTCCTTTATCTTTCCGCCGTGGTCGGAGCCAACCTGCACGCCGCAGTCGTTGGCTGCGCCAAGCACAAAGCCCTCGCCCACGTCGAAGTTGCCGCGCTTGACGCCGTCAACCCAGACCTCGAACACCGTGTCATTCTTGTTGATCACGTAGGCATGGCGGGCCGTCGCCGCGTTCGGAACTGACGCCTTCACGCCGCCTGCAACATCGATCTCGTTGCCCGTGTTCTTCGCAATCAGCACCTCGTCGTCCTTATCAGTCGTTGCGATGAGCAGTCCCTTGTTGGAGTTGTTCGAGTTGCCGATGTGCAGGAACTGCGTGTTGTGCGATGGCGACATCGTGCCAACCACGACGAGCGTGAAGTCGCCAAGCGCATTCATTTTCGCCGCTACGTTCGACACCCACGGATGGTGCAGAATGTACATCCCCGTCGTCTCGTCGTTCGCGGCGTTGTTGTACAGCGGATTACTCACGTCCACACCATTCCCCGCGTTCCAATCCGGAGCCCTGTACGCATAAGCGACTGTGTTGGTATACGTCGCGTCGAACGCCGTAGCCGCGCCATAGATCTGTGGAGTCTCCGTGAGTGTCATAGTGCCATCGACGGGCGTCATCTCAATGCTCGTGCCGTTCGGACGTACCACACGCACGTTCACTCCGGAGGCGACATCCGTCACCGTCATCGACCCCTTGCCGAACTCCTCGCGCGTCTCGGCAAGCGCAACGTAGTAGGCCACACCTTCGGGAAGCGTCGGCGACGTGAAGCCCGCGAGGGCGCGAGTTGTCTGATCCGCCGGCGAAACGACGAACTTCTCGAACGTCGCCGGATAGAGTATCGTGCCCGGCGTGGCGGCGGTCGCGCCGGAGCCGAGATTCAGCGTCGCTTCCGTAAGAGCCGTTCCCGTGAGGTCAATCGTGCCCTGGTTGTCGAGTGCACCAATGGTCATTGACGTAAGCGTTCCGTCGGAGATCACAAGCGTCGCCCCAGACGCCGTAGTGAACGAAAGCACAGACGAGGGGTCAAACCCGTTGATCGTACCAGTGCCGCTTGCGACAGCAATCGTGCCAGTGCCTGACACAACAGCCGTCCATGTCTTGCCAGCTGCAATCGTCGCCGTCGTGCCGGAGACGACCGTGATCGTGCCGCTTGAAGGATTGAGCGACGTACCGTTGCCGAGGATGACGCGCGTGTTCTTTCCGTTCGGGATGTCAATCGTTCCCGTGAACGCCGAGACGTCCTTGAACACGTAACGCTGCGAGGTCGTAGTATCGGACTTGAACGTGCCGTCGCCCTTCAGTGCAGCAAACACCGTCTTGCCGTTCGTGGAGAATCCGTTGCTTACTGTGAACGCAGGCGTCGCGCCGTCATCGACGAGTTCAAGCGCACCTGCGCACGTCATCTCGGAGTCGCCGTTGTTGAAGTAGCCGGTAACGCCCGTAAGACGAAGCGTAGAGTTCGCGCTCGCGAGGTTCTGCGCCAAGAGCCCGTTCATCGTGCCGTCCCTGAGCCACAGGACGCCGCTCCACAGGCTGTCGGTGAACGTAACGCCCGAAGGCGCCTCGCCGCTGTAGACAAGCGTGCCGTCGCCCTTCACGGTGCCAGAAAGCTGGGATGCGCTGGCGACAACCGTCTGGCCCGCACCCGTCGCCGTGATATACTGCGCCGCTATGTTGCTGCCGGCGAGCGTCAGCGTCTTGCCGTCCGCAACGTTGAACCTGATCGCAAAAATGTCAAGAGCAGAGTCGATCGTAAGGGTCGTGTCCTCGTTCACGTTGATGACGACTTGGTCGCTCAAAGTGAGGGAGGCGGGAAGCGCCGTGTCCCAGTCGAGAGAGGAGAAAGTCTTAGAGCCGCCGTCAGAGATCGTGACCGTGTAGGTTGTCGGCATATACTCGACGATCTGGATTGCCGCGATGTTCGCGCGTGCACTGGCGCTGATGCGGTTGGCGACTATTGTGGCCGACGATTTGGTCATAACAGGCGAGACGAGGTAGTTGAGGCCCTCCTTGAGGCCGTAGAGATAGCCGTCGGCCGTGCTGGTTTTGCCCCATGCGCTCGTTCCTGTCATGGTCGTCACCGTGTCTCCCGCTAGAGCGTCGCCGGAAATCGTGTAGTTGACGCCGTTCACCGTCAGATAGCCGTACTGCTTGTTGCCACCGTCGCCGGACATGTACACGACTATGCGGTAGAACTCGTAGGGAACGCCGGTTGCCGTGATCGTCGGTCTGTTATTGACGTCAGAATCGTCGATATACTCACGACGGACGTCTCTTGCGCCGTTGAGATTGTTGCAGCCCCATCCGCCCTGCTGCCCAGTTACCGTAAAGACGACTCCGCCGATTGTCTGTGGATTGCTGCCGGCTGCCGGCATGTTAACCCACGCAGTATAGGGCACTGCGTAATCGCCAGCGCCATAACGCACTGACGAGGACTTATCAATATTGTTGCCGCCATTCGTGAAATTGACGTTGATGGAGTTGGAAACGGGTTTGACGAGCCGGAAGTCGTATGGAATGTAATTGCTCGTCCCGGGATTGCTGTCCAGCGGATCCGTGCCGAATTGATTCTGGTAGCCGTAGTTCGAATAGTTGCCGTCAACAAGCTTTACATAGACGCCGCTCGCGTCAGCAGTAAACTCCACCTTGGCGGCTTTCGTCCAGTGATTACCGCCTGTATAATCGTCAATCGCCTGAAGCTGGTACGCCACCTTCGTAAGGACGTCGTTCTCCACCGTCTCGACACGGTTGAAGAACGTGGCCTCCACGCCATCGGCGTCGAAGCTGCTGCCGCCCATCCTTGCGCGGAGGGTGTGGGTTGCGAGGTCGGCAAGCGTCGCGCCGGGGAACACGAGTGTGGCAACGGAACCGACTACTGTGACCGTCAGCGACTTCTTGTCGCCAGAGAGGGCGAACACGGCATTGGCCACATAGCCGTCCGCGACTGACGCCTTGAGTTCGTCGCCGTCCGTAAACGTATCCCCTCCCGTGATCGTGACAAGCGTGTACGTACCGGCAAAGGTGGGAATAAACTTCAGGGTGTTCAGCCCAGAACCGAGAATCGCGTCCTTCTTCGCTGCAGTATCGACCAGCACGGTCGTTCCCGCCTCGATTGTCGTGCCACCAGTATAGCCAACGTTACCACCGAGCGTCACGCTGCCGCCACCCTTGAAGGTCATGCCGCCGCCGGTGGAGGACGAATCTTCCGCAATCGCGAGAGGCATCGTAACGGCATGTCCCCCAGCGTCGATCGTACCGCCGCCCGCCGCGACCTTGAATTTGAAATAATCACCATAATTGCCAACGCAATCAGAAACCGTCAGATCGCCATCGGCCGCAGCTTTGAACGTACCACCGTTGAAGACAACGTTCGCAAGTGCGTTGCCATTGTGATAGTTGAAGCCCTGCGACTCGAAAACGCCGCCGTTCAAATAGAGATTGGCGAGATCCCCGCTGCCCGCATACCATGATCCAAACACAGCCTTCCCGCCGACGGTCACTTCGCCGCCGTTCATGTAGAATTCGCCGGAGCCTTCGTGCTGGATCACGAGGTGTTGCGCAAACGTCGACGTTCCGCCGTTGTGGTAGAACCACGCCTGGCAATCTGCCCCATATGCCACGTCCAGCGAAAAACCGTAGTAGTCGCTGCCATCGGCCTTGTTGCATACGAGCGTTCCGCCCTCCTTTACGAAGGTGCATTCGCTGCCGCTGCCGCCGCCAAGCCTCACTTGGCTATTGAATGTCACTGTTCCGTCCAGCATCGTGAAGATCGCCTTCCGGTTGCCGCCGTTCATGGCAAACTCGGCCTCATTGTGGACATATAGGTTCCCTGTTTTGTTTGTGAAGCACGCAGTCGTGTTGTTCTTGTCGCGTGCGAGAC
>Ga0310786_10009024_pt1 | contig 12719 bp, 7 predicted proteins | sample AusTroGonzalo_MG_FD_203881 | JGI IMG/M metagenome (GOLD analysis project Ga0310786, IMG submission 203881) | Bovine rumen microbial communities from tropical cattle in Woodstock, Queensland, Australia - Gonzalo_03 (v2) (version 2) | ecosystem: Host-associated > Mammals > Digestive system >...
CATCGCGCGGTAGGCGGGGGCAATGCCGGCGAGGAGGCCGAGAATCATCAGTAGGAGCAAGGCTGAGATTGCCGTGCCGAACTGGATTTGGAAGACCGCGTGGTGGGCGATGGTCTCCAACAGCTGCAAAAGCAGCACGGAGAAGACGATGCCCGAGAGGCCTGCCACTGCCGTTAATACGATTCCTTCCAGGACGATCTGCGAGAGAATGTCGCGAGGAGTAGCGCCGATGGCTCTGCGGATGCCAATCTCCACCGTCCGCTCGCGCACCACCACCATCATGATATTACTCACCCCTATGGCGCCTGCCAACAGCGTGCCAATGCCCACCATCCAAATCAGGAAGTTGATGCCGCGGAAAAGGTTATCCACAATGCTAAACATCACTTCCATATTAAGCACCATGATCGCATCTTTGTCTGTCGGGTCGATATAGTGTTGACCTGCAATCACTTGGCGAATCTTGCCTTCCAAGTCGCCCATGTTCACTCCTTCGCGACCAATGGCACAAATCATACCTACCGATTCTCCGCTGTTCAACAGGTCGCGCATCACCGTGATGGGCAAGGTAACAGACTCCGCACTACTGCCTCCAATATTGATGTTAGAGGTACTCACATCTACGCCAATTACCTGATAATAAACACTTCCCACACGGATATACTGTCCACAAGGGTCATCTCCTTCTGGGAAAAGCGACTGCCAAATCCGCTCGCCGATGACGCACACTTTCCGCTTCTGCTGCACATCTACCTCGTTGAGATAGCGACCGAACTTCATCGAAGGAGTCTCCACCTTAACGTAATCTGCTTTCACCCCTTTGGCGTGACAAGAGACATTATGATCATCCCGAGTAGCAGTAAGTCCCCACTCTGGCAATTCTGGCGTAACAACCGCCAGTTCAGGCACTAATACTTTCAGCCGTTCAATATCTTTATATTGTAGATTCCAGTTCCGCCCCTCTTTGAAGCCTTTGTAGGGTTTGGTCGTCTCATTGGCCGCAATCACAATGGAATTGCTTGCAAACCCTTCGAAGTTGCGCATCAACAGCGATTTCACGCCCCTACCACCTCCGATGAGGAAGAGCAGCATGAACAGTCCCCAGAAGATGCCGAAGCCCGTGAGGAGACTGCGCCGCTTGTTCCGCATCAGCGCGTCTGTGATTTCTCTGTATGTGTCTAGGTCGAAGCGCATTTTTTGTTGTTGAGGGTTGAGGGTTGAGGGTTTAAGGTTTAAGGTTTAAAATTAAAAGGTTAGAAGGTTAAAGGGTTTCAGGTTTCAAGTTTCAGGTGGAAGAGGGCGGCTACGTCTCGTTCAGGGCTTGGATGGGGCGGATTTTTGCGGCTTTCATTGCGGGGGAGAGGCCGGCGAGGGTGCCTGCGATGATAAGGACGACGGTGACGCCGATGGCGACATCGAGACCGACCGTCGGATTGACGAACAGGCGGATTTTCTCACCAAAGAACTCTACGGAGGATTGTCCTACCGTCATTTTCATCACCTCGCACGCGACCATGCCAAAGAACATCCCCACATAGCCGAAAAAGGCTGTGATAGAGACACTTTCGGCCAGAATCAGCTTCATAATCTCCCACGGAGAGGCACCGATGGCCTTGCGCACGCCAAACTCGCGGGTGCGCTCTTTCACCGTAATCAGCATGATGTTAGAAACACCGACGATGCCACCGATCAGCGTGAGAATGCCGAGCACCCACAATGCTTTCCGAAGGATGCTCGTACCCTTGTTCATCTGCATATTCTGCGTAAAACGATTCCAAATCCAAATCGAACTTTGGTCGTCGGGAGCGGCCTTGTGCGCCTTGTTGACCGCCGCACGATACTTTTTCTCGAACTGCATATTGTCCTCTTCGGTTTCCAGCCCATGGAACGAGAAGTTAATCTGCCCTACTCTATTCAACTCATTAGTAAGCACTTGCAATGTCGGCATCGGCACATATTCCTCTACTCGCTGCGCACTCTTGTCGGTCTTATATACCCCAACCACCATCCAACTATTGCCTCCAAAAGAGACACTCTTGCCCAACAGAGATTCGTAGTCTTCGCCGCCGTTCAGCAATTGGGAAGCGTGAGCAGCGGAAAGCACCAAACTTTTGCGCACCATCTGCATGTCCAAAAGGTTGATAAATCGTCCGCAGAGCAACTCTATCTTATTCATATCCTTCATGTTAGGATAACAACCTACCATATAGGTGGAGACATGGCGACCGTTGAAAACCAAAACATAAGGGCCATTGAACATAGAAGCACCCACCTCATCGACATATTCGGAGAAGAGGGCACTCTGAGTGATACGTACATCATTGTTGTTCAGCTGAATATAGCGTCCTGCTTCATAACCGTTAGCTGGTTGGCTGGTCACACCGCCATATACCACCATCGTATTGGAAGCAAACTGATCACCTTGCTGGTTGAAGGCGTTCATCAGGCCATTGCCTGCACCGAGGAGCACGATGAGCATAAAAATGCCCCACGCCACCGCGAATCCCGTGAGGGCAGTACGCAGCTTATTGCGCCGAATCGATTCCCATATTTCTGCAAGCAGGTCCTTCATAGCCTATTTCATAATGGTGGTAGTTCCAAAAACAGATGCTTTATGTTGTTCATTCATAGTCGTTTCACCGATAATGCCGTCCTTGATGTGGATGATTTTGTCGGTGCAGTTGGCCACACCGCTCTCGTGGGTCACCACAATGACGGTGACCTTCTCGGTGCGGTTGAGATCAGTAAGAAGATTCATCACCTCCACGGAGGTTTTGGAATCGAGAGCACCCGTAGGTTCGTCAGCTAAGAGGATGCGAGGATTCGTAATAAGCGCACGTGCGATAGCCACGCGCTGCTTTTGTCCGCCAGAAAGCTCGTTGGGGTAATGGGTTGCCCATTCCGCCAGACCGAAATGTTCCAAATACCTCATCGCCAGTTCGTTGCGTTTTTTCCGTCCTACCCCTTGGTAATACAACGGCAATTCCACATTCTCCACCGCCGTCTTGAAATTAATCAAGTTAAACGATTGAAACACAAATCCTATCATCCTATTGCGGTAATGCGCTGCATCCTTTTCGCTTAGGTTCTTGATAAGATTGCCGTCAAGCCAATATTCGCCCTCGTCGTAGTTGTCCAAAATGCCGAGGATGTTCAGCAGCGTGGATTTTCCCGAGCCAGATGCGCCCATAATAGAGACGAACTCGCCCTGCTCGATCCCGAGGTCGATGCCCTTCAACACGTGCAACGGTTGCCCATTGTCGTAGGTTTTGTGGATACCGTGTAATTCTATTAACATAACCTTCTAACCTTTTAACCCCTTAAACCCTAAACCCTAAACTCTAAACTCTAAACCCTAAACCCTACTTCTCTACTAACGACGTATCCGATTTATTATTGCTCTGAATCCGCACGTTCACACCTTTTTTCGGGTTAGTGTGGATGGAGATGTCGTATGTGCTTTCTCCATCGCGAAGGCTATCGAGAACGGGGTCGATGATGCGGTCAATGTCGTCAGCATTGTAGTATTCGTCATGAGTAGTATAGTCATCCTCATCGAACCATTGTTCGAGGGCTGCGCCGCTGCGTTCGAGGCGTTCTTCAAAGTCTGCGTTCTTACCTTCCTGGATACCGAAGCCGACAATGCCGAAGATGCTGAGTATCCAGACAGCAAGGAGGGTCCATCCGACCCATTTGTGCTTGCGTTCACCGTTGGCGGCACGCACGCATAAAACCGCGATGCCGATGACCGGACAGAGCAGGAACAAAGCGCAACTGCCTAATAATCCCATATCTACAGCATTGCCAAAGGAACCAGGAGTGTGCAACAGCAGAGCGGAAAACATCGCGATGAAAATGCACAACACGCCAACAGCAAGACTTGCCCCAACAATCACACCCAAGACTATCAAACAGATTTTGATGATGTTCCCTAAGGCATTAGAACCAGAACTTCTTTCCACTGGCTCTTGATGAAAATTGTCGATATTTTCCAACGTCGGCTCAATGCCCTGCATTTCAAGGAATTGCGCTTTGGTTTTGGCCTCAGGCATCGCAATGAGGAGAATTAGATAGATAAGGATGCCCCAGCCTAAGCTGATGAGGGTCAATACCACGAACAAGATGCGCACGATGGCAGGATCAAGGTCGAAGTAGGCTGCCACGCCGCTCGCCACACCGCTCACCATACGGTCGTTGCTGTTGCGGTAGAGCTTACGCGCACGGAACGGTTTCTTCTTCCCTGTCGTTGTTTCTTGAGTGGTTGACGTAGTGGATGCGGATTGGTTTTCTGCAGAATCGGTAGCGTTCTCGTCGTCGAACTGTTCCGGACGACCAATCACCTCTATCACTTCTTCCACATCATTGATTTCCACCACGTTGCGGTTCTCCATCTTAAAGGTCAGCAATTCAGCCATGCGCACTTCAATGTCGCGCAGGATTTCATTGCGATCCTCTTCGGGAAAACGTTTTTCGAGATCGGAGAGATATTGGCTCAGCCGATCGCATGCATCGTCATCGATGTTGAAAACGACGCCGCCAAGATTGATTGTTACTGTTTTTTTCATATTATTATTAATTGTTTTTCGTTCGTAATAGTTGGATAGCATGTTCGAGTTCTTCCCATCCGGCTTCCAGTTCTGCGAGGAAAGTTTGTCCGGATTCGGTGAGCTCGTAATACTTGCGTGGCGGTCCCGAGACCGACTCCTGCCAGTTGTAGGTCAGGATGCCGTTGTTTTTCAGGCGGGTGAGAAGCGGGTAAAGGGTGCCTTCCACCACAATCATCCGCGCTTCTTTCAACTCACCGATGATATCCGACACGTAGGCCGGTTTCTTCGAGATAATCAGCAAGATGCAGTATTCTAGGTATCCCTTGCGCATCTGCGATTTCACATTGTCTGCATTTACATTTACATTCGTACTCATCTCTTTCAAAATTTGACGCGGCAAAAATACAATTTTTTTTAGTACCTTGTATCACAAAGTACTATTTTTATTTTAATATAACGGAATAATATTCATTGGTAGGATTATCGTGATCATTCCTCCTAATATTGTATAGACAATTTCATTTGTCTGAGTATTCTTTTTTTGTGTACCTTTGCCCGCAAATACAAACATAAGGTATAAATCTATGACGATGAAAAAAATCTTTATTCTGACGGCCTTTCTTGCTGCTGTTATCATGCTTATTCCCAGCAATTTATCAGCGCAAAAAAACAAAAATAACGGAAAAATTCCGTTATACAAGACCATTTATCCGTCCTCTTTTTTCACGATTAATGCGGAATATTTAGGCGGTTATCGTCCCGATCAGTTCTTCAATCCCCAAACTCCGGCTTTCGGTTTCAAAGCGGGCACGATGCGGAACGTGGGTTGGTACGTGAGTGCGATGACGAATTTCAAGTTCAAAGGGACGTTTACCACCTGCGATGCCAGTGATATTTTGGAGGGAAGCACCAGTACCGCCTATTTTGACGTGTTGGGCGGCATCACGTTGCGATATTGGAAGCCGGTATCTTTCCATTTGGGACTCGGCTATACCTACCGTTCATTCAATAATGAGACAACATACGGACAATGGGCGCACGTCGCCGACCATATTGCCCAAGGTCCCACGGCAGCGGCAGGCTTCATGCTTCACCTGGGCGGGTTTGTCATATCTGCCGAAGTGTTAGGCAATTACAATGTCCAAGGATTGAATAATTTCGACTATCACGTGGACAAAACAAGGTTCTCGTTCGGTGCAAAGGCTGGCTTAGGCATCTGCATTCCTTACAATACCCAAACGTTGTATCAAGACAATATCCTACCTATTACCAAGCACGACACGGTCTATTTCCAAATCGCTCCTACGGCTCAGGCCCCAACGCCGGTTCAAACTCCTGTAGTGGCAACCACACCTACCGCAGCACCTACAAGAGTAGCCGAGGTTCCCACGCCAACAGCACCACAAGTAATCGTAGAACAGAAAACGACGACTGTGACTCCCGCTGTGCCAGCAAACAAGCAGCAAGTCGTGGTCACGATGCCTATCACTCAATTATTCCCAGGCGGCATCACCATTAGCGGACAAGTTTTAGATTCGGATGACGAGCCTGTTGTGGAACGTGGAATTTGCTGGGGCACAACGCCTTATCCTTCTGTTACGGGCCAACATACCAGCGATGGCAGCGGTGTGGGATATTTCACCACAACTGTGAGCCATTTGGAGCCGAACACCATCTACTATTTCCGTGCCTACGCAGGTACTCAATCCGGTATTCGTTACGGAAATGTGGTTTCGGTGACTCTGCCACCTGCCAACCCGCAACCTCAGCAACCTGCCCCCGCACCGCAAATGCCGACTCCCCCGCAAGCACCGGCTGTAGCACCTCAAGTGCCGGCACCGCCACAAGCACCCGCTGTGGCACCTCAAGCGCCAGTACCTCCACAAGCACCAGCTGTAGCTCCTCAAGCACCGGCTCCACCTCAAACACCCGCTGTAGCACCGCAAGCACCAGCACCTCCACAAGCACCTATTGCGGTTCCTCAAACAACTACACCACCGCAAGCACCTGCTGTAGCTCCTCAAGTGCCGACACCTCAACAAGAACCCGCCGTTGCTCCTCAAGCACCTACTCCACCTCAAGCACCAGCTGCGGCTCCGCAAGTGCCGACACCTCCACAAGAACCCATTGTAGCGCCGCAAGCACCCACCCCACCCGACACACTCTCACAACCTGCTGAATAACAGGTTACCATATACAAAAATGGACAATTGAAGTTTCATCACCTCAATTGTCCATTTTTCAATTATGAATAGTGAATTATGAATTACTTCCTCGTCATGATGTCCAACACGAGATTGTCCGTGGTGGCCATGCCATGGAGGCCGATATTGGCCATGTTTTGGACGCACTTATCGACATCCTCGTCGATAATGCCTTCGGCGGGGGTAACCACCTCATCATCAATGGCTAACATGGAGGAGAGCACGGCAGTAGAAACGCCCGTGGCGACCTTCAGTGAGCAGCTGGGTTTTGCACCGTCGCAAATCATGCCCGTGATGTTGGCGATCATGTTCTTCACTGCATAGACGATTTGATCGTAGTTGCCGCCTAAGAGGTAGGTAAGTCCGCAAGCAGAGCCCGTAGCCGCCACCACGCAACCGCACAGCGGCGAGAGACGTCCGAAGCTCTGTTTGATGTAAATCACCGTCAAATGGCTGAGCATCAAGGCTCTGGTCAATTCTTCCTCCGATTTGAGACGTTCCTTGGCGAAGACCCATACGGGCAGCGTGGCCGCAATGCCTTGGTTGCCGCTGCCTGAGTTGCTCATCACCGGCACCTTCACGCCCGCCATACGCGCGTCGCAAGCGGCGGAAGTGTAGGATAAAATCTTGGAATAGACACCGTTACCGAAAAATTGTGCTTTGGGTTCCATGAAGATGGTTCGACCCAAACCATGACCGTAGTGCTTGGCCAGCGACATCTCCGCCGCTTTCTTGTTCAGCTCTGCAGTCTCCAGGATAAAGTGGATTTCGGAGATCGGGGCGGTCATCGCGAAGTCATAAACCGTGCGCATGTCGAGTTTCGGGTCTTCCGATTCCGTTTTGGTCTCGGTCTTCACGCGATCGTCAAGCAGCACTTCGCCGTTTTTGGCGATATAGCTGAAATGGGTGTGCATGCCAGTGATGATGACGTTCACGTTGTCATCACCATTGTGGCACTCGATTTCGATGTAGAGTTTCTCGCTCGTATCTTTCTTTTGGCGGATTTTGATGCGGTTTTGGGCGATATATTCCTTGCCCTGCTCCACCAATTCGGGTGTTATATCTTTCAGTACCTCAAGCTGATACTCTGACTTTCCGGCCAGTGCGCCAAGGGCGATGGCGATAGGAAGTCCCACCATGCCGGTGCCAGGGATGCCCACGCCCATGGCGTTTTTGAGCATGTTCGCACTCAAGGAGACGGTAATCTGTTTCGGCACGCCGCCCAGCACCTCTTTGGCTTTGGCGACCGCCAGTGCGACGGCCATCGGTTCGGTGCAACCAATCGCGGGCACCACCTCGCGTTTCACTAATGCAACAATTCGGTTTCTATCTTCTGCTGTCATCGGGGGTAATATTCAGTGAATATCCATTTTTTCAGGCGGCAAAAATACACAAAATTCGCGAAACGCCTAGCCATTTATCATTGTTCTTTAGCCGGCAACTCGAATTTCAGATGCCCAACTTTGTGAACGATGAAAATGATGAGCAACTCTATGATGTAGGCAATCAAATAACTGTACCAAAGGAGAGAAGGAAAATAATGGGCCACAATCCAGAGCACTGGGATGACCATCAGGGAGATCATAAAGGAGATGAGCAGCGACATCTTGTGGTAGTCGTAGAGTTTATAAACCACCATAATCGTATCGATGTAACACCACAAGGCCAAGCTCAGGGCGAAGGCGCGCAGAGCCGAAACGGTCTCGCTGATGGTCGCTTCGTTGTCGGCACCGAAGCCACGAGCGATGGCTGCCGGGAAGACCCACACGACGATACAGATGATGACCATGCTGACGGTGATGAAACGAAACGACTTGCGCAAAATCAGCCGGAAAGCCTCGTTATCGCCGCGACCCACCTCAATGGACCCAAGGGACTGAATCGTGCGTTCGACACCCGCCAGGAAGAGGTTGTAAATCTGCAACAGGTTCATGCAGACGGCCAAAGCGAAGAGGCCTACCCTACCCTTTGCCAGCGAAACAGAATGGTTGCAGGCGACGTAGAGCAGCGCCAAAGTACCGCAGGCCACAGCCAAGGGAGCTCCTTGGTTCACGATCTTACCCAGTGAAGAACGGATATTTGCGAATGAAAATTCGTCTTGCGTCGTCGGACGCATCGTAAACCGCAGGTGGTTGTCCTTGTAGCGGAAGTGGCAGCATATAATGGCGATGCCCACCAAATGGCCAAGGACGGTGGCCGTTGAGGAGCCTTCGATGCCCCAGCCCAGCACTTGGATAAAGACGAGGTCGAGACTGAGGTTCACCGCGTTGTCAATCAGGATGGCGATGGACGCCAGTCGCGGACTGCCATCAACGCCAGCCATCGTGGTAAGGGCCCACATCACCATATAAGCCGGAGCACCGATCATCATCACCTGCAGATAGTCTTGGGTGAGCGACAGAAGTCCATCGTTGGTGCAGAGCCAGCCTGTAACGACATCGGGAATGGCGATGCCACAGGCCGTGAACAGCACTCCTACCGCCAGACAGGTGGCCATGGCGAGCGTGAAGTAATAGGCCACGCCCTGATGGTTTTTCTTCCCTAACTCAATGCCGACCAACATGCCGGCACCCGTAGCCAGAAGCATATTCAGGGTGAACATCACCTGCACCACGGGCTTCGTCAGGTTGATGGCACTCACACCGTCCTCCCCAATCAAATTGCCCACAATGACGGCATCCACCACATTGCCCAAACAGCCCGACAGGGCGATGAGAATGCTTGACCACAGAAATTGCCAGTACTTGTGGTTAAACGTCGCTTTATCTTCCATATTCTTGTTGACTTTGAACTTTGACCATTGACAAAGGGCGTATGCGACACGCCCCTGTCTTAACCATTATCAGATCGTAAAATAATCGAAACCTACGATGGTATCCACGAAACGATGGACGTAATCGGCAGCGGTGGGAGGCCACTGGAATCCCATACGGTAGAGCACCTGTGTGGTGTATTCGTTAGTGGACTCTATCCAGCGCATGATGTGTTTGCTGCTCACGTTGTAAGCCATCAGCGGACGCAACAGCGTGACAAGATCCGGATTCGCCATCATCCGCTCCAGAGCCTCTTGGAACTCAGGCATTTCAACCCTTCTCAACGTGATGCCTGCCGCGGCAAAGCCTGTCAGGATATCGCTTAAGAACTGAGGATGGGTATTGTTGGGATGGAAGACAATGCACTCCTTCGGGGTTTGCGCCAATTTCAGGATGGCACTGGCCACCTCGTCGATAGGCGAGAACTCAAAGCGACGGTCAAGGTCTGCGTAAGGCACCATCCCAATCACGACGTATGCCCGCAGACGAGCCAGGAAGTTGTTGGTGGTGAAGTTAATCTGGAATTCACCGTCCTTCTGGCGTGCCGAAAGGTTGCCCACACGCATAATCTTGGCGTTAAGTCCTTGTTGTTCAATAGCTTCTAACACCAATTCTTCAGCTTTGTATTTCGAATAGACATACTTGTTGGCATCGATGTTCTGTCCGATGTTGAACGTATGCTCGGTCAGCTTCACCGCAGGACCAGGGTTGCCGTCAACACTCATGCCGGCAATGCTGTTGGTGGAGATATGGATGAGTCGCGAGCCGGTGCGCAGACAGAACGCGATCAGGTGACGTACAGACTCGATGTTGACCATCTCGATGTCATTGCCTGCGGAGAAGTGCTTCACGTTGGCCACACAGTTGATGACCGTCAGTTGGTCGTTGATGCTGTCGAAGGCATTGGGTTGGGTGACCTCAGCGGTGAAGACCGTGACGCGCTCGTCGAAATTATCGAAGTCCTCGAAATAGTAGAAGTAGAGCGACTTGAGACGGCTGAGGGCCTTTTCGTTGTCTTCCGCACGGATGGGACAGAGAATGCGACCATGATAATTGTCAAGCAATTCTTTTAGAATGTGAATGCCGAGATAGCCCGTGGCACCCGTCAGCAAGACATCGCCGATGGGCTGACGTTTACCGCTGTGGAAGGCTTCGAGAGTGTTGGCTGTGAGGATGTCTGCGAATTGACCATCAATCGTTGATTGTTGAACGTTAACTTCTGCCGAATCATCCGATGCAGAGATATTTTCGGTATCGTTCCCGTTTACGAATGCGGCCAATGCGCGAGGTGTTTTTTGGGCAAACAGATCGTTGAAGACAATCTGCACGCCCTGTTTGCTGGCCTCCACAATCACCTTGATGGCGTTGATGCTGGTACCGCCAATCTCGAAGAAGTTGTCGGTGGCACCCACCTCCGGAATCTTCAGCACTTCGGAGAAAATGTTGCAGAAGAGCTCTTCCGTTTCACCCACTGGAGCCACATACTCGGTGGCGCGCTTCATCTCGGGTGCGGGCAGCGCCTTGCGGTTGATTTTGAGGTTCGGCGTCATCGGCATCACGTCCAGCTTCATATAGACATCGGGCACCATGTAGTCGGCTAACGACGAAGTGGCCAATGCCAGCTGGATGCCCTCATCGCTAAGCGTGGAACCCTCGTCCAACGTATAGTAAAGCACCAAGTGCTCATTGCCCATCACCTTGCGCACCTCGGCAGCCGCCTGACGGATGCCTTCGATGTTCAGGGCTTTGTTCTCGATTTCGCCCAACTCAATACGGAAACCGCGCAGTTTCACCTGCGTGTCGATGCGGCCCAAGTACTCGATTTGTCCGTCCTCGTTCCAACGGCACAAGTCGCCGGTATGATACATGCGGACGGGACGGTCCCAACGGTCTTCCTTCACAAACGGACAATCGACGAACGACTTGGCGGTGCGCTCGGGCAGTCGCCAGTAGCCGCGACCCACTTGGATGCCGGCAAAGCAAAGTTCGCCCGCCACGCCCTGCGGCACGAGGTTGCCCGCTGTATCGACGATAAAGTTCCAGTTGTTGGCCACACTCTCACCGATGGGGATGTTCTCGATGCGTTGTCCAGGTTTGATGGCGTAGTACGATGTATCGTCGGTGCACTCCGTCGGACCATAGACGTTGATAATCTCGATGTGGTCGCTATAGACGCCACTCATCTTCTCGCCGCCGCCCGTGGTGAAACGGATGGGCAGATCGTCGAAGGCATTGAGCAACAGACAGGTCATCGCCGTCGAATAGCCACCACCGGTAATCTGGTGGTCGATGAGGAACTGACGGATGAGGGCCAAGTCCTTGCGAATTTCCGTCGGCATGATGTGGAACGAGCCGCCCAACGTGAGCACAGGGTACATATCCTCGATGTGGGCATCGAACGAGAACGAACGGTGTCCGCTGATGCGGTCGGCTGCCGTCAGGTTCTCCATGTCGATGACCACGGCGATGAAGTTGCGCAAACCCGCCTGATGGAGCATCGCTCCTTTGGGCTTGCCTGTGGAACCGGAAGTGTAGATCATGTAGGCGAGGCCGTCAGGGGTGGAAAGATCTATGGGCTTTTGGCTGTTGGCTATTTGCTTTTGGCTGTTAGCTTCCGCCATAAAATCATCGATGAAGAAGGTCTTGGCGGCGGCGGTGCTGAAATCGCCTTCCGCCTGTTTGGCTTCCAGCACGTCGTGGGAGGTAATCAGCACCTTCGACTCGGAGTTTTCCAACATGTAGCTCAGTCGCTCGTTGGGGTATTCGAAGTCGAGCGGCGTGTATGCAGCACCCGCCTTGTGGATAGAAAGCACAGCGAGCGGGAACTCTTTGAAGCGGTCGAGCATGACGCAGACGAAGTCGTTGGGCTGCACACCGAAGTCGATCAGCTGATGGGCCAAGGCATTCGAGTAATTGTCCATTTCGGCGTAGGTCAGCTGACTGTCCCGATCGACCACCGCCGGTGCATTGGGCGTGCGCTTGGCCTGCTCGGTGAAGAGGTTGGCAAAGGTCTTGCTCAGATCCACCTCAATATCCTTACCTGTACCAATCTTGATGATACGCTCCGCCTCTTCGTCGCTCACGATGCTGATGCTGGTGAGCGCGTTTTCGGGAGCGGCCATCATACGGTCTATCACGACACGGATGCCGTCGGC
>Ga0310786_10009029_pt1 | contig 12716 bp, 12 predicted proteins | sample AusTroGonzalo_MG_FD_203881 | JGI IMG/M metagenome (GOLD analysis project Ga0310786, IMG submission 203881) | Bovine rumen microbial communities from tropical cattle in Woodstock, Queensland, Australia - Gonzalo_03 (v2) (version 2) | ecosystem: Host-associated > Mammals > Digestive system >...
TCAAGTATCCAGTTTTTGATCTCAAGAATATAATTTTTGCTGTCGGTCTCTCGACGTCGTATGGAGCTTTAGGTTTTCCATCTGTAGTAGTAAATACTTTGAGTTTGTTACCTTTTAAGGTAATTTTGTCGATCGGGCAATCATAGATTTCGGTGAAGGCGTAGTCCGTGATCTTTAGAATACACGAGTCTATTTGCGCCTGTCTTTCTTTTGTCACTCGCTTTTCGAGCTTCATTTCATTACTGCAAGCATAAGCAATTATGCTTAATGCAAAAATTCCAAAAAATTTAACTGTTCTTTTCATTTTTTTAGGTTTTTGGTTGTTTGACTTTTGTTATTTATGTCATATATTATATATAAAATTTTATAAAAGTCAATCTTTTTTGAAAAAATCAAGTAAATGTTTAGTTGGTGAATATACATTTTCTGGTAAATTGTCTAAATCGAATCGTTTTCGTTCATCTTCTTTTTCTGGTTCCATTCATTTCAATTCTCAACTAAATTTTTCACATAATACTCAAATTGTGACAAAGTGTCTATCAGTGGCAATGTCATCTAAAGCTGTGAAAACTTTTGGATTCTCAATATCCAAATTTGTTTCTTCTTTTACTTCTCTGATAGCTGCTTGAATTATTGTTTCATTATATTCTTGTTTTCATCATGGGAAACATCGTGTATCTGGCTCATGGATTCATCATGTGTCTTTTTTGTTCACACACCTATGTCACAGTAGTATTTTATTTCAATCTTTAATCATTATTCCGACTCAAATTTTAATGTGATTTTGTTCTATCATTGTAGATTTTTGTAATTAAAATTTTCGTATTTTTCCGTCTTTTTTGTGACTAATATTGTGATTGGTAATATAATTATCTCATATAAAACTTTGAATATTACTTGTGTAATCATCATTATAAGCAGGGTTTTTGTTGGCATTGTTCAAATGAATGCTAATGGAATAAATATTCAACTATCGATGGTCTCTCATGCCAAACTTGATAAAATAGCTCTCAATCCAAATCATTTATTGTCGCTTGGATGTTTTGATTTCATTTTTTGAAATACTTTGTCATTCACAAAATCTCAAATCACATAAGCTAATAGACTTGCACAAAGCACTCTCCGAGTATTTCACAAAACGATAGAGTAGGCATCAGCATTTGCAAAATATTCTGGAGCTTTCATGTTTATTACCGACATGAAAATCAGAGACATTACTAAATTACAGGCGAATCACAAATAACACGTGATTCTACTCCATTTGTATCAATAAACTTCGCTGAAAACATCTGATAAAATATAAGTTACAGGAAAAATTAATATAGCACCAGTCACTGTAATTCAAAATGGTAGTGCTATTTGCCTTCATGTAATTACATTACTTATCAACAAAGCAGCGATGAATACAACAGTCAAAATCAGTTTCAACGAACTATGTGGTTTTTGGAATTCTTCTTTTAATAACTTCATTTTTTTGTGCTAAATAAATTATTCATCAATGTTTATTAATTCATATTTTGTACTTCCAAGTCAGAGACTTTCAGCATATTCTGTGATGTGTCTTCATTTTCTGGAATCTATTCTTTCTTGAATATCCTTAGTTCAATTTTCATGAGTTGCTCGTATAGCATTCAAAAATGCTTGGTCGTTTGCTACTGGATCTAAGCTACCAAATATTCCTATATCAGCAATAACTGGATCTCATTGATGAGCATCACAGTCACAGTCCAAACTAATTGCATTTGCTACTGTGATATAGAGAATTGGTTTATTTTGCTCTTTGAAATAATCAGCGACAGCTGTAGCGGCTTCGGCCATACTTTCAATAAAGTCTGCTTGTTCGTATTTTACTCTCCAACATTCATCTGAATCTGCTGTTTGTCAACAGCTATGAATATAAGCTTTTCAGTTACGAGAAGCTATTCAGATTGATTGATTTTTTAAATTAGCTCAAAATCATCACATCATGTGTCATTTCCCATGAGCAAGATTTAGCATACAATCATAATTTTTCAAATTTTCTCAAACAATATCATATTTTAAATGTTTTCCATTTTTTACAGGAATTTGAAATTCTCACTTGGCATCCATAATGTCTACTTCAGCAAAAGATGTGAATCAATGTTCTTGTGCTGTTTTTAAGTGCTCATCAGCGGTGTTTCTTGATCATGGATAAGCAGTATTACATTCAATTATTGTTCAATTTAGTTTCTTTACCAGTGGTGCTATTAAATCAGCTTTCAAATATCATTTTGATCATCTTTCTCATGTCGAAACTTTAACTCAAACTTTTCAAGTCAATTCAACTCATAAAGATTCATAAATTTTAATCAAAGATTCCGGAGTGATTTCTTTCGTGAAAAATACTTTTGATGCCATGGTATTTTTAATAATGATAAATATACTTTTTGTATATTGTATTTCCCTTATAAATCAATAAAAGATTTTTGTATTTATTCTATGTAAATATAAAAAAATGAAAAAATTTCTATCATGGATGTTAGAGTTTATTGTATTCCTTGTTATTGGAGGCTGCTTGATATATCTTTGATTCAATAATTGATTAATCTCTCATAATACTCAAAAGGAATGCGAATCGCCTTTACCAGCACAAGAATTATCGGAAGGTTTGAGATGAGTCTACGGAATAGATAAAAATATTAATGAAAAAACTATAGATAATTATTTACACAGATCAGATGCGGTTTATCGTGATGTGAGAATGCTAGAAGACTCTGCAAGCTGGGAAAATAAATGATGAACAAGAAATTTGGAATGATTTGTGGAGTGATTTGAAGTTGTTCCTTATGCTTTTTTGACTCAATTTCCACAAGAATACATAGATCAAAAAGCCAGTGAAAATGTTTTTGGTTTATATACATGAAAAACTTTGTTTAGTCTAGATGAAAACTGATGATATGTAGCAAATTATGAAGAATCGATGGAAATTTTGGAGTTTTTATTTCCAAAAGATAAATACATTTTCTTGATGTGTGGAGCTGGTGGATATGCTAATTTTACAAAGAAAATGTTAGTCGCTTTGTGACGAGATGAGAGTAAAATTTACAATGTATGATGATACCGAAATTATGAGTGAAATCGTGGAATTTCTACTGTAAATAATAATGGAGATTCTGTCACATACGATTTTTGGAAAGTGCCTTATCATGAGATTAATTTTGATTCTTTAACGGAAATTAAATAATGATGAAAAAGATTTTTTCAATTACTTTGTTAGCTGCTGCTGTGTTAATTTCTGGTTGTACAAATAGATTTTATTTAGATCAAGATTTTTATAAAACAGACGGTGAATTTGTGAATATCACAAGCGACGATTTTGATAATTTAGTTTACCAAAATTATGTATTGTTTGTCTACAACAATTATTGCGCTTTTTCTGTACCTTGTGATAAGATTTTCAAGCAATATATGGAACAAAATAATATAAATTTTTTATCTATGTCTTATGAAGAATTTAAAAATACAAAATTGCACAAAATAGTAGATTTCGCACCATCTGTGATTATACTTAGAAATTGAAGAATTATAGATTATTTGGATTCTGAAAAAGATGAATATCTGGATATGTATCAAGACGTTGATAAGTTTTGAGAATGGTTTGAAAAATATGTGTATGTGGATTACCAAGCAGAGTAGTTTTGCGAAATTTTTTTATCTTATAATAATCCCTATTATGAACGAAGTATTAGATTTCTTAAAAAAATGTTGAGTTTATTATCTAGCAACAGTTGAATGAGATCAGCCAAGAGTTAGACCATTTGGGACAATAAATGTTTTTGAAAATAAATTGTATATCCAGACTTGAAAATCCAAGAATGTTTCAAAGCAAATTCAAGCCAATCCAAAAGTAGAAATTAGTGGAACATTAGAATGAAGATGGATTAGAGTTTCATGAGAACTAGTTAGAGATGACCGTATTGAAGCAAAAAAAGCTATGTTGGATAATTATCCAGAATTGAGGGGTATGTACGATGAAAATGACGATAATACGCAAGTACTTTATTTCAAAAATGCTACAGCAACTATTTACTCATTCACACAATCACCTAAAGTTATCGAATTATAAAGATTTATTGCGGCAACTATCTCTTGAAAATAAAAATAAAATCAGTAATTATTCTCCTGTCACTATATGGCACTGTGTCAGAGTGGTCTAATGGACGGGTCTGCAAAACCTTGGTTCGCGGGTTCGAATCCCGCCGGTGCCTCCAAATTTACTCTGACTAAGGACCAAGAGAAATCTTTAGTTCCGTTCAAAAACTTGTATTTCAATATACAGGTTTTTGTTTTATTCCAAATCACTTTATTAATATGGTAAATCTGATTCAAAAAATTCAAATCAAAACATGAATGGAGACTTGAGTAATTTCAAATATTATCCAGCTTTTGGATGAATGAAATACAGTCCCTTTTATTGCTCGTTACCGTAAAGAGTTGACAAAATGAGCTACAGATGAGCAACTTCGTGATTTCAATGATTTGTATACATATACAAAAAATTTGGAGGCAAGAAAAGAAGCTGTGATTCGTCTGATTGATGAAAAATGACTTCTCACTCCTGAATTGAAACAAGAAATTTTGGATGCAGATACTTTAGCGAGAGTAGAAGATCTTTATAGGCCGTTCAAAGAGAAAAAGAATACGAAAGCTACAATAGCAAAAGCAAAATGATTACAGCCACTTGCTGATATTTTGGCGAAAGCTACTTTGACTAAAGAAGAATTCGATGTAAAAGCAAAAGAATTTGTAAAAGATACGTGAGATGCAAAAACTACAGTAAAAAATGTCGCTGAAGCTATCCAATGAGCTAAAGATATTATCGCTGAAGATGTATCTGATCATGCTAATTTGAGAGAAAAAATTAAATCTCATGAAGAAATTAATTCAATCGTGACTACAAAACCAACAAAAACTTTTGAAGAAAATTGAGTTTATAAGATTTACAAAGAATATTCAAAACAAATCACAGATGTGCCATCGTATGCTTATTTGGCTATTGATAGAGCAGAGAATGAAAAACAGCTCAATGTAAAACTCAAAATGTCTGATGAAAAAATCAGGTCATTTGCAAATAATTACTTTTTGCCAAATAATGCAAATACTTCATCTTGCTATCTTATTGAAGCGATTGAAGATTGACTAGATAGATTATTATTGCCATCAATTGAGAGAGAAATCAGAGCTGACAAAAAGAGACGAGCAGATGAAGCAGCTATCAAAGTTTTTGGTGAAAATTTAAAAAATTTGCTTTTGACTCCACCTATCAAATGACTGACTCTATTGTGATTTGATCCAGCATTTAGGACATGATGTAAATTAGCAGTAGTAGACAAGACCGGAAAATTCCTTTATAATGATGTGATTTATCCTACAGCACCACAAAACAAGATAGAGGAGTCTGAAGAAAAACTTTTGAAAATAGTAAATCAGTACGATATAGATTTAATCTCAATATGAAATGGAACAGCATCCAGAGAATCAGAAAAATTTGTATCAGATTTTATAAAAAAATATAAATTAGATATAAAATACATGGTGACTTCAGAGGCTTGAGCATCAGTATATTCTGCATCAAAATTGGCTCAGAGTGAATATCCACAGCTTGATGTGACAGTCAGATGAGCAATTTCTATCGCACATAGAGTACAGGATCCATTGGCTGAATTTACAAAAATAGATCCAAAATCAATCTGAGTATGACAGTATCAGCACGATGTAGACCAAAAACTTTTGAAAGAGAAATTAGATGAAAAAGTAGAAGATGTAGTAAACTCAGTTTGAGTAGATGTAAATACAGCCAATTATACCTTATTGCAGTATTTGGCTTGAATGACAGAGAGTGTGGCAAAAAATTTGGTAGCATATAGGGATGAAAATGGAGAATTTACAAGCAAAGCTCAAATCAAAAAAGTAAAATGATTATGACCAAAAGCATACGAACAAGCAATCTGATTTATGAGAATTAAATGATGAAAAGAAGTTCTTGACCAGACATGAATTCATCCAGAAATACACAAACAAGTATACGAGATGATAGAAAAAGAATTATGAGTTAAGAAAAAAGATTTGAAATTGCCGATGAATGTATCGAGTGTTGAGTGAAAAGTTCAAGAATTGTCTGGAAAATACGGAATCTGAATTGAGACTATGAAAGATGTATTAGCAGAATTAGAGAGACCAGGATTAGATCCTCGTGATGAAATTCAAGCTCCAGTATTTAAGTCAGATGTATTGGAAATTACAGACCTACAAGAATGAATGGAATTGGAATGAATAGTCAGAAATGTTACAGATTTTGGAGCATTTGTGGATATCTGATTACACAATGACTGATTAGTTCACAAATCTCAGATGGCAGACTTTTTTGTAAAGAATCCAATTGATGTAGTTTCAGTATGACAGCAAGTAAAAGTGAAAGTAGTTAGCATAGATTTAGAGAGAGAAAAAGTTTGATTATCCATGAAAGATTGTGATAATTCAGAAGTAGTAAAGAAACAAGAAAACACAAAGCACTCAGTTCGCCCTGAACAAAAGAAAGTACAGCATACTGATGATACAGATGATGATTATTCAATTTGATGAAATATATCAATAGGTGGAAATATAACTTTTAGCTAAACTTAGTTGATATTTAGTGGTTAATCGCTATAATACAAAAAAAAGAGAATGAAATGGAAAGATTTATCATGTTTTTGAGAACCGTCCTAGTCTTCATAGGCGTGTTTACTGCTGATGTGATTACCTTTTTTGTCAGCATCATCCTTGTTGGATTCCTGCTTATCCAGGTTCCGTTTGTACTACTCATATCCAAAATATTGGATAGGATCGATTGAACTCTATCTTGTTTGCAGATAGAGTTTTTTTTATTCAAATAGCTAAAATAATAAAAAAAGACAGAGCGGATTCGTCTGTCTTTTTCATGTTGATTTACTGTTACTTGGGATAAAATACAGATCTGTTTTTGTTTCGTATTTCTTTTACAAGTTTATGACTTGCCAGAAACATCAAGAAACCATAGCTGCGTTTAAAACCAAGGCTGATATGACCTTTCCAATCACGAAGATAAAGTCTAGTCGTTCCATTTCCTTTTTCGATAATGAGTTTGAGGTTTCGGATTGCATCATTTGGATGCATTTTTAACTCTTCTTCCCATTTTTCGAAATGAATATAACCATTTTCTTTTTCACGAGATAAGCTGGTTAGAGCGTTTCCCAAGTAAACATTTTTCCGTTGTTTTTTAGCCGCTAATCTTTGCAGCTTTTTCGTCTTTTTCATATTGCAAAATTTAATTGTTTACACAATTATAAATATTTTATTATTTAAGTCAAGTATCTTTGAAGCGTAGCAAAAACATTGATATTGTTATTCAAATCTCAAAGCATCAATTGGTTTTAGTTTCGCCGCATTTCTAGCAGGCATAATTCCAAAAATTTAATATTTAATTTGATGAAATATATCAATAGGAGGAAATATTACTATTAGTTAAAATGTATTGATTAAGAAAAAAGACAGGTAACCCTGTCTTTCCCTTATTAAACTCTTGACATAAATACATCTTTATCCTCAAAATTGAATGAGGTAAAGCAAGCAGAGATTGCATAAAGTATGCTAGTTCCAGATCCCCAAATAATTTCATTTTCATCCCTGTCAATCTTCGTAGTTGTCGTGACGCACACAAATTTGTTCCAGTTCTTTGAGTAAAAAATATCAAGCGTTTTTCCACAAAAAATGTAAGAATCAATGATATCATGTGCCATGGGATAAGCTCCAGTGAGGTAATGCGTATGTTTGGAATGAGTCCCACTATATTGTGCTTTATAGTCCATGCCGAAATCGTTTTCCGCATGTTCCATAGCACCAGCAAAGTAGGGATATTCACCATATGAAACGAGTTTTTCCTCTTTTTCGAGTCTCACAACTCGTAATCCGCCCCCTGAGCGGAAAATGTGAATTTTTGCTCCTCCCTCCAATGCTTTTTCTAGGTTGGGGTAGGATTCTTGATACGGAATATAGGTATTATCCATAATTATTGAGTTTTATGTTTTTGTATTAGTGAATTACCATAGATGCAATATACTTATTTTGTTAAAAATGTCAAGTATTAGATAAAAAATTTATGAGTAATTATTCAAATCTCAAAGCATCGATTGGTTTTAATTTGGCTGCATTTCTAGCTGGCATAATTCCAAAAATAAGCCCGATTGAAATTGAAGAAAGTACTGCAATGAATACTGATTTTACTGTAATTACCGCCTGCAGTGTATCTTGTACATGATTTACTATTCGTACTACTAATATACTCAAAAGTATTCAAATAATTCCACCAATTACTGTCATGAGTACTGATTCTGCCAAAAATTGACTCACAATATCTGATTTTTTTGCTCAAATCGCTTTTCTAATTCAGATTTCTTTTGTTCTTTCTGTCACTGAAACAAGCATGATATTCATGACTCAAATTCATCAAACAAGCAATGAAATTGCTGCGATTGATGCCAAAAATGTGGACATGACTCACATGATTTTATCCACAATTTCCAAAAAATCTTTTTGTGTTGTCACATTGAAATTTGATTTGCTTCACTCTTTAATTCAATAAAATTTTCTCAATCATTCTTCTATTTCATTTTTTGTAGCATCTATTAAATCTCAATCTTTCACCGACAAAAATATTACAGTATAACTTTTTGATCATACAGTCCTAACCTTCGCTGTTGATAGAGGAATGTATACTCATCTACTGACAGCCATATCTTCTTCAACCTTTCAAATTACTGTGAACATATCATTTCAAATTTTGATTTTTTTTCAAATAGGGTCTTGGTCTTCAAATAAATCATCTGATACACTTTCTCCCAGTACTACTACTTTTGTCATATTTTTTTCATCATTCTCTGTGAAAAATGATCATTCCATGAGTTTTGATGTCCTAATTGCAAAATATTCAGGAGTAGTTCAAACAATTCAGGCATTTGATAGAGTAGTTTCTCAATACGAGACAAGCTTGTGTCATTCAAGAATTGGTGCCATTCAGGCAATATTTGAGACATTTGTTTCCAAAAATGAAATCGTTTTATCATCTAATTTTGCGTACGTTCATCGACTTCCATTTGCTGCAGAAATGAAACTAGATCCTGGCATAATACTGATGATGTTTGTTCACATACTATTAATCTCTCAAACGATTGCTTCTGTAGCTCAATTTCAGAAAGACAACAGAACAATTACAGAAAAAACTCAGATTATGATTCCCAACATACTCAAACCTGTCCTCAACTTGTTTCTACTTAGATCTGTAATTGCATTTTGAAAATGCTGTCTTAATGTCATGATTTTTTAATGGTTAAATATTCTTTTCCGCTCGTGTTCAACTATTCATTCCAATCAAGAGTTTAGGGTATTTACGATATTTCCATCTTTTACTAAAATGTGCCTTTTTGCATAGTTAGCTATATCTTGCTCATGTGTAATAACTATGACCGTCTTTCATTCTTGCCATAGTTCTGTAATCAATCACATTACTTCATCTCCTGTCTTTGTATCCAATGCTCATGTCGGTTCATCTGCCAAAATTATCGCAGGATTTATGACCAAAGCTCTGGCAATTGCTATTCTTTGCTGCTGTCATCATGATAATTCGTTTGGTTTGCTATTCAACTTGTCTTCCAATCAAACTCTAATCAAAGCTTTTTTTGCTCTTTCTTCTCTTTCACTCCTTTTGATTCACTGATAGGATAATGGCAACATTACCTGTTCCAGAGCAGATTTTCTAGGGATAAGATTATAAGTCTGAAATATGAATCATATTTTCTTTCCACGGATTTCAGACTGTTCATCATCATTGAGCTTGGCTACATTTTTTCATTCAAAAAAATAATCTCACGAAGTTGGTGTATCAAGCATTCCAATCATGTTCATGAGCGTCGATTTTCCACTACCAGAATGTCCCATAATACTCACAAATTCTTTTTCTTCTATCTGTAAATTTATTCCTTTCAGTACAGGGACTTCTTGATCTCAAACAAAATAACTTTTACATATATTTTTTAGTTCAATTAACATGTAATAATTAATAATTAATAATGAAGGATTTTTTATTGGTTGTATTCATCGTGCATTTCCATCAAATCTTCACCTAAGCCATTAGTTGAAATTTTACTTACTTCTTTCACAATCTCATCTCCTATTTCAAGTCATGATATGATTTCTACCATACTATCATTTGAAATTCATAATTCCACTTCAACCAAATCACCACTACCACTTACTACATAATTTCTTTCTCAAATTTCTTGAATATATGTCGTTGGGATTTGAATTACATTGGTTTGTCTCTCCAATATGATTTTTACATTCGCGGTCATTCATCCATAAATCGTATAATCTCATTTTTCAATATTTACTTTTACTGTGTACGAAACCACTCATGCAGAAATGTTCGCTTTGGTATCTATGTCACTGATTTCTCCATAAAAGATTTCTCAAGGATAAGCATCAAATTCTACTTCTGCAGGCATTCATTTCGATATCTTGACAATGTCTATTTGGTCTAATTGTACTGAAATCTCAATCAAATCAGGATTCTCTATATAGATGAATTTAGGATTTGATGCATATAATTTATCTCAAATTTCAAAATCTATTTTTCTAACGACTCAATCAAATGGGGCAGTGATTTGATAACTTTCCAATCATTTTTTAGCTTTGTTTACTGTAATTTCTCATTGTTCCACAGTATTAGCTGCAATATTTTTTTGGCTATCAGTTCATCATTTTTTGATGTCTTGTAAACTTTGTTCTTGCAAACGAATAGAATTTTTTAGATTTTCGATTTCATTTTTCTTTGCTTGGATTGCCAAATCATTGCTGTTTGATGATGAAAGATTATTTATACTATTATTTGAATTCAAAATAGCACTCTGGGAAGATCTAGCGAGAGTATTGATATTTGATACGATACTTTCAAAATTTCAAATCATTGCACTTGTGAGAACTTCATTTACTTCACTATTTTCCAAAGCATCGTAAGCAAATTCACTAGCATCGTATAAAGTCTCAAACAGATTATTTGCTATTTTTAATGCTCTCAAGATTTCACTTTTGTCGTTCAATGATACATTTTTATCCAAGTCATCATAGGCATCTTTCAAGTCATCTAGTAAATCATAAGCTTTAGATATATTGCGGTTTGTCTGTGATTTGTAGGATGTTTTTTTCTTAGACAAATATTCTTCATAAACATCATTTTCATTTGCATACTTATCACTAACACCAAAAATTTTGTCCAAAGAAATGACGGCTTTTTCTCATTGATTGATATAATCTTTTATACTCAAAACAGTACTTTTCAATACGGTTTCATTGTTGTTTCAAACTGTATCAATGCTTGAACTATCTTCTAATTCATCTAATTGTTGCTCGGCTAATTTTAGAGCAGATCTACTTTGCTCCAAAGCATTTTCGGCTTGCAAAATCTGTGTGTCAGTTCCTCAATTTTTCAAATCCTGATAATTTATTTGTGCATTTTCCAAGCTTAACTCAGCTTGTCTGATATCATTATCCAAATTTTCAGTATCCAAACTTGCCAAAATTTGTCACTTTCTTACCGAATCTCATTCGTTTACATATATACTTTCTACTGTTCCAGGCAATTCAAAAGTCACTGATTGCTCCTTTTTCAATTCAGCATTACCATAAACTTCTATAGTATCCTCGATTGTTCATTCACTCACAGTATAGATATTTATATGAGAATCGGACTTATTTCTATTTCTTGTAAACAAAAAAATTAGCAAACAAAAGAGGATTGCCGCTGTAAGTAAAGTAAACAAAAATCATAAAATCTTTTTCAATATTTTCCGCATAGTCAATTTATTTACATAAATACTATGTTTTTCATAGTATACATATACAAAAAAAAGTCAATGGAAATCTCTGTAAAATACGTAATAAAGTAAAGTATAGCACTTGGTGTCATCCTTAATTGAAAAATAATTTACTTTAAAATAAATATTGATTAGTAAAAAAAGAATACAGGAATGACCTAAATTTTCTCGTTTAAGGTTGTTTTAAGGTCTATGATTATATTACAGCCAGTTTTATTTTGATAAACTGATAATTATGTCTTGAAATGGATCTCTGTCAGCAATTAGAAAGTTTAACCGTTTTGAATTGAAGTACTTAATCTCATTTGATACGGCTCAAAAATTGCAACAAGATTTGAAAAAATATGTGATACCAGATTCTTACAGCAAAAATGAAAATGGATTATATACTCTTTCAAGTCTTTATTACGACACAGATGATTATCGTTTCTATCGAGAGAAGATTGAGTGATTGAAATATCGCCGCAAACTCAGAATTCGTCAGTATGAGACAGCAGAGTGATTGAAAGATGATTCGATAGTATATGTAGAAATCAAGCAGAGGGTTGATCGTGTAACTCAAAAGAGGAGAGTTCCTATGAAATACAAAGATGCGATAGCTTTCTGTGATCATCTCATCATCCCAGAATTTGATAAGAGAGACGAAGCAACGATATTCGAGCTATATCAATTTATCAAGGAAAACAATCTTAAACCAAGTTGTATAACAAGTTATATGCGTAATGCTTATTTTGGTACAGATTATGATACAGGATTACGTATTACATTTGATACAAATATCCGTTACAGGAAGAAAAATTTGGATTTAGC
>Ga0310786_10009030_pt1 | contig 12714 bp, 10 predicted proteins | sample AusTroGonzalo_MG_FD_203881 | JGI IMG/M metagenome (GOLD analysis project Ga0310786, IMG submission 203881) | Bovine rumen microbial communities from tropical cattle in Woodstock, Queensland, Australia - Gonzalo_03 (v2) (version 2) | ecosystem: Host-associated > Mammals > Digestive system >...
GAGATTGGCAGAGGATGAGAAGAAAGGATTTGAACTGATTTCAAAGCTGAATCCAGTCATCAGTAACGGTTGCAGAAAGGAGGAGGACAAGTTTGATTTCAACAAGGATGCCGGCATGTTTGTCTGTCCTGCCGGCCACATGGCAACAAGAAGGGCAAAGCAGGGGAAAAGGAATGGCCGATGGAATCAGGCGTGGACATATTACTTTGACGTGGACAGATGCAAGGCATGCTCACGCAGAGACGGATGTTATAAAGAAGGTGCGAGATTCAAGACCTACAGTGTCTCCATAAGGACTGACGAGCAAGAAAGGCTGATGGAGTTTCAGAAAACACCGGAGTTCAAGGCCAAGGCAAGAGAGAGGTACAAGATAGAGGCCAAGAATGCGGAGCTGAAGCATGTATACGGCTACGACAGAGCCGAGTCATATGGCTTGTACTCCATGCAGATGCAGGGGGCCATCACAATCTTTGCAGCAAATATCAAGAGAATCCTCAAACTGACCTGAGCAGAGAGGACGCCTTCCTCCAAAAGCCTCTTATATGCCAAATAAGAAGCATTTTGAGGGCTCATGTTCCACCATAATGGAAAATGAAAAGCAGATTGCAAAACCGCACCTAACGGTTATATGCAATCTGCTTTTAATGAATAATCAAGGTTGCCTCTTCAAATGGAGGACTTTTTCAGTGCCCTGCCAAACATATTCCCCTCTTTTTTTGACAAAACTAAAAAAAACTTCACTTTTGCATGTATTTGATGAAACTCATACTAATATCCAAGCTCCTCTCCAACAAGCACAACAACATGGCGGCCTTTGTTCCTTGAATTACGCAGGAAATGGACATAACTGCAAATGCATTCGGGAGAATTGCAATTATGACAAACTCCATCTACCCTACATGGTGTCTTGATGTCAAACCGCTGGGCATTGATAGGCGAGGCGATCCCCCTTGCTCTTGCAAGAGCCGCCTCAACGGTCTGAGCCACCTTGTTCAGTCCAATGATGAAGATGACCTTCTTCGGTCCCCATGTGATGGCGGCCACCCTATTTCCGTTCCCGTCGATGTTCACGATAACACCATCCTCGGAGATGGCATTGGCACTGGTCAGATAAACGTCTGCAGAGAAAGCCCTGAGATACATGGCTTGCGCTTCCTCTGGATCCTTTGCCAAGTCACGGTCGAGCACTTCCAATGTGCGACGCTTCCTGAGGACATCAGGAATGCCAAGGTCTCGGACAGTCATTGACCCTCCCCATGTGACATTGCTCCCGTCTTCAATAAGTTCTGAAACTTTCCTTACAGCCTCTTCTGCTGTCGGACAATAGAAGGCTTCCATGTTGCGTCGGTTCAGATTCTTGATCATCTTCTGAGCCAGCAACTCGTTTCTTTGTTCTTGTGGTGTCATAAAAATATATCTATATAAGTTGGTTAAGTAATCGGATGGCTATCTGATCCATATCGTTTCTATCCTATCATTGTTCCACAACTAAACGACTGTAGCTGCTCACCCATCACACGCTGCATCAGCTGAAACACGCCATCTCCCGTACAGTGGCTTGTATAGAATTGTGTATTAGGATGATTGGCTTTCAGTCTTTGAGACAAAGCTTTGATTTCATCATCCGTCTCTTGTCCGTCGAGCAGATGGAAACCGCCGACTACAACATTGACAGGCCAAGGACATGCTGCCAGAATGTTCTCCAGCCCGCTATGAGCACAGCCAGTAAATAGCAGTCCGTCAACATACAGAACCAATTCATGACGGAAATCATCGTGGATATAATTACCGCAGGCATCCTGAACATAGAGATTCTTATTCCCTTTGGGCATCGGATGGTTCTGAGGAATATGAGCAATCACATAGATGCCATCAGCTATCTCACACGATTGATCCACAGTGCAGAGTCGGTCCTTACTTATCTCTGGCCACACGGTCGTAATGCTGTGCAGGTTCCCTCGTTTAGAAAAGAAGATCCCGTTCATCGCCTCAGATGAAACCACGACCTTTGATCGACGATTCTGCTCCAAGCAACAACACAAGCCTCCGGCATGGTCGCTATGCCCGTGAGAGATGAACACATAATCAACGCTGCCGAGGTCAATGCTCAACATTTCCGCATTTTTGATGAACAAGTCACTTGCTCCGGTATCAAGCAGAATCCTATACTTCTCCGTTTCCAAAAAGATAGATAGTCCATGCTCTGTGGAGAGACGACAATTATTGCTTCGGTTATCTGATAATACAGTCCATCTCATCATGTAGTCTTTTTGCGCCATTTACGAGCACAAAGTTACAATCATTTCTTTATATTATGGTAGGTTGGCGAAAAAGAAAGACCATTTACAAGGTGTTTTTAACAATTTTTCCAATAAAGCAATGTTACTCACGCTCGACAAAACAATAATAATTACTGTTATTTTGTTTATGTGCTCACTTAATCGTAACTTTGCACTCAATATCCATTAAAAACTTTCATCAATGAAAAAGTTAACTCTTTTTACATTCCTGACTTTGATGGTGTGTACTGCTGTACACGCACAAGATACCCACATAGTGAATGTGGACGATGCGCTGAAATCCGCTGTCGGGTTCCTGCCTCTGCGTCGTGACGGAGAGAACAAGACGCCAGAACTGGCGCACGTGGAAAAGGATGCGCTGAGTGACCATCCTTACTACTACATCTTCAATCGTGGAAACGAGCAGGGGTTCATCATCGTGAGTGCAGACAGCCGCACAAAGAAGATTCTTGCTTATTCCAACGAGGGTCATTTCGACATCGAGGCACTGGCTCCTGAGATGAAAGCATGGCTGGGCGGCTACACGGAAGCCCTGAGCGATTTGGCAATGACACCTGACTCACTTCTGGCGCAGTTGCAGTCGGGTCCGCTGATGAAGGCCGTGAATGATGACTCGACGCTGGCTCCTGAGGTGAAGCCCCTATTGGGTAATATCTGCTACGCACAAACTTTCCCCTACAATGCTATGTGTCCCAACAAGAGTCTGACGGGTTGTGTTGCCACAGGTGCCGTACAGATCATGCGTTTCTATGAGTATCCCAAGACGCCATCAGGGAAGACCCATAGCTATGACAATGAAGGAGAGACGGTAAGCTGCTCGTTCACCACACCATACGACTGGAACAACATGTTGCCCACCTACAGCAAGACGGGAGGTGAAGAGACTCAGAACTCAGCCATCAGCAAATTGATGTTCGATGCGGGTGCTGCCTGCAACATGGAGTATTCTCCAACAGGTTCGAGTGCGAGCCGTATCGACATGGCATTGGCGTTGGTGGAATATTTCGGCTATGGCAATAACATGGTGAATTTCCGTCGTGACGCTTTCACCCCTGCCGACTTCGTCTATTACCTGAAAAAGGAATTGACGGAGGGTCGCCCTGTGTTAATGGGTGGCACAGATGAGGATGACTACGGACACTGCTTCGTGTGCGACGGCTACGACACCAACGGACTGTTCCACTTCAACTGGGGATGGAATGGACAGAGCAACGGTTATTTCGAAATCACGAACCTTTCGCCTCCACGTCCAGGCAGTCGCACGGGTAAGGTGGAAAACTATAACGAGAACGTCACCTTCATTGGTGGCATCCAACCTCCTTCTGCCAACACCAACAACAAGGTGAGCGTGCTGAGCATGAAAGGTCTGACCTTTGCTTCCAGCGGCAAGAAAGGTGCTGCAGTCCAAGTGAATGTGGAACGTGTGAGCAACTGCACCATCGGACAATTCAATGGCAAGTTTGGTGTAGCACTCTACAAGAATGGTGAGATGGTGAAGACATTGGATCTGACGGATGCATCACTCACCCCTACCCGCTCCTACAAGCAATTGGTGTTCCGTCCTATCCTGCCCAGTAACCTGTCGGGCGACGACTACCAGCTGGTGATGGTGAGCAAGGCAAACAACGACACCAAGTGGTGTCCGATCCTCACGGCTGGCGTGAGCAGTATCGACTTGGAGATAAAGGGCGACAACGTGACTCTAAAGCCGAACACAATTGACCGCTATATCGACTTGGGCAATCTGACAGCTTCTTCGAACAACAGTCCAGGCAAGAAGGACAAAAAGAAGAGCAAGAAGGACAACGAGAAAAGTGTTGCCAGCGGTCTTGGCGAGGTTGATGCCAACGACTTTTACGGAAATTAACAAGCCCACGCGCTTGGCACAAGCCCATGCGCTTGGCGACTTTCATCTCAAATAGAATTTCATGATGAAAAAGATAACTCTACTATTCACCCTGTTGCTGACAACACTCGCCACACAGGCACAGACTTTCTACGAGTTGCAGTTCACCCACCCATTGGACGGGAAGAAATATTTGGGTTTGATGACCTACTTCAGCGATGAGCGCTGTAAGATGCGCATTGTGAGGGCTGACGAGGGTTCCAAGGGCAAGGTGTGGGAATCTGACTACGAAAAAGAAGGAGAGCCCGTGACGACCGAAAACACATTTGGTGTCATGTACTACAGACCCCTCAATGGGCGTTCAATGCCTACTGTTTTCTGGCATTGGCGTGACTTCCGTGCAGAAGACATGAAACCAGAGCCCAAAATCTTCTACGACCTGACTGATCCCAGCAACTACTTCGATGCCACCAGTTTCAAGGAGAAGCAACTCTCGGAACTGACAGCAGCCTATCTGGAGAAGTTCTACAAACCTACGGATGCGGAATACAAGAACCTGCTTGCTGCCGCTAAGAAAGTTGGTGCACAGAACAAGACGGAGGTGGTAAGCCGAGGTACTGACACCCCCACTCTGCGTCTGCTGATGGTGGCGAACACGGAGGTGAACGACATCGGTGTGGCTTGTCAGCAGGACATCAAAAACGTGACGAACGAGTTCAAGAATATTGCACGCGTGTTGGAGCTTCCTTACGAGCAGACCATCGTGAGCGAGGATGACTTTGGCAAGACAAATGTGGCCAAAGCCATCGAGAATTTCAAGCCTGGCAAACAGGATATCGTGGTGTTTGTCTATTCAGGACACGGGTTCCGTTTCCAAGACCAGAAGGACTACTTCCCCTGCATCGACCTCTCTCCTACGGCATACGACAAGGCGGTGGAAAACTACACAACAATGACAGAAATCTACAAGGCGATTACGGATAAGGGAGCAAGACTCAACATCGTACTGAGCGACTGCTGCAACACGAAGGTGGGTCAGGAAACGCCAACCGCCGTCAGCATCAGCACACTCTTCTCACGTGCTTCACACAGCCTCGACACCGACAAGCTGCGCACCCTCTTCCTTGGACAAGGTGGTAACGTGTGGGCTACGGCTGCAAGTCCAGGAGAGGCTTCATGGTGCAGCGTGAAGGGTGGCTTCTTCCTGCTCAGTTTCATCGAGAGTCTCCGTTACCAAATCAGCACACTTACTCAGGAGAAACCATCATGGGAATCGCTCATCAACCTTGCCATTGACGAGGCTCGAAAGAAGACAAACGGAAATGGAGTACCACGCGAACAAAATGGTCTAAAGCAAGTGAGAACCAAAAGTATACAATAAACAATTGAAGCAATGAAACAATTACGATATTTCTTTCTGATGGTCATGACTTGCACGTTCACATACATGCAGGCACAGAACAAGATTCCCGCTCAGACGCAACGTTACATTCCCATCGCGATTGACCTCGGGTTGCCCAGCGGCACTCTTTGGGCTGACCGCAACATGAGAGAAAACGAAGCCTCCACCAACTTTGGTCAGTTCTACAGTTGGGGCAGTGTTGTTGCTGATGACGAAGCACTCGCATACGAAGAACACAACCAGCGCTCGATGACCTCATGGAGAGGTTACAAACACGGATCAGGGGCGAAGGCTCTGACCAAATACTGCACAGACAGCGCCTATGGCAAGAAGGATGACAAGACGCAACTCGACCCTGAAGACGACGCTGCCGCTGTCTATGCCAAAACACATCAAGTGGCGATTTGGGATGCCCAATGGCATATACCAACAGAAAAGGAGTTTGCCGAACTCATCGAGAAGTGCAAATGGACTTGGAAGAAGAACGGCTATCAGGTGACAGGTCCCAACGGAAAATCCATCTTCCTGCCTACTGCTGGTTTTGCGGGAAGCGATGTGAAAGACGTGGGCTATTATTGGACGTCCACCCTCTGTACAGACTTCCCTTGTTATGCTTACGCTGTCATGTTTGGCGATGGCTTCATTGGCTGGAATAATGGCACCCGCTATAAAGGCTATTCAATAAGACCAGTGAAAAGTAAGAAATAAGAGGAACAAGGAGTGAAAAGTGAAGAGTCAAAAGTGAAAAATCCAAGTTACCAACAATCCGAATGGCAGGTAATAAGGATTTTTCACTTTTCACTTTTCGTTATTCACTAAAAAATCACTACCTTTGCACTCTCTAAGAATAATTATAATCATCATAAATACTATAAATAAAATGGAAAGAGACAACGTCATCTTCTCATTGATTGAGAAGGAACATCAGCGTCAGCTGAAAGGCATCGAATTGATTGCATCGGAGAACTTCGTAAGTGACCAAGTGATGGAAGCTATGGGTAGCTACTGCACAAACAAGTATGCAGAAGGTTATCCTGGTCATCGCTACTATGGCGGTTGCCAAGTGGTGGACGAGATTGAGCAGTTGGCCATCGACCGTGCCTGCCAGCTCTTTGGTGCTGAATATGCCAACGTGCAGCCTCACTCAGGTGCACAGGCTAACGCTGCCGTGCTGTTGGCTGTATTGAAACCAGGCGACGTATTCATGGGTTTGAACCTCGACCACGGTGGTCACCTCTCTCATGGTTCATTGGTGAACACTTCTGGTATTCTCTACAAGCCAGTTGGTTACAACCTCAACAAGGAGACTGGCCGTGTAGATTATGACGAGATGGAGGCATTGGCTAAGGAGCACAAGCCCAAGCTCATCATCGGCGGTGGTTCTGCTTACAGCCGTGAGTGGGACTATGCTCGCATGCGCAAGATTGCAGATGAGGTGGGTGCCCTCCTGATGATCGACATGGCTCACCCTGCAGGTCTCATCGCTGCTGGTCTGTTGGAGAACCCTGTGAAATATGCACACATCGTGACCACTACTACGCACAAGACACTGCGTGGTCCTCGTGGCGGTTTGATTTTGTTGGGTAAGGACTTCGACAATCCTTGGGGCTACACGACACCAAAGGGTGTGGTAAAGAAGATGTCTCAGCTTATCAATTCTGCCGTATTCCCAGGTCAGCAGGGCGGTCCTCTGGAGCACGTGATTGCTGCTAAGGCTGTGGCATTCGGCGAGGCATTGAAGCCAGAGTTCAAGGAGTATGCATTGCAGGTGAAGAAGAACGCTGCTGTGCTGGCTGATGAGCTTACCAAGCGTGGATTCGCTATCGTGAGCGGTGGTACTGACAACCACTCCATGTTGGTTGACCTCCGTACGAAATATCCTGAGTTGACGGGTAAGGTGGCTGAGAATGCGCTCGTGGCTGCTGACATCACTATCAACAAGAACATGGTGCCATTCGACACTCGTTCTGCCTTCCAGACTTCTGGTTTCCGTCTGGGTACTCCTGCCATCACGACTCGTGGTGCGAAGGAAGACCTCATGGTGCAGATTGCCGCATGGATTGAGGAAGTGCTCAACGATCCAGAAAACGAGGCTGTCATCACGAAGGTACGTGGCGAGGTGAACGAGACCATGAAGAACTACCCACTCTTTGCATGGTAACCAGCCCCCTATTAGGTATGACATTGGAAGAGTTGCAGGACGTGTGCCTGCAACTCTCTATGCCTAAATTCACTGCCAAGCAAATGGCGCAATGGATTTATGGCAAGCATGTGCATACCATCGACGAGATGACCAACCTCTCAAAGACGAACCGCGAGAAGTTGGATTCGTTGTTTTGTGTGGGATGCGAGGCACCGACAGAGACACAGAGGAGCAAGGACGGAACCATCAAGTACCTGTTTCCAACAGAGAACGGGAAGTTTGTGGAGACAGTCTATATCCCAGAGGGAGATCGTGCCACGTTGTGCGTGAGTTGCCAGGTGGGATGCAAGATGAACTGCCTCTTTTGCCAGACAGGAAAGCAGGGTTGGCAGGGAAACTTGACGGTGAGGGACATTCTCAACCAAATCTACTCCGTTGACCAACTCATTGCCGAAGAGGGTCTGACTCCCTTGAGCAACATCGTCTATATGGGACAAGGGGAGCCGCTCGACAATCTCGACAATGTGCTGAAATCGACTGAGATTCTGACTGCGGATTACGGTTGGGCATGGAGTCCAAGACGCATCACCATCTCGACGGTGGGGCTGAAGAGCAACATGCGCAGGCTGTTGGATGAGAGTGAATGTCACGTCGCCGTGTCGCTCCACTCGCCCATTCACGAGCAACGTCTGCAACTGATGCCTGCCGAGAAGCAATTCCCCATTGCCAACATCGTGGCATTGCTGAAGGAATACGACTGGAGTCATCAGCGCCGCATCACGTTCGAATACACGATGTTTGGAGGCACCAACGACTCTCCCCTGCATGCCAAGGAACTGACCAAGCTGTTGCGCGAGCTCTTCTGCCGCGTCAACCTCATCCGATGGCATCGCGTGCCAGATGTGCCGCTGAAAGAGGTGGAAATGGAGACAATGGAGCATTTCCGCGACTACTTGAACAATCATGGCATCACAGCCACCATCCGCGCCTCGCGAGGACAAGACATCTGGGCGGCCTGCGGACTACTCAGCACCAAGCAAGCCGGAATCACGTCATAAAGAGATAAAGTCATTACGCAATAACGCCAAAACCAATCAACATGAAATTCAAACTCATCGCAATACTTTTACTCATCGCTTGTGCTTTTGCCGCATGCGACCAACCCGACAAGAATGGTCGTCGTCGCAGAAGTGCCAGTCTGCTCACCCCCGTTTCGTCGGGCAATCCCTACGAGGTGATGGTGGTGGCTGACGACAGCGTGTGGACAGGTTATGCAGGTGCTGCCCTGCAACGCATCCTCGACAAACCCTTGCTGGGTCTTCCGCAACAGGAGCCTCAGTTCCATAAGAGCCACATCACGGAGGCGCACTACGACAAGATCACGAACTTGTTCCGCAACATCTTCCGCATCCAGATCGGCAAGGAATACACGATGGCAAAGATGACGGTGGAGAAGGATGTGCACTCCACGCCGCAGATGATCCTGACGCTGCATGCACCCAATCAGGTGGAGGCTTCCGTCTATATCACGGAGCACGCCAAGGGCATCGAGGGACTCATCACCAGCGAGGAAATCAACCGTACCGCCAACGACCTCTACTTCCAGCACAACGTGAAGTTCGCCAAGAAGGTGAAGGAGATGTTCGACTGCGAGTTCTACATTCCCGTTGACATCAAGAAAATGAAGGTGGGCGAGGATTTCATCTGGGCAAGCGACGACGGTCTCTCCTCCATCCAGAACATCTGCATCTACTCCCTGCCCTACGTCAGCGAGAAGATGTTCACGAAGAAGCCCTACATCGCCCTGCGCGACACCATCATGAAGCGCAACATCCCTGGCGAGAAGCCCACGCAATGGATGCAGACTAACCCTGAGTACGTGTGGACCAAGAACATCAGCGTTAACGGTCAGTTCGCGATGGAGGCACGTGGACTTTGGGAGATGCGCAACGATGCTATGGGCGGTCCGTTCGTCAGCCATACCCGACTCGACGAGAAGAACAATCGCGTCATCGTGGTCGAGGGCTTCGTCTATGCGCCCGACAAGATGAAGCGCACCATGCTTCGCAGGCTCGAAGCAGCTTTATATACATTAGAAACTCCAAGTGTAGAAGATAATATAAAAGAAGAAAATGGAAAGAATTAAAATCGGCATCACACAAGGTGATATCAATGGTATCGGCTACGAGCTGATACTGAATACATTCGAAACAGAAGAGATGGCATCCATCTGCACGCCCATCATTTATGGCTCTCCGAAGGTGGCGACCTACCACCGCAAGACCATCGGCAGCCAGACCAGTTTCCAGGTCGTTGACTCGGCCGATGCTGCCAGAGACGGACTGCTCAACATGGTCAACTGTTTTGGCGAGGACGAGCAGAAGATTGACTTCGGACAGGCTACAGAGGAAGCAGGCAAGGCGGCACTCACATCGCTCGACATGGCGCTGACCGACCTGCGCGACGGGAAGATTGCCGCACTCGTGACCATGCCGCTCAACAACGCCACCATCAAGCGCATCGACGGTCTCCCATTCAAGAGCCAGACCGCCTACATCGAAGAGACCATCGGCGAGGGACGCAAGGCGCTCAAGATATTCATCGCAAACAATCTGCGCATCGCGCTGGCTACGGACAAGATCCCCGTCGCCGAAATTCCAGCCCGCATCAACAAGGACTTGCTCGCCGAGCGTCTGGTCATTCTCCACAACACCCTCAAGCGCGACTTCTTCATCGACAATCCACGCATCGCCGTCCTCGCCCTCAATCCCCTCGCCAACGGCAAGGAGGAGCAGGACATCATCATCCCCGTCATCGACGAGCTCTTCAAGCGTGGTGTCCGCTGCATGGGTCCCTACCCTGCTGACGAGTTCTTCGGCACCGAGAACTACAAGCACTTCGACGCCGTCCTCGCCATGTACTACGACCAGGGCGCATCAACCTTCAAGTCCATCGCCCAGAACGAAGGCATCAACTTCACCGCCGGACTTCCCCTGCTCCGCACCGCCCCAGCCATTGGCGTCGGCTACGACATCGCAGGCAAGTGCATGATTGACGACGAGCAGTCGTTCCGTCAGGCCATCTACACCGCCATCGACGTGGCACGCAACCGCGTCCGGTTCGACCGGGAGCGCGTCAATCCCCTCCAGAAGCAGTACGTTGCCAAGCGCGACGACTCCGACAAGCTGAAGCTCGACCAGATCGAGGATGAAGAATAAGACCCGCAACATCTTCTTCGCCTTTGGACTCATCGCGGTCATCGTGATGCTGTTCACCTTCAAGGTATCGTTTGCCCAGCTCTGGGCAGACATCCTCCACGCGGGCTACTGGCTCATCGCCATCCTCATCCTCTGGATCATCCTATACATCATGAACGCATGGACCTGGCGCATCATCATACGCGGCTCAGGTCCATGCCCCATTCCCTTCTGGCGCATCCTCAAGCTCACCATCACCGGCTTCGCGCTCAACTACGCTACACCCGCCGGACTCATGGGCGGCGAACCCTACAAGATCATGGAGCTGAAACCCTACATCGGCACCCAGCGCGCCACCTCCTCCGTGCTCCTCTTCGCCATGATGCACATCTTCGCCCATTTCTGGTTCTGGACCACCAGCATCCTCGTCTATCTCCTCCTCGCCCTCTGCGGCATCCTCCCCCTCGGCATCGGCATGGGCATCATCCTCCTCCTCATGCTCTGCTTCTGCGCAGCCGGCATCTACCTCTTCATCCGCGGCTACAAAAACGGCATGGTCGTACGCCTCGTCCGACTCCTCAGCCACATCCCCGGACTGAAACGATGGGCACGACACTTCGCCGACGACCACCAGGAAGACCTCCAGAAAATCGACCACCAGATCTCCGAACTGCAAGGGCAAAACCAGCGCAGCTTCTACGCCAGTTTTGCCCTCGAATACATTGGCCGCATCATGCAAAGCCTCGAAATCTACTTCATGCTCCTCCTCTTCCACGTCGGCGACAACTGTCAACTATCAACTGTCAACTGTCAACTTTCCACCTTCCTCCTCTCCTTCCTCATCCTTTCCTTCACGAGTCTCTTCGCCAACCTCCTCTTCTTCCTGCCCCTTCAACTGGGCGGCCGCGAAGGAGGATTCGCTATGTCCGTCGCCCAGCTGGGCATGACCGCCGACATCGGCCTCTTCATCAGCATCATCTGCCGAGTCCGCGAACTCTTCTTCACCGCCCTCGGCCTCCTGCTCATGAAGGTCGGCAACAGTCGTCAATAATTATCAGATCAACACGAACTGTTCCCTATATTGCCTACGCCGACAAAAATTCCTCGGCCTTGGCGATGGTGTCGAGTTTACCTACATCAAGAAGGTTGAGATGGGGGTCGAAGTGGCAGCGGATGGGGACACTGTCGCAGATGGAGAGATAGAAATCGATGATGGAGAACTTGCCGTGCCACGATTCCATGAACGGAAGTAGAGAGGGATGGAAGACCTGAATACCGGAATAGGCAAAGAGTGAGGGGCAAAAAGTAAGGGGTAAGTTAGGCCACAAATCATGCGATTGTTTTTCCAGCGCTTTGATTTCGGGGAAGGGTGAGCGTACTTCTCCTGTAGCTATGTTCGTCCATCCGACGAGTCGATTGGTGTCGTCGAAAAGGAGGTAGCGCTGAGTTTGGCGCTGAGAGACGAGAAGAGTCGTAGTACCTGTGGCAAGGACTTCATCGTAGAGGGAGAGGAGGTCTGCGTTAGAGAGAATATCAACGTTGTGAACCAGAATAGGCTCATCGTTGGAGAAGAGGCATGCAGCCTTCTTGAGTCCACCACCCGTCTCGAGGAGTTGGTCGGTTTCATCGCTGAAACGGATGTTGATGCCGAAACAGTTGTTGGCCTCGACGAAATCAATGATTTGCTGAGCGAAATGATGAACATTGATGACAATCTCTGTGACACCAATACCCTTCAGTTTCTCGATAAGTATCTGCACGAGAGGTTTGCCACAGATGGGCACCATCGCCTTGGGCATGGTGTCGGTAAGGGGTTTGAGACGGGT
>Ga0310786_10009032_pt1 | contig 12713 bp, 10 predicted proteins | sample AusTroGonzalo_MG_FD_203881 | JGI IMG/M metagenome (GOLD analysis project Ga0310786, IMG submission 203881) | Bovine rumen microbial communities from tropical cattle in Woodstock, Queensland, Australia - Gonzalo_03 (v2) (version 2) | ecosystem: Host-associated > Mammals > Digestive system >...
ACGCGAAGCCGAAGAAGGGCGACAAGCCGGGCGACGACCCGAAGGCGGACAAGCCGGCCCTCGTCGAGTACCTGAAGAAGGCCTACAAGGTGACGGAGGAGGACCTCCTGTCCGCCGAGCTGGAGATTGTTCCCGCCGGCATGCCGCGCGAGGTGGGCTTCGACCGCGCCCTCATAGCGGGCTACGGGCACGACGACCGGGTGTGCTCGTTCGCGGGGCTCCAGGCCCTTATCGACGCCGCTGGCGAGGTCCCGGAGCAGACGGCCTCGATCTTGATGTGCGACAAGGAGGAGATTGGCTCGATGGGGTCGACGGGCATGCAGTCGAGCTTCTTCGAGAACACCGTCGCCGAGCTCGTCGAGCGCCAGGAGAAGGTCGCCAGGGACATAATGGTGCGCCGCGCGCTGGAGCGCTCGTCGATGCTCTCGGCGGACGTCACGGCCGTCGACGACCCGCACTTCCCGGACGTCGCGTCCACCGGCAACGGCGCGGTCTTCCACCGCGGGCCGGCAGCGTCCAAGTACACCGGCGGCACGACCAAGGGCGGCTCCAGCGACTGCGGTCCGGAGTTCGTGGCGCAGATCAGGAAGATCATGGACGAGGGCGGCGTCAAGTGGCAGATGGCGGAGCTTGGCAAGATGGAGAAGGGCGGCGGCGGCACGATCGCGCAGTACATGTCGCGCTTCGGCATGAAGGTCCTCGACATGGGCACGCCGCTCATGAACATGCACGCGCCCTGGGAGCTGGCGTCCAAGTTCGACTGCTGGCAGACCTACTGCGCGTACTCTGCGTACCTGAGGAGCTGACCCGGCGGCGGCAACACCCCTCGATTTGAAGTAAAAACAACATCCAGGAGAACACAATATGCAACTCAACAGAAGGAATTTCCTCTTTGGATCCGCGGCGGCCATGACCCTCGCGGGGTGCGCAACCGGCAAGGTCGGGCTCAGGCAGCTCAAGCCCGGCGAGAAGCGCCGTGTCGCGATGATCGGCTACGGAATCCAGATGCGCTCGGCCCTGATACCGCAGTTCGCCGGCGTGAACGACCAGTGCACCAAGCTCCGCGACGGCGTCGAGATCGTGGCCGTGTGCGACTGCGACAGGGTCCGCCGCGAGGCGGGCGCCAAGCAGGTCGACGAAATCTACGGCACGCCAGGCAAGTGCAGGGCCGTCGCAGACTTCCGCGACGTCATCGAGGACCCGTCCATCGACATGGTGTGCATCGGCGCCCCAGACCACTGGCACGCCTACATGTCCGTCGAGGCGATGAAGCACGGCAAGGACGTCTACTGCGAGAAGCCGCTGACGTTCTCCGTCGACGAGGCCAGGAAGGTCATCGCGGCCCAGAAGAAGTACGGGCGCGTGTTCCAGACCGGCTCGATGCAGCGCAGCTGGCGCGAGTTCCGCGACGCGGTGTCCCTGGTCCGCGGCGGGCTTGTCGGCGACGTCATGTTCGTCGACGCCAACTACGGGCGCGGCGGCCAGAAGCTCGGCGGCCCGTCGCACCCAGTTCGCTTCTGGGACGACCCGAAGAACGCGGCGGCGGAGGGCGCGCCCAACCCCGACGTCGACTGGAAGATGTGGCTCGGTCCGGCCAGGATGCGCCCGTACTCCGACCAGCTCGCGCCGCGCGGCGTCAACAATTTCTACCCGATGTTCTGGCGGTTTGACGACGACATCGGCTCCGGGTACAACGGCGACTGGGGCGCGCACCACCTCGACATCGCCCAGTGGGGCCTCGACTGCGACGACAGCGGCCCGGTGAAGGTCATCCCCTCCGACGAGCCGTACTCAGCCGACCTCTACCACGGCGGGCGCCGCCAGTTCGGCATGAAGATGGTGTTTAGGAAGCCATACGGAGACGTCGAGCTCTACCACGGGCCGTTCGGCGTGTGGGGGACGGTCTTCTACGGCACGAACGGCATTGTCGCCGTCAACCGCGGCAAGATCGCAGTCTGGGTCGGCACCGGCCTCGTCACGCCCACGCCGGAGATCCGCGCGGCGCTCCAGAACATGACGTTCATGCCCGACAAGTGCGTCGTGGCGTCCGTCGGCGTGGACTACGGCACAGATGCCATGGCCAAGAAGGACGACAACCTGTCCGGGGCCCTCGACAAGATCGAGAAGGACTTCGCGGACGTCGTCAAGAAGGCCGGCCTCTACGTCAGCCGGAACCAGGTCGTGAACTTCTGCGAGTGCGTCGAGTCCCGCGAGCGCACGATATCGCCCGCGGAGGTCGGCGGCCGCAGCTGCACGCTCTGCCTCCTCTGCAACATGAGCTACCAGTACGACACCGGCTTTGACTGGGATCCCGTCGGCATGACGTTCGCCAACGGAACCGGCAAGGGCATATCCCTCAAGCGCGAGGGCGACTGCAACGGCTGGGAGGTCCGCGTCTGATGAGCGCGCCTGTCAGCGCGATAATCCTCGGGTACGGAATTCGCGGGCGCGCCTACGCCGCCTACGCGAAGACGCATCCCGAGGACTTCGCGGTAGCAGGGCTCGCGGATCCCGTAGCCGAGTTCCCGGACGGCGCGGGGGTCCCGACCTGGAAGAGCTGGGAGGCCGCGCTGGACTCCGGCACGAAGGCAGACGCGGTCATCATCTCGCTCCCGGACCGCCTCCACCGCGCCGCGTGCGTCAAGGCGCTAGAGAAAGGCTACCACGTCCTGCTGGAGAAGCCGATCGGCTGCACGTGGCAGGAGTGCACGGACATAAAGCGCGCCCAGATAAAGGCCCGCCGGCTCGTCCTCACGGGCTACGTGCTCCGGTTCGCCCCGTTCTACAAGAAACTGCGCGAGGTTATCGCCTCCGGCGCGATCGGGGACATCACCAGCGTCCACCACCTTGCGGCCATCTCGTACGGAAAGGCCGCCCACGCCTACTGCCGCGGAAACTGGTCTGTAGAGGCCAAGGGCACCGGGATGCTCGTCAACAAGTGCACCCACGACTTCGACCTCATAGAGTGGTGGACAAAGGGCAAGGCCTGCAAGAAGGTGACTAGCTTCGGCTCGCTCTACCACTGGCGGCCCGAGAACAGGCCGGCCGGCGCGGCGGACCGGTGCAGGGACTGCCCGGCGTCCGTAAGGGACAACTGCGCGTTCGACGCCTACAAGCTGTACTACGACCGCACCGACCTCAGGTACCACTTCGCGGACGAGTCCGACGAGGCGATACTCAGGATGATCGAGACCTCGCCGTACGGACGGTGCGTCTACGCGTGCGGAAACGACTCCGTGGACCACCAGACGGTCCTCATGGAGTACGAGGGCGGCCTCACCATCATACTCGAAATGGAGAGCTATTCCCAGCAGCGCACGCGCATCACGCACTTCTACGGCACTCGCGGCGAGATCATCGCCGACGAGAGGAAAATCGAGATAATGCCGTTCCTGGGCGACTCGACGACAATCATCCCCGCCCAGCACGGCCACCACGGCGGCGGCGACCGCGAGATAATGACGGAGTTCGTCAGGCTCGTCCGCGGCGCGTCCCCCGACAGGTTCACCAAGATACTGGACGCGGCCCTGGAGTCGCACAGGATAGCGTTCCTCGCCGAGGAGTCGCGCTATTCCGGCAAGACGATGGACGCCGTGGCCGAAAAGCCAATATGACGACTATGGAGAATATGGACATGACAGCACGCAAGACACTTTGCATTGCCCTTGCCGCGGCGCCGGTCCTGGCGTTCGCCGGCCTCTATGGAGACACGCCCGACGCGAAGCACGCGTGGGCCGTCCACGACTGGAACCGTCCCAAGCCCGCCAAGGTCGAGGTCGACGGAAAGGGCGTCCCCTCCGACGCCGTCGTCCTCTTCGACGGCACGAAGGAGAGCTTCGAGAGGAACTGGTGCGATGGAAAGGGCAACCCCTCGAAGTGGAGCTGGTCCGAGGAGGGCTACTTCTACACCGTACCCGACTGGAAGAACGGCGGGGCGATCTTCACCCGCGAGGAGTTCGGCGACTGCCAGCTCCACCTCGAGTACCGCCACGACCCCGAGCGCCTGTTCACGGACAAGGGCCCGCAGATGCGCGGCAACAGCGGGGTGTTCCTGATGAACAACTACGAGGTGCAGGTCCTCGAGTCGTACTACACCTCCAGCGACCTCGACGGCAGGGAGGGGTTTGTGGACAACTACGCGGACGGGCAGGCCGGCTCGGTCTACGCGGAGAACCCGCCGATGGTGAACCCCGCGAGGAAGCCCGGCGAGTGGCAGGTCTACGACATCGTATTCCACCAGCCGGTGTGGAAGGACGGGGGGGCTCTCGTGCACCCGGGCAGCGTGACCGTGTTCTTCAACGGCGTGCTCGTCCAAGACCACTGGGAGATGGAGGGGCTCACGACACACTGCAGGAGGCGCCCCCTCGCGCCGCACGCGGCGAAGGGCCCGCTGCAGCTCCAGGACCATGGCTGCGTTGTGCAGTTCCGCAACATCTGGTACCGCCCGATCCCCTCGCGCTGGGACAACCTAACGCACTCCGCTATGTCCGCAGACCCGGAGAAGGTGATGTCCCTCCGCCGCGAAACGGCCGCGAGGCTCTTCGCGAAGATCGCCGACCCGAAGGCGGCGACGGCGGAGAACGTGAAGGCGCTCGCGGAGGTTGTCTCGTACGCGAACGAAGGCAGGTACAAGGCTGCGTTCGACGCGGCGCTCGAGGCCTACCGCGCGAAGCCGGGCGACGACAAGGAGGTCGGCGACCTCAACAAGGCGCTCGACGTCCTCGTGCGCAACAACGTCATTCCCGAGTCGGCTAAGATAAAGTAGTCAACAACACAACAACACAACAAACCAAACAAGGAAAAACTAAGATGATCAGTTCAAGCAGAAGGGGATTCCTCCGCGGCATCGCAGGCGCATCGCTGCTCGGCGCGGGCGGGTGCTTCACCATCGGGCGCAGCGGAAACGGCAAGATCCGCCTTGCGGCGGTTGGCGTCATGGGCAAGGGCTACAGCGACTGGACCCCGATGGTCAAGTCGGGGCTGGCCGAAATGGTCGCGTTCTGCGACGCCGACTACTCCATGCGCGAGAAGGCCCAGCTCAGGCTCATCCAGGACGGAATCGACCTCGACATGTACGAGATCCCGTTCTACACCGACTACCGCAAGCTGCTCGACGACTGCGGGATCCTCGGCGTCGAGGCCATGACGATATCCACGCCGGACCACGTCCACGCCCCAGTCGCGATCGGCGCGATGAAGCAGGGCATCAACGTCTACGTGCAGAAGCCGCTCGTCCGCACTCTCTGGGAGCTCGACTACTTCGGCAAGACGGCCAAGGACAACAACGTCATCGTCCAGATGGGCAACCAGGGCTCTTCGCTCGACTCCATGCGCCGCTGCACGGAGGTCATACAGAGCGGAATCGTCGGCGACGCGAAGGAGGTCCATGTCTGGACAAACCGCCCCGTCTGGCCTCAGGGCAAGGGCGTGGCCGACTGGGTCAAGGGACATCCGAAGGGCGACAACGTCCGTCCTGGCCTCAACTGGGACGCCTGGCTCGCCACGGCCGAGAAGCGCCCGTTCCTCGACCAGTACCCGAAGGACGCCGACGTCTACGACCCGTGGAACCTCGGCAAGAACGTCTACCACACCTTCACCTGGCGCGGGTTCTTCGACTTCGGCGCCGGTGCGTTTGGCGACATGGCCTGCCACACGATGAACCTTGCGTTCCGCGGCCTTGAGCTTGGCGGGGTCTCCGACGCGGAGTGCACGATGAGCGAGTCCGTCAACGACATCGCCTATCCCCTCAAGTCGATCGTGAAGCTGACCTACAAGGAGCGCGAGTCCAAGGTGCGCCCCGGCGTCAAGCTCCCCGCCGTCACGCTCTTCTGGTACGACGGCAACGTGAAGCCCGACGCCTCGATCATGCCCAAGTGGGCGGCGTCGCACGAGGGCAAGGTCCCCAACACCGGGTGCTACATAATCGGCTCCAAGGGCGCCATCCTCATGCAGGACGACTACGGCGCGAAGTGCGCGATCGCCCTCAACGACGACAAGGAGTTCGTGGACATCTTCGCGCATGAGGCGGCCAAGGCCGTTCCTCGCTCGATCCCGTACTGCGAAGGCTCCGCCGAAGTGGTCGGAGGCAAGTCCACGGTCGAGATGAAGGGCTTTGCAGAAGGCCACTACACCGAGTTCCTCCACGCGATCCGCCGCGAGGGGCCTGTCTACGCGCAGACGCATTCGCGCTGCTTCGCGGACGTCGAGTACTGCGTCCCGCAGATGGAGGGCATCCTCGTCGGCTGCGTCGCGCAGAGGCTTCCGGGACAGAAGCTCTGCTGGTGCTCCTGCACGCAGAAGTTCGACAACGACGCCGCCAACGCGTTCGTCAAGCCGTTCATCCGCGAAGGCTTCGCGTTCTAAGGCGGCCGCAGGGAGCCTTGGAAATGCAGGGGCGCGGCGTCTGCCGCGCCCCTGCATGACGTAATGAACACGACTACAGGACTCATTTGCACGCTCGCCGTCTGCTGTGCCGCGTTCGCAGGCTGCCGCCAGCCCGCCGAGCGCCTTGAGTGGACGGCGATGGGCACTGTCGCCGCCGTCCAGGTCAGGAAGCCCCCTTGTGCGGCCGGACTCGGTCCCGCCCACTACAGGGACCAGGCCAAGGACGCCTTTTCCATGGTCGAGCGCCTTCTGAACGCGCACGACCCGGACTCCGAGCTCTCACGGCTGGCGACCCTCCCAGAGGACGCCATCCTCGCGAAATGCGACGCCCGCGTGCGTCCCTGCTACGAGACGGCCTTCCGGCTGATGCGCGAGTCGGGCGGCGCGTTCAACCCTCGCTGGAAGGGTCCCGGGACGCTCGATCTCGGCGCAATCGCCAAGGGCTTCGCCGTCGACCTTGCCGAGGAATCCATGTATGCCGGCGCCGACGATCTGCTGCTGGACCTAGGGGGGAACCTCAAGGCCGTCCGGCGCGAAGGCGGATCGGGGCGGGGGTGGAACACCGGCGTCGTGGCTCCGTCCGGAGGGGGAATCGCCGCGACCGTCGAGCTGATGCCGGGCGAGGCGCTCGCCACCAGCGCGGAATATTTCAGGGGCCGCCACATATACGACGGAAGGACCGGCAGTCCTGCGGAAAGCGGCGTGGCCTCGGTGACGGTCCTCTGCGAATCGGCGACGCTCGCTGACGGCCTCTCCACGACTCTTTTCGTCCTCGGCCCGGAGGAGGGCCTGGCGTTCATGGGCAGAAACGGATACAAGGCGTCGGTGTTCTTCGTCATGAAGGACGGACGCGAGATCAGGAACGATGCTAGATTTTAAGAACATATCGGTACACTACGGCCACCAGGACGTGCTGGCGAACGTGACCTTCCGCGTCAACAAGGGCGACCGCGTCGGCGTCGTCGGGCCCAACGGCTCCGGCAAGTCCACGCTCTTCAAGATCGTGCTGGGGGAGATGTCCACCGACACGGGCGAGCTGATAATTGAGAACAGCCCGCGAATCGGCTTTACTCGCCAGAATCCGGCCCCGGACAGCCCCGACGAGACGCTCCTCGAATACTCGCTCCGCGGCATACCCGGGCTCTCGGAGATGGAGGCCGAGATGCAGGAGCTGGAGGCGGACCTTACCGATCCCGTCAAGATGAAGCGCTACGGCGAGCTGCAGACGAAGTTCGAGCACCTCGGCGGCTACGACATAGAGACACGCGTCAAGATAGCGCTGGGCGGGCTCGGGTTCACGACGGAGGAGTTCGAGAAGCCTTTCCAGTCGTTTTCCGGCGGATGGCGCATGCGCGCGGAGCTTTCGCGCGTCCTTGCTTCGAAACCGGACCTGCTGCTCCTCGACGAGCCGTCCAACTACCTCGACCTGCCAGCGGTGGACTGGCTCCAGAAGTTCCTCAAGGCGTACGACGGGACGCTGATGCTGATTTCGCACGACCGCTACCTGCTGCGGACGCTCACAAACATAATAGTCGAGGTCGACGCGGGGACTGCCACGCGCTACGAAGGCAACCTCGACTGGTACATGAACGAGCGCGAGGTGCGCTACCAGCATCTTCTCGCCGCCAAGGAGAACCAGGACCACCACCGCGAGCAGCTCCAGCGCTTTGTGGACAGGTTCAGGGCACAGGCCACGAAGGCCGCCCAGGCGCAATCGCGCCAGAAGCTGATAGACAAGATCGACGAGGAGCGCATAGTCCTCCCCAAGCGATACACGCAGTCGGGCAGGCTGAGGCTCGCGGAGCCCCCGCCAAGCGGAATCGAGATGTTCCGGTGCGATGGCCTGGGCTTCAGCTACGACGGCGTCCGGAAGGTCTTCGAGGGCCTGTCGTTCCAGATAACGCGCGGCGACAAGGTGGCGCTCATCGGCTACAACGGGCTCGGCAAGACGACGCTCATGCGCATAATCGCGGGTACGCGCCAGCCGACGGAGGGGAAGGCCATACTGGGGCACAACGTGATACCCGGCTACCTGTCGCAGGAGTTCGCGGAGACTATCCCGCCCGACGTGAGCGTCTACCGGAACGCGAAGAACGCGATCCCGCCGGGGATGAACGAGAAGAACTTCCGCAACCAGCTCGGCGCGTTCGGCTTCGACGAGAACGACGTCGAGAAGCCGGCGGGCGTGCTGTCCGGCGGCGAGAAGGTGCGCCTGGCGTTCCTCCGTCTTTTTCTGTCCGCGCCGAACCTCCTCCTGCTCGACGAGCCGACGACGCACCTCGACCTGGACGGCAGGCGGCTTCTCCAAGACGCGCTGCTGAAGTACAAGGGCACTATACTCCTCGTGTCCCACGACATCGACTTCGTCCGCGCAACGGCGACGAGCATACTGGAGATAACGCGCGAGGGAATCCGCCAGTTCCCGGGCGGCTACGACTACTACTGCGAGAAGAAGGCCCAAATGGACGCGGCGAGGCCAGCGGTCGCCGCCCGAGCCGAGAAGCCTGACGCGTCCGAGGCCGAGTCCGCAGCCCTCTCGAAGAAGGAGCTGCGCCAGAAGCGTGCCGCCGAGCGCGCCAAGTACGCTCCACGCATGAAGGAGCTCAGACGGCGCGTCGAGACGGCGGAGGCGAAGATCGACGAACTCCAGAAGGCCCTGGACGAGGCGAGCGCGGAGCTCTTCAACCCGACGCCGACGACCGACTTCGCGGAGGCGAACCGCAAGGTCCGCACCCTGCAGTTCGAGATTGACCGCTACACGGCGGACTGGGAGGAGGCCGCAGAGGAGCTTGAGAAGCTCAAGGCGGACGCCTGACCGGGGCGAGCCCCTACCATTTGCAGGCCAAATATGGTACAATAACAGTTCAATGCTGTTCGTCCAGTCAAAGTTCAGGCTATTCGACCTCTTCGGGATTCCGATATATCTCGATTTGTCGCTGGTCATACTCCTGCTGTTCTTCCTCGGCGGGGGCGGTTCTGTCTGGTCGGGCATTCTCTGCGCCTTGATGCTCCTTGCTTCGATAACCCTGCACGAGCTCGGGCACGCCCTGACTGCACGGGCCTTCGGATACCAGACGCGCGACATAACGCTCTCGCTGCTGGGAGGCTGCGCCTCTCTCATCGCGCTGCCGCGCAAGGCGTTCCAGGAGTTTCTGACAGCCGTCGCGGGCCCGGCCGTAAGCTTTATCCTGTCGTTTCTTGGCATGGTCGGCATAGCCGCCGCCGCGGAGTCCGGCGGAATCGCCGACGCCGCCGGACTGGTCGTAGCCGAGGCGCTCGGCGCATTCGGGCTGGACGTCGACCTCGGCGGCGGGGTGTATGTGACCGGCGACAGCGTGATGTTCGTGGGCACGATGCTGTACCTGGCCGTCATGAACATGATGCTCGGCATCTTCAACATGCTGCCGGGCTTCCCTATGGACGGCGGGCGGGTGTTCCGCAGCGCGATGCGCCCGTTCATGAGCCGCGTCAGGGCCACGTACATAGCGATGGTCGTCGGGCGCGTCGTCGCGGTCGGCATCGGGCTGAGGGGCTTCTGGAGCCTGGTGCATGGTGGCAACTGGGGCCTTGTGACGATGCTCATCGCTTGGATGATATGGCGCGAGGGGTACCGCGAGTACGTCCAGGCGCGGATGGAGTCGTCATGGGCATATTCGGACTACCGCGCCAAGGTGTCCCCGCCGCCTTATGGAGGCGAGGGGGACGAGAGAGGCGTCGACAGGCTTTAGCGGATTTCAGGGAAAACCAATCAAAAGGAGAAAAAGAATGGACATGGTCAAGGCCCTCGGGGCGGCGGGGATCATCCCCGTCATTGTGATAGAAGACGTCGAAAAGGCGGTGCCTCTCGCGCGGGCGCTGGTCAAGGGCGGGCTGCCCGTGCTCGAGGTCACGTTCCGCACTGCATGCGCGGCGGAGGCGATCGCGAAGATCAAGGCCGAGGTCCCCGGCGCCGTCCTCATAGCAGGCACGGTCCTGACGCTTAAGCAGCTCGTCGCCGCGAAGGAGGCGGGCGCGGAGGCTTGCGTCGCGCCCGGGTTCGACCCTGCGGTCGTCAAGGCAGCCAACGAGCTCGGCGTGCCGTTCTGCCCTGGCGTCGCGACTGCCAGCGAGCTCAGCCAGGCCCTCGCGCTCGGATGCAAGATGGTCAAGTTCTTCCCGGCGGAGTCCGCAGGCGGCGTCAAGTACATCAAGGACCTGCTCGGCGCGTTCCGCTGGACGGGCGTCAGGTTCATGCCGACCGGCGGCGTCAAGCTCTCCAACGTCGGGGACTACCTCGCCGTCCCGGAGATCGCCTGCTGCGGCGGAACGTGGATCGCGCCGAAGGACGCGATAGCGTCCGGGGACTGGGCTGCAATCGAGAAGCTCGCCTCCGACGCGGCGGCTCTCGTGAAGTCGGTTCGCGGCTGATTCGGAAACCTCTTGAATACGGAAAGGACGATGATATGAACGAAGACTTCATGGTGTTTTCGGGAACGGCGAACCTGCCGCTCGCCGAGAAGGTGGCGAACTACCTTGGCCGCCCGCTGGACAAGATCGACATCAAGCACTTCCCCGACGGCGAGACGTTCTGCCAGGTGATCGACTCGGTCCGCGGCCGCGACGTGTTCGTGATCCAGTCGGGCTCCCCCGCGCCGAACGAGGCGTACATGGAGCTCTTCATAATCATGGACGCCCTGAAGCGCGGCTCTGCCGCTCGCATCACGGCGATTCTCCCCTACTACGGCTACGCGCGCCAGGACCGCAAGGACCAGCCACGCGTCCCGATTACAGCGCGCCTCATCGCAAACCTGCTCCAGAAGGCGGGCGCCGACCGCGTCATCGCGATGGACCTCCATGCGAACCAGATCCAGGGCTTCTTCGACATTCCGCTCGACCACCTCAAGGCCGAGCCCGTGATCCTCAAGTACATCCGCGATCAGCACTGGGCGAGCCCCATCGTCGTCGCCCCCGATACGGGCGGGGCTAAGACGGCCTACGGCTACAGCCGCAAGCTTAAGTGCGGCCTCGCGATCGTCGCGAAGCAGCGCACTGGCGGCGACACGGTCGACGCGTTTTCTGTCGTCGGCGACGTGAAGGGCCACGACGTCATCATGATCGACGACATGACCGCGACGGGCGGCACGCTTTCCGCCGCGGCGAAGATGTGCCGCGACAACGGCGCAAAGTCGGTGCATGCGTTCGTCTCGCACTTCCCGCTTACCGAGAAGGGCGTAGAGCGGCTTATGAAGGAAGTCCAGCTCGACGAGCTCGTCGTGACAGACTCGATTCCGCTCCGCGCGGGCTTCGATCCGGCGAAGCTTCCCTTCAAGCTCACGCAGCTCTCCGTCGCGCCGCTCATCGGCGAGGCGATCAGGCGCACGCACCTAAACGAGTCGATCAACGACCTCTTCAACCACGAATGAAGGTTGTCGTCGGGCTCGGGAACCCGGGGGCGCAGTACGCGAACACTCCGCATTCCGTCGGCTTCGAGGTGGCTGACAGGATAGCGGAGTCGTGCGGCGCGGCGTGGGAGGAGAAGCGCCAGTTCAAGTGCCTCATGGCTCGTGCAAACTTCGCGGGCCAGCCTGTGCTTCTCGTGAAGCCCCAGACCTTCATGAACCTATCCGGCGAGTCTGTCGCGCCCGTCGTCAAGTACCATAATGCCTCCGCGGCCGACCTCCTCGTCGTCCAGGACGACATCGACCTCGTCGTCGGAAAGCTCCGCATCCGCAAGGCGGGCTCCTGCGGCGGGCACAACGGCATCCGCAACATAATCGAGCGCCTTGGAACCCAGGCATTCGTGCGGATCAAGATCGGCGTCGGCAAGGACAAGTCGAATGTCATAGGCCATGTCCTCGGCAAGTTCGACCCGGAGACGCGCAAGGTTATGGATTTCGTGGTCGCCGAGGCCGCCAAGGCCGCCGAGTCCGTCCTGCGCGACGGACCAGACGCGGCGATGAACGCCTACAACGGATTCGACGGGCTCAGGGCCCTGCAAGGGGATGCAAGCTGACGGCATGGCGAAGGTAGCCCTGCGAGGGCTTGGCGCGGCATGTTTCGGGATGGCCGTCGTCGCAGCAGCAGCTGAAGCGCAGGCAGGGCGGTGTGTTGCCCGGACGAACGCCGACTTCACCGTAACATGGAACGCGGCAGACGGGACGCTTTCGTCGCTCGTCTTGAACGATGACCCCGCCCGCATGAACTGGATCGAGGGGACGGCTGACTGGGGGCAGATCCGCCTCGTGGCGCAGGCGCCCGGCAGGGCATATCAGAATTCCTCCGCCTTCCGCTTCAAGGGGATGCGCGAGGACGGCGAGTGGGTTGTTTCATCCTACGCTATGGAGGATTGG
>Ga0310786_10009033_pt1 | contig 12713 bp, 14 predicted proteins | sample AusTroGonzalo_MG_FD_203881 | JGI IMG/M metagenome (GOLD analysis project Ga0310786, IMG submission 203881) | Bovine rumen microbial communities from tropical cattle in Woodstock, Queensland, Australia - Gonzalo_03 (v2) (version 2) | ecosystem: Host-associated > Mammals > Digestive system >...
GAGGCAGGATGGAAATCATCACAAAAAAGCTGGACGAGCTTATTCCGGCGGACTATAACCCCAGGAAGGATTTGCAGCCGGGTGACCCGGAGTATGAAAAGCTGAAACGCAGTATCCAGGAATTCGGATACGTGGAGCCGGTAATCTGGAACAAGCAGACCGGGAACATCGTTGGAGGCCACCAGCGCTGGAAAGTGTTGCGCGACTTGGGCATCACAGAACTGGACTGTGTAGTGGTCGACTTTGACCCCGAAAAAGAAAAGGCGCTCAATGTTGCGCTGAACAAAATCTCCGGTGACTGGGACCGGGGAAAGCTACAGGCGTTGATTTACGATTTGCAGGCTGCCGATTTCGATGTGAGCCTCACCGGCTTTGAGGCGGCAGAACTGGATGACCTGTTTAAAGATGACATAAAAAATGGTGTCAAGGATGATGATTTTGATGTTGACGCAGAACTGAAGAAACCCTGCATGACCCGGCGTGGCGACCTTTGGAAATTAGGCCGGCACCGTCTGTACTGCGGGGACAGCACGGATGAGAAGACTTACGATTTGCTGATGGGAGGAACCCGGGCGAACCTGGTGGTGACCGACCCGCCGTACAACGTCAATTACGAAGGAAGCGCCGGGAAAATCAAAAATGACAATATGGCCAACGATGATTTTTATCAGTTCTTGTTGGCGGCTTTTACCAACATGGAACAGGTGATGACGGACAACGCCAGCATCTATGTGTTCCATGCAGATACAGAAGGACTCAACTTCCGCAAAGCTTTTAGCGATGCGGGTTTTTATTTGTCCGGAACATGCATCTGGAAGAAGCAAAGCCTTGTTTTGGGCCGGTCTCCGTATCAGTGGCAGCATGAACCCATCCTGTTCGGGTGGAAGAAAATCGGCAAACATGAATGGTACACGGGACGGAAGGAATCTACAATCTGGGAATTTGACAAGCCGAAGAAGAACGCAGATCATCCGACTATGAAGCCGGTGCCGCTTTTGGCGTATCCGATTATGAATTCGAGCATGTCAAACTGTGTAGTTCTGGATCCGTTCGGTGGCAGCGGCTCGACGCTTATTGCCTGTGAGCAGACCGACCGGATTTGCTACACCATCGAACTGGACGAGAAGTTTTGCGATGTGATAGTGAAACGGTACATCGAACAGGTGGGCAGTTCTGAAAACGTAGAAGTCGTCCGGGATGGCGTGACCTACCGGTTTGATGAAGTGGAGGTTAAAGATGGGAACACTGACGCTGGGGAGTCTGTTTGACGGGAGTGGAGGCTTTTGCCTGGGTGGAATCCTGGCGGGAATCAAACCCGTGTGGCAAAGTGAAATTGAACCTTTCCCGATACGGGTTACAACCAAACGGCTGCCGTTCGTCAAGCATTACGGAGATGTAAATACATTGGATGGCGGTGAACTGGAACCGGTGGACGTCATCACTTTCGGCAGCCCTTGCACTGACCTTTCCATTGCGGGAAAGCGAGCCGGACTCGAAGGCAGCCAGTCTGGCCTGTTCCATCAGGCTATTCGTATCATTAAGGAAATGAGGGAGAAGACCAATGGAATATATCCAAGGTTCATTGTTTGGGAAAATGTACCCGGAGCCTTTTCCAGCCACGGAGGGGACGACTTCCAGAAAGTCCTCGAGGAAATCTGCGGCATCTGCGACGATTCGGTTTCAGTACCTGGATCTGCGAAATGGGAACCGGCAGGGTGCATCCTGGGTGACGGGTTCTCCGTTGCCTGGCGCGTCCTCGATGCAGACGCTTGGGGCGTGCCCCAGCGCAGAAAACGCATCTATCTTGTCGGACATCTTACTGGCCACTGTGCCGGAAAAATATTATTTGAGTCGGAAGGCTTGTCTGGGTATTCTGCAGAGGGCTTCCGCTCGTGGCAAAGAACTGCCTGCCATACTGAAAGCGGCGTTGGAGAAGCAGGCGGCGGTATCTGCCTGAACGACCAGGGCGGCAATCGTATGGATGTGACCCATGAGACCACGGCGACACTCCGAGCAGAAGCGCATCATCCACCGTTGGTATTGCATCATGATACGTTCGGAATCTGTTCCAAGGACAGCAACTCCATGAAATCGGACAATCCAAAATCCGGTTTTTATGGTGCGGATACTTCCCGAACGCTGGATGCCAATGGTGGGAACCCTTCCTGCAACCAGGGAGGCATTGCTGTGGTGGAGACCGTGAAGACCTTTGATGTTCGGCAGTCCTCGGACGGAACGCAGAACATGCGTAACCATGCCTACGAAAGTGAGACCAGCCGATGTGTTGATCGTGGAGGGAACATGCCCGGCAGCAATCACGGCGGTATCGCCGTAGTTTCCATCCAAGGTTCGATAATCGGACGGAAGGAAGAAAACGGTCCTCAGGGCGGCGGTATCGGGGAAGATGTTTCTTTCACGCTGAACACGGTTGACCGTCATGCGGTGGCCTGCCCGGATGTGACATACTGCGCCAGCAAGAATTCCTACTTTACCCGAGCGGCAGAGGAAAAGGCCGGGTCGCTGGTAGCTACCGATTATAAGGACCCGCCGCTGGTTAATGTGAACTATGCGGTACGGAGGCTGACCCCGACGGAGTGCGCCAGGCTTCAGGGCTTCCCCGACTGGTGGTGTTCCAATCTGGAAACGCCGGAGCCGACCGATGAGGAAATCCGATTCTGGATGGATGTGTTCGAGACACACCGGAAGGTGATGGGAACAGCCAAAAAGGCGAGAACTCGGAACCAGATCGTCAAATGGCTGAAGAACCCTCACACAGATTCTGCGGAATACAAGATGTGGGGCAACGGGGTCGCGCTTCCGTGCGTGTTCTTCGTGCTGGCGGGGATTGCGTATTATGCAAATTTATCTGAAGAAAGTACTTGACTTTTACAGAATTTTGAGTTCTGTAAAATATAATTATTAATGCTAAAAATATATTAAATAGTGCTTGACTTTATGTGCGTTTAGAGTGATATATACAGTACCGAAAGGTAAATAACACACACGGAGGTATGCACTATGAGACACGCATTTGAATTGAGAAAGCACTTTAACCTGGGAAACTTCGGCACCTCGATTTCCCGCAAGAGTTTTGAAACCAACTTCACCAAGACGAGGGAAAAGGTCACCTTCACCTTCAACGGCTGGGACGGCAAGAGCTACGACGGGGAGAGCCGCAGGGCATCCGTTTACCGTACCAATATTGACGGCTATGAAAAGTTCCGGTTTGTAAAGGTCGGCAAAGGGGTACATTACATTATCGAGAAAAAGATGATTCTTGAAAAAGCGACGGGCGAAAGCCATCCGGAAGCAAGCTGGCTGGTTGATGTGGACAGGGCTTGAGGGGGTGCTGAAGATGAAGAAGAACGCGCAGGACAGCAAAATCCAAAAAGCCAACCTGCAGGAGGCCTACAAAGGTTCCTACTACACGATCCTTGGGGCGGGTGGAGACCTGCAGGAATGGGTGGACGGTTATGAGAAAATGCTGGCGGAACAGCAGATAGGCAAGCCGAAAGCCTGGTTCACTGCCAAAGGGGCGCAGGTCAACAAGGAGTTCGGCCTGACCGGGAACGAAGCCTTCAAGGCCCGCCTGACGATCCTTTTCTTCCCGCTGGACGATTTGGATATCGGCAGGCTTGCGGTTTTCAAGCTCAAGATGGGAGACAGGTGGTTCGACGACATCATCGACAATTCCCTGCGCCGTCAGCGGGAGGCGGCAGGAACCGGAGAATAACAGTAAGAGCGATTTGCAGGGTGACGGAACGGCGCTGCCCTGCGTTTTTAATTACTCGGAATGGAGGTATTGATGAAAAACAGGAAGAAACAGCGGGCAAACCGCAAAAAGTATTGCAGTGGCCAGGTTACGGATTTACGGAATTGCCATGGCTATATAGATCCTACATCTTACAATGCGACATTATCAATGAAACGTGAAAAGAAATCGCAGCCGAAGCCGAGTTTGATCCGCTCAGTTAATTATCATTGACTCTCATAAATAATTGTTGGATTGGCAAAAATATAACTTGACTTTATGTTGTTTCAGAGTGATGTATACACTGCCGAAAGGCAAATCACGGATTGGAGGACAGGTACATGAAAAAAGGCGACCGGGTTTACACACCGAGATTTTGCAACGTAACAATCGAAGAGGTTTTTGAAAACCGGAAGGAAGCGGAGGAACATGGTTACACCGAACCGACGCATTACCACAAGGACGGTTACACGGTGTTAGGTTGGTTTTACAAACCGAACTATGCATTATTCGCAGCGGTCAAAGAGTAAAAAACGCTTCAGGGACAGGGCCGGAAGGTTCTGTTTCTCATAGAAAAAATCTATTAAAAATCGCAAAATATAACTTGACTTTATGTGCCTTCAGAGTGATATATACACTAACCAAAGAATACGCACAAGGAGGCAAGCAAAATGAACGGATACACAGAGAACAAGGCAGCCCGCTACCGCCTGCCGAACACCACCACGATGGAAGATTTGGGGATGGACCTCAACGCCATGACAGGGGCGGTCCTGAAGATGGGCGACAAAGTTTTGGTCACCGACCGGGGCTGGAAGGGATTCATCGCAGCGGTTTACGAGTTCGTCGACACGCCGGAAGAGACCGGGCTGGACGAGATCGAGTGTCGGCTGAACCTGGTCGCCATGAGCCAGGAGGTTTTTGCAGACGGCGGTCACGCCATCCAGTGGGCGATGAACGAATAAGGAACCGGATCAACTAGGGAGCCGAAAGGCTCCTTTTTCTGTTCTGTTATTTTTTAAGGAACCCAAAAATATAACTTGACTTATTCCATAATCTGAGATACAGATTTCAGTCAAAAATATATATGGATTTCTTAAAAAATGACTTGACTTTTCTGTAATTCTGAGATAGTAATTTCTCTTTTATATTGCTGTAAAAATCTTAAAAATATATCAAATAATTACAAAATACAACTTGACTTTATGTGCGTTTAGAGTGATATATACAGTACCGAAAGGTAAAAAACACAAAAAACGGAGGATTTGAAAATGAACGCAAAGACAAACGCACAGGGCAAGGACAGGAAGAACTTAGTAAAGGCCATCGCAGAGATTACCGGGCAGGCCGCGAAGTACAACGGGGCGCCGGCATTCACCTACACGGTGGGGAGCTACACGGTGGAACGCGACGGCAGCATCACCACGGAAGACGAAACCGGGATGAAGAACCTGGCGGCGGCCCTCAGGGAACAGGGATTCGAAATCGAGATGCCGGAAACGGAAACCCCGGTGGAAGAAACCGAACCCAAGGCTGAGGAAGAGATGACGGAAGGTTCCTGGACCCTGACGATGCCGAGGGCAGACTTCACGGAAACCCAGATCGACAACCTCGAAAAGATTCTGGCCAGCAAGGCAGGCCTGATAAAAAAGGCGCTGGATTGCGAAGACCCCATCGTGGTCCTCACGGAAGACCGGGTGGCATTCCCTTGGTTCAAGCGGATGCTCGGCAGCGGGGAAAGCATGGCGGTCATGCACTTTATCACGACCATCTGCAAGATGGCCAAAAACGCAAAACGGATCACAGCTAAAGAGAAGGAAGTACCGAATGAGAAATACGCATTCCGGTGCTTCCTTCTTCGTTTGGGATTCATCGGGCCGGAATACAAGGAAACCCGCAAGCGCCTTTTAGAAAGGCTGGAAGGTTCATCCGCATTCCGCACCACCGCAGAAGAACAGGCCGAAACGGCAGAACAGGAGGCTTAAGATGAGATTCCCGAGCAGAGAGACGGTAAAACATATACGGCAGGAATTCCCGAAGGGGACGCGGGTCGAGCTGGTCAGCATGGATGACCGGCAGGCCCCGCCTCCGGGCACCAAAGGAACGGTCATGGGGGTTGACGACACGGGCAGCCTCCTGATGCGGTGGGACAACGGCTCAGGCCTCAACGTAGTGTACGGCGAAGATGTGGTGCAGAAGCTGAAGACGGTCAAGACAATCTGCTACGGCGAGGAGCAGGTTTGGGACAGCCGGAAAGCTGCGATGGATTATTTCCTTGACGCGATTTTCGGGAGCGACGGCAGCGAGAAACAGCGGTACACCAACGTGTACATGAAGCTTTTGATGGGCTGGGAGGTGTGCAGTGATGACAGATAAGGTACGGGAGCAGATTTTGCAAGTCCGGGATACGGGCAAGACCAACATGCTGGACACCTACACGGTGCAGCGCATTGGGCTGAAGATGCGGCTTTACGATATGGTAATTTTCATTGAAGAGAACCGCGACGAGTATGTGAACTTCATCCTGCACGGGGATGAGAAAGCCAGACGGACAGCCGCCAAGACCCGGTTTGAAAAGGACTACGCCACCGTGATGGAAGGCGAGGACAATGCCGAGCGCATTATCCTGCAACGGAAGAATGAAATCCGCAGACTCCGGCGGGAAGGCCGCGAGTGCCGGAACGGATTCCGGATACAGTGCATCCAGCAGGAACTGGAACGGCTGGAACATGAACTGGAGATTTTGGTAGATTTACTGTAAAAAGCAAAAAAAGAAGGCTTCCAAAGCGGGAGCCTTTTTTGGTTGGTTGCTTTATCGTGATGGCTTATGTTAACTTCAAAAATATAATGTGACTCTTCATATAAGTTTATAGTAAAATATAAACAGAAGATTATGTTGTAGGGGAAGTGATTATATGAATAAAGCATTACCATTTTTTGCTTATGGCTTTTTTAAACCGGGTGAACTTGCATATTATAAAATTAAGAATATCGTTGAAAAACACCCGGAGGCATCAGTTAAAGGGGCATTGTTTGATAAAGATGGACTTCCGATTTTGGTTGACGAGGGAAGTTGCAAAGAGCATAAGGAATCTATTAAAGGCAATATTTTATATTTCAAAAAAGGTAAGGAAGAAACTGGATATACTGCAATTGATTCTATCGAACCAGATTCTTTGTATCACTGGAAGGTTATAGAAACGGAAGATGGAATTAAAGTTAATGCACTGGTTGCCGTACAAAACGTTTTGGAAATAATAACCAAAGAGGAGCAACGAACGCATTCTGTTAGAGGTGGAATTGAACTAACAATTAAAAGACGAACGATGGAGGAGTATCACTCCCCATATGATTCACCCGAATGGCATGGGTATAAAGATGTGCTATTTAACGAAGGCATGTGTTATTTAAAGCACTTTATTGAAAAGGCACAAATAGAAGATACAGAGTTGCTGAATGCCGCTAAAAGCGATGAGTTAAGAGAGCTTCATAGACTAACCCCTGATGTAATTACTCTATTTAAGGAACAGATGGCCTTTACGTTTCTTTGGACCATTATTGACAGACATAATTCCATGAAATACTTAATAGATACCAGAAATAAATTACCTGAGCAAAGAGAAGAGTTTGCTAAAGATTCTTTTTTCCAAGAGGCGGTGAAACTCTATGTACCTAAAGAGGACAGAAAACGCATGATCGTTGTTAACAGTAGTTCTCCATATACGGTTAGAGTTAATGATTCAAATGAGAATCTCAGATTTTATTTATCGGTCATCCAATATTATTATCAAATCAGATGTAATGTGGTTCATCGTGGAAAGGCCGGGGTAGATTTGGACGAAGCAGAATTGTTACACAGAGCTCTCAATCAATTGTATAAGATTATGGATTATATGTTTAAAAGAGAGTTTCCACCACCAAAGAAAAAGATAGATAACAGGAATAATGATTTTGAGGCTTGCTAAAAAGCAAGCCTTTTTTACTGCGTGAAGAGGTGAGGGCATTGCGGAAACTGCGGGGATACAAGCCGACGAAGTTCATGGCGAAGGGTTCCAAATACGACAAGGCAAAGGCTGACTACGCTGTGCAGTTCATCCAATGCCTGAAACATACCAAAGGAACATGGGCCGGTAAGCCTTTCGAACTCATCGACTGGCAGGAGAGGATCATCCGGGACGTGTTCGGGATTTTGAAGCCTGACGGCTACCGCCAGTTCACTACTGCCTATATCGAGATACCCAAGAAACAGGGCAAGAGTGAACTGGCCGCAGCGGTGGCGTTGCTCTTGTGCTGTGGCGACGGGGAGGAACGGGCAGAGGTGTACGGCTGCGCGGCAGACCGGCAGCAGGCCTCCATCGTATTCGAGGTGGCTGCCGACATGGTGCGGATGTGTCCTGCGCTGAACAAGCGGGTGAAGATACTGGCCTCACAGAAGCGGCTGATCTATCTTCCCACCAATAGTTTTTACCAGGTGCTTTCGGCAGATGCATATTCCAAGCACGGGTTCAACGTCAGCGGGGTCATCTTCGATGAGCTGCATACCCAGCCGAACCGGAAACTGTTTGACGTCATGACCAAAGGCTCCGGGGATGCCCGGATGCAGCCTTTGTACTTTTTGATAACCACGGCGGGTACAGATACTCACAGCATCTGTTATGAAACCCACCAGAAGGCAAAGGACATCCTGGAAGGCCGGAAGATTGATACGACCTTCTATCCTGTGATTTACGGCGCGGATGAGTCAGAAGACTGGACTGACCCAAAAGTATGGAAAAAGGCAAACCCGTCCCTGGGCATAACCGTGCCCATCGAAAAGGTAAAGGACGCCTGCAACTCTGCACGGCAGAATCCGGGTGAGGAAAACTCCTTCCGGCAGCTCCGGCTGAACCAGTGGGTGAAGCAGAGCGTCCGTTGGATGCCCATGGAGAAGTGGGATGCCTGTGCGTTTCCTGTCAGTGCGGATGATTTGGAAGGCCGGGTCTGCTACGGCGGGCTGGATCTTTCCAGCACAACGGACATTACGGCTTTCGTGCTGGTGTTCCCGCCGTTGGACGAGGATGACAAATTCCAGATTCTTTCCTTCTTCTGGATTCCGGAAGAGAACCTGGAACTGCGGGTGCGGCGAGACCATGTGCCGTATGATTTGTGGGAACGGCAGGGATACCTGAAAACCACGGAAGGCAACGTGGTGCATTACGGATACATTGAGAATTTTATCGAAAGCCTGGGGGAGAGGTACCATATCCGGGAAATCGCATTTGACCGCTGGGGCGCTGTGCAGATGGTACAGAACCTGGAAGGCATGGGTTTCACGGTGGTTCCTTTCGGGCAGGGCTTTAAGGACATGAGCCCGCCGACCAAGGAACTGATGAAGCTGACACTGGAACAGAAAATCGCCCATGGCGGGCAGCCAGTCCTGCGCTGGATGATGGACAACATTTTTATAAAGACTGACCCGGCCGGGAACATCAAGCCGGATAAGGAAAAATCTACGGAGAAGATTGACGGGGTGGTGGCCACGGTCATGGCTCTTGACCGGGCGATCCGCTGCGGGAACGAAACCAGCGAGAGCGTGTATGACGGCAGAGGGATTTTGCTGTTGTAAGAATGTTTTTGCAAAGGTATGTGTTCTTTTGCTATAATCAACATAGGCAATGCTATCCTCTCGCAGATGCGTTTATGGTTCCGAATCAATCCCCCCAGAGCAGAAAAGCACCAAAATGGCGTATTCTGGCACAGGTTTCCGAGAATATCTACATACTTTGCTCCACTTCGGAGGGCTATGTGAGGTATGCACCTATGTATATCCATAGTTTCCGACTGATAGCCCCTCGCAGACTTCTGGAAGCTCAGTTGTTTAATCAACAGTATCAGAATTATGAAGATATACCGAATGTGCAGGACAGGCTCCGCTGGTGCCGTCATCACATGGGTCTGATGCAGAAAGAGGTCGCAGACCTGATTGGAATAACCAGAGGACATTACATAGACTATGAGGTTGGATATGTAGATTACTATCCGAAAGAAATCGTGGACAAGCTGGCAGCGCTCTATCAAGTTCCGGTGGATGATTTACTGGACGATTACAATCGCTTCTTATATAAAGGGCAAGGGAAAATGATACGAGAATATCGTGAGAGCCTTGGCTTAAAGAAAAAGCCATTTGCCCGGTTGATACATCTTGATCCGGGAACGCTACGATGCTGGGAAAATGATGAGAAGCGAATGTTCAAAGATTCTTGGGAGAAATATTTCAAAGACAAGGTCAGCTAAACGCATGATAAAAATGTGTGTTCCGGAGAGGAGTTCCCTCTTTACCGGCCTTCACTATATATATCTCCTGAGAGCGACAAATTGTGACAGGTTTTTCAAAAAACTTTATTTTACCGATACGTCGAAATCCTTAGTTTCCAGACCAAGATTTCTCTGAAACGCCATCCCTTTCTCAAATGCAAAACACCACATCAGATCTAACTCTGTTGCTGTTAGTCTGTTGTGCGAAGTATCGATTCGCATAATCAGTTCTTGCGGGACATCGTATTTCGCAAGTTCATCCAAGGCCGCTGATGCTTCCTGCAATGCAGCCTAATACGCTGGGTTTGGATAAGGATCAAATTCGTGGCATGGTGGTTTGACACCCCGGTAAAGGTCGATAGTTCTCATAACATTTCCTCCTTTGATTTGTATAGCGACATGATTTGTCATCGAATAGAAAAAGAGAGCCGCAACCGAACCATAATATAGAGTTCAGCTACGGCTCATCCCGGCATTTCAAGCTCCATGTTACCCGAAAGGATAAGAGCTAAATGCCTTTATAAAGTGTGTGTACAGGACTGGCTCTGCCAGGATGCCTGTCTACTTATACAACAATCAGGAAAGAGAAACAGGTGACAAAAACCTCTATTTTCTTCCCCTATAATCTTATACGTTTTAAGCCTGCAAAAATGGACACCATTTAGAAAAAATTTGAAAAGAAGAGTGCGACTATCATATCTGAAACATGATGGTCGCACTCTTAGATGCTCCAATATAATAGACGCACGAAATGAAAAAGCGCAACCGATTTTTTGCGCTTTCTTCAAAATTTATTTTTCTTCCTCCGGATCGGGAGCCAGCAAACTTTCAATCATAGCATTGACCACCCGGTAATCGTCAGACACAAGCATTTGCATCTTTGCTTTGTCCTCGTCAGTCGCATCTTCTGCCAGTCCGGAACGCATGATCTCTACGGCTTTATGAAGCATCCGCTTTACATCGTCCATCGTATGATCCATCGTTGTACCTCCATTGCCGCAGCAATCTGACACAGAAATAAGATCAGATGTAACTGCTGTTCTACAAATATCATAACATATCCATCTGTCTTTTTCTACTGTCAAAGAGCGTCCGAAGGATGCGTAGCCGCGTGATGGAATCATGCGTTCTCATGGGGGCTTGGGGGAAACCCTCAACAAGCGTTTGGGGCTATGTGGATAGCCACAAGCATTGCTTGCCATTTGTGCGCTCCTCTCAAAATAGCGCAAAACGTCTTGACCGATTCGGTTATTTATGTTACACTGCATACAAATAACCGATTCGGTTATTTGAAGGAGCAGAATAGTAATGGAAAAATTTTTAGCGCTTTCACATGAGAAACAGGCAACAATCCGTAATGCGGCGCTTGCCTGTTTCGCAAGACATGGATATGAAAAAACGTCAATCAATGATATTGCGGTGACTGCTGGTATCTCAAAAGCGTCAATCTTTCAGTATTTTGGCAATAAGCAGACACTCTATCGGTATTTGCTTGACTTCTGCATAGCTCAAATGAAACAAGCCTACGATGCAGACGCATTGGAGAAAAATACGGATTTCTTTGACCGTGTATGGGAAGCCAGTGTAATGAAAGTGGGGAACTTGAAAAAGCATCCGCATATTGCATCATTTATCGCAAGTGCGGCAACAGAGTCAATATCGGAATTGAAAGACGCTATACTTTCTACAACAGATGAAAAATTTATAGAAACGCTGGTCCTGTATGAAGAAGATTGCCAGAAATTCAAACGTCCGGAGGATGCAAAGTTGCTGTTTCAGATGCTTATGACGCTTGCATGGGGTATGTCTGTTCAGATGGAGAATGGGGCGGATTATAATGAAATTATGAAAAAATTTAGAAAAATTTTGGATATGTTAAAACACAACTTTTACAAGGAGGAATATTTGCCATGAGCAAGCCGGTAATTGTCCTAAACGAACTTACAAAAAGCTATGGAAAACATCGAGGAATTGAAAACATTAGCTTTACTGTTGAACAAGGCGAGGTTTTCGGCTTTATTGGCCCCAATGGAGCAGGAAAATCTACCACAATCCGTACTCTAATGGGCCTGCTGAAACCCACCAACGGAGGAGCCTCTATCTTTGGGTTAGATTGTAGTCGGGAGCCCGCCCGTATCGCAAAGGATGTGGGGTATCTTCCCAGCGAAAACTGTTACTACAACAATATGAAAGTAAAAGAAATGCTTTTCTACACAGCAGAACTCTATGGTGTGAATGCCCACAGCCGGATGGAAGAATTAGCGGAGCGGTTGAATTTAGACTTATCCAGGCGAATTGGCGATTTGTCTTTAGGGAACAAGAAAAAAGTTGGCATTGTGTCGGCTCTGTTACCCTCTCCGAAGTTGCTGATTATGGACGAGCCTACCAGTGGCCTTGACCCGCTCATCCAGCAGGCTTTCTATGATATTCTGAAAGAAGAAAACAAACGAGGTGTGACCATTTTTCTGTCCTCCCACGTTTTGAGTGAGGTGCAAAGACTTTGTGACCGTGTAGCCATTCTGCGGGAGGGGAAGCTGATCAGTGTTCAATCCATGAAGGAACTGCGGGAAAACGGATACAAGAAAATCTCGCTGACAGCAAAAAGCGCCATTCCAGAGGATTTCTTTTCTGTTCCCGGTACGGCTAATTTAGAGTGGGACAAGAGCAA
>Ga0310786_10009034_pt1 | contig 12711 bp, 10 predicted proteins | sample AusTroGonzalo_MG_FD_203881 | JGI IMG/M metagenome (GOLD analysis project Ga0310786, IMG submission 203881) | Bovine rumen microbial communities from tropical cattle in Woodstock, Queensland, Australia - Gonzalo_03 (v2) (version 2) | ecosystem: Host-associated > Mammals > Digestive system >...
TTTGCTGATTTGCAAATGTTTCCCTCATTTTTTTACGTTTTTCCTCAAACTTTTTTGCGAATTCCCCTAATATATAATTAAGGTACGCGAAAACATATCCAGAAGAAGTCCCAATGTGAGGGATGATGTGAGGGGTCATGTGAGGGATGAATCTCTCGAAACCCCTTTAAATAAAGGATTTTTACTCAAAAATGTGAGGGATGACAGAAAACTATATGTATCTTATTTCAACAATTCTAATATTGTTTCTGGAGTCGTCTGCATTTTCGTGATGGCACACAAGCCTATACCCATATCCTTCACACTTGCACCAAGCAGATAGAGATCATCGTCGATAATTAGAAAACGGTCGTGGCTTTTGTGAGGGAGTTGCACGAACAAAATTTCACGATATTGCTCATTGTGTTTCTTCAAGTCTGTTTGAAAAGACTCATAGTAGCGAGTGTGAATTATTGCTTCCACATTATCAGCCCGCTTATCCAAGAGTGACAGCACACGGTCATCAACAAAATTGTCTATCAGCACAATCCGTTGCTTGGCACTCCTTACCAAATCTGAGACGTATGCCCAGGCATCCCATACGCAGCCTGTAGCAAAAATCTGCTCTGGCAAAAGTTTGGGCGAATTGTCATCCATTTTTGCAAGAATGGCATTGATTTTGTCATCCGTCTCCTGTTGATGCTGCTCTAAATGGAATACTCGCTTAAACAAAATGGCGTTGCTTTCCATAATCTGTTGACTGGCTGTAAAAGCACGCATGATTCGAATATTCATGGCAACAGCAGTATCAGACCCCAGTACACTACTCAGCATTCCGATACCATTTCGTGTGAAAGCGTATGGAAGAGTTCTGATCTTCGAAATGTCTTTTGTGGTCGCAAATTGCGACCGCAAGAGTGCAATTGCCTGATCTTCAGGCGTTTTTGCACTCAGAATTTGTGACCGCAAAATATGCCACTCCTCTTGGGTAAGTTGAAACATAAAGTCATCAGGGAAACGTTTTGTATTACGTTTCACTTGTTCGTTAAGGCGCTTATTCCGTACTCCATAAAGCATGGCCAAATCGAAATCAACCATCACTTTCTGACCTCGGATTGTGCGGATTAGACTTTCGATGTTTATATTTTTGCGGTCGCAATTTGCGACCACCTCATTGGACTGGTCACAATTTGTGACTGGTTCGGTCTTTTTCTTCTTGCTTGTAATAATTTAAGTAACTAAATACTAATGACAACCGTCATCACGACGGAGTATATCTTTTATCTGATGTTATGATCTGTTTTCGCATCTTTGTCACCCTTGGAGCGGATGATGGCAAAACCCTTGCTATCGACACCTCTTTCATATAATACACCAGAGCCGATAGCAACCAATTTCTCCACTTGGGGAAAATGGTTATCAACCATCTCGCCAGCATTGACACAAGCGTTCTTGGCTTTTTCAATGACGTTTTGGAATTTGTCCCACTTCATATAGCCTAATAGCTTTTGAAGCTCTCTGGCACTCCAACATTCCACACCATTGTAGTCACACACGATACTTTCAAACTTGTTGAAAAGATCCTTGATTTCTTCTGTCTTCATAATGTTATTTTTAAGTTTATAAAAGTTTCTTGATGCAAAGGTAAGGATAATTCTTGAAACCACCAAATAATTATGGAACATTCTTATCTGGCGATAGTTTTTGAGGCACTCTTTGATATGTCTTGACTGAAATGTTTGATAATTTGGGATTTTCTTCATATCTTTGCATCGCAATACATAAAGATAAATTACCTTTGCCGACAAATAGCTTTATATGGAACAGATAGAGAGAATCAAGACGATGGAGCAGCATCTCGATCGTGCATCGCAGGCCGTGATACGGCTGTCAGCAGCCCTCGACGACTATGCCGAGACTCAGGAGGCTATCCGCGAGTTGTCTGCTTATTACGGTAGTAACGACTGGAAACAGGACTATGCCGACGACGAACAGGGGCTGTTGCCCCATGACCTCAAGCGTGGCGTGCTTAGTGAGGACGCCATTTGGAATCTGCTTGAAGACAGTCGGAACCTTAACTTCCGTATGCAGGAGCTGGTTGGGAATCTTGGTTATTAAAGCTATACATTCCCCAAGTACACATACTTGATACCTTCTTCCTCAGCGATCTGTCTGGCAGCGCGGAGGGTCTGGACAGGTGTGGGCTGAAGGTCCTGCATCTTATAGCGGGGGAAAAAACGCGAGAAATGGAGCGGGGCGTCGGCAAGGTCATTGGCAACGAGCCATTGGCACATCTGACGGATCATGTCCATATCGTCGTTGACTCCTGGGATAACGAGGTTGGTGAGTTCTATCCACACGCCAGCCTGCTTCATGGCGAGGATGGTGTCGAGGACGGGTTGCAGATGACCACCACTGACCCGTTGGTAGATATCGTCGCTGAACGACTTGAGGTCGATGTTGGCAGCATCGAGGTAGGACAGGAGGTCAGCAAGGGGTTCCTGACAGACATAGCCAGCCGTGACGAGGATATTCCACAGTCCTTTTTCGTGAGCCAGACGGGCACAGTCCGTCACATATTCTATATAGGTAAGGGGTTCCGTGTAGGTGTAGGCGATGCCAGGACAATGGTGCTGCAGACAGAGGTTGACCAGTTGCTCAGGGGTGAGGTTGTAGTGGTCCATCTCGTCAGGGGCGACCTGTGAGATCTCATGGTTCTGACAGTTCAGGCAACGGAAGTTACATCCTGTGCAGGCCAGGGACAGACATGTGGTGCCTGGATGGAAATGGTAGAGTGGTTTCTTCTCGATAGGGTCGATGGCCAGCGAACAGGGCTTTCCATAAACCTCGCTGACAAGCACGCCGTCATGATTCCTGCGACTGCGACAACGGCCTGTCCGTCCCTTGGCGATACGGCAGTGGTGTGGACAGAGCTGGCACTCCACCACACCATCGTCCAATTGCTGGTAATACCTACACTCCATTTTCAAGATCTAAAACACGATGGCTTCGTAGACATACAGCTCGGCATCGCGCCAACCGTCCCAGCCCAGTCCGGCCTTGTCCTGAGAACAATGGCCCACGAATTCCTCTTTTGTCCAGTTCACCTCATCAGCCACCTGTGGCAGGAAAGTGCCACTGCGATAGCCCTTGCGGATATAGATGCCATGTTTGTGCAACTGGAACTCATCGAGGCTCTGGATGCGTCGCATGGGGGTGAGGACGGAGATCTCAATGTCGAGGTCGCTGAGTTCATCGCGTGTCACTGGTAAGAAACGTGGATCCTCGAAGGCCGCTGCCCGTGCCATCTCTGCCACAATCTCATACAGTGGCATATCCTCACCAAAATGTCCGATACAACCACGCAGACGACCCTGCTTATGGAGGGAGACGAAGGCACCACATTTATAATTAAGAATTGAGAATTTAGAATTGAGAGTTGGTTGCGCCATTCGTTTGCCGTCAAGGGAGTCCTTGATGCTTTGCAAAGCAATGTCCTTTAGCATCTTCTTATCTTCGTCGGACAACGCAAAATCCGTGTTAGCCTGTTTCTGTCCGTTGCGGATGACGGCGAAGGCATGATAGCCTACCACACGGCTATGGTCATGATCGCCGATATCGCCTGAGTTCTGGTACATGATGTGTTTTACCTGACACTGATGGTCGAGCATCAGCATCAGTGTGATGATGGGGAACTCGCCACAGGCACTCGTCGACAGATTGCGGATGCCACGACGGGCATTGTCCTCGATGGTGGCGATAAACCGTCCTACATCGCCACTCGCCACGGCCTCGCCCGTCCTGCCATCCACCTCGCAGGCATCGTCATACGACGGATAATGGGAGAAGTCGCTGCTGATGATGAAGAGATTGTCGTCCGTAAACCAGGGCTTCAGCACCTCGGCCATGCGTTTCAGTTTGGAGAAGTCGTTGGTGGAGATGATGATGGGTACGATGGGTGGCACCTCGCTGAGATGTCTTTGTAGGAAAGGTAGCTGTACCTCCAGGCAGTGCTCACGGTCGTGGGCTTCAGGGCGATAGGAGAAGACGCTGTCTGTCGCAATCAACTGACGGGCCGTCTCACGGTCGACCTTGACCTCACCCAATGGTGTGGCATAATAGTCCACCTCATTGTTTACGGAGGCGCCGTCGAGCCACTCATAATGACTGGGGCCCAAGAGGAAGATCCGTTGGTAGGGTTTCTTCGGATGGAGTCTGGCGTACGCCGAGGCTGCTACGTTGCCTGAGAAATAATAGCCGGCATGGGGCACGATGAGTGCTGCCGCATCCTCAAAATCACTTTGGGCATGGCGCGCCAGCAGACTGTCCACCTCGTGGCTCAGCACACGGGCGTCGCTCTCATAGAATCGTCCTGCCTGGGTGGCTGGTCTCACCACAGGTACTGACGTCTGTCCGTTACACGAATTAATCATGATTGTCGTCGTTAGTATTAATAATGTTCTTGTTATGTAATGCATTCAAGATGGTTGTTTGTATCTATAGGAAACAGGGATTACTTGATCGCCTCCAGCATCAGACGGATCTCGTCGTAAGAGATATCTGGCGGACAGAGGCTCTTGATCGCTGTTGAGCCAGCATTCGAACCTGCCATGTGAATCGCACGGAGGATGGTCTGCTGGTGCTCCTCAGGGATGAGATCGTCGAGCGAGACGTCACCTGTGGGGATATAACGGGCCAGATGACTAAAGATGGTACCCATGGTAAGGTTACGCTCACGGGCTATCAGTTCTGGGGTCATACCCTGCAGGTAGAGGTTATAGGTTACGACCCATGTCTTCTCTTTCTTGGGCTTGGGCTCCTTGACTTTCTTCTCTCTCTTCTTCTTTTTCTTCAGCGTCTGCTCATCCATGGCATCGAGCAGGGAGTGTTGCTTCTGACGCAGATAGTCGGCAATGGTAAACGTGCGTTCTGCCATCTGTTGGAGCAGATAGCGGCGCGAGAGCCAGGCCTGGCGCAGATCGACGAAGTTCTCCGTCAGACGTTTCATAGCTTGTTTATTGTTCGACTGTATATTGGGCACCAGTCCTAAGGGTTTCGTGAGCACTTGATCGAGCGTCTGCTCGAAGTAAGCAGCACTTCGCTTCACACGCTCCAGGAACTCTTCCTCGCGCAGGCTGTCAGTCGTCATCTGCTGGATCTTGATGAGCCACTTGTCGGCCACGGCCATCACTTGCTTTTTGAAATCCTCCAGTGCCCGCTTGTGCAACTCGGCGATGTCCGTAAAACTGTGGTAGAAGAACTCGGTGATAATCCTACTCAGATATTCCTCGCGAAAAAGAATGTCCTTAAAGTCGAAGAGTTCCATCAGCAGATAACGGTAGTACTCGTCTTTGAGTGTGGGCAGTTGTTCGATACTGTGTCTGGCTGCTTCTTCCTGATGTTCTATATAAGTATGTACGCGTTCATCGTTGATGATGGCGTGTGGTGGGATCTGTGAGGCGAGCACCATGCCTTCGAGTGTCTTACAACGGCTCAGGGCGACATAGACCTGTCCTGGGGCAAACGACAGACTGGCGTCGATGATGGCGCGCTCGAAGGTGAGGCCCTGACTCTTGTGGATGGTGATGGCCCAGGCCAGACGCAGGGGCAGTTGCGAGAATTTTCCCAGCACCTCTGTCTCGATCTCGCGCGTCTCGTCGTTCAGGGTGTAACGTGAGTTCTCCCACTCCAACGGCTCCACCTCGATGGCCTCAGGGGCGCCAGGACAGAACACCTGCAGACGACTGCTGTCGGCGTAGGTCACATGTCCGATGCGTCCGTTGAAGTAGCGGTGCTCACCAGAGGGGTCGTTCTTCACGAACATCACCTGTGCTCCCACCTTCAGCGTTAGGGTCTCAGCCGTTGGGTAGGAGTAGTCGGGAAACGTTCCCTCAATCTTCGCCTGATAGGTGTAGGCACGTCCAGGCAGTTTCTGTAGTTCCGACTCGTTATAGTTGTTCGCCATCTGGTTGTGGGTGGTCAGACGGATATAGCCGTCTTCAGGCTTGGGAATGAAGGTTGGCTGATAGCGCGCGTTCAGTAGTGTGAGGTCTTCCGTCGTGGGTCGTCCCTCACGGATATGGTTCAGGAGCGAGAGGAACGTATCGTCCTCTTGGCGATACACCTTCTCCAGTTGGATGGTCACATAGTCGATCTGTGCCAGTGCCTTCGAGCCGAAGAAATAGGGTGTGTCGTAATAGGGCTTCAACATCCGTTCGTCCTCAGGGGTCACCACGGGTGTCAGTTGTTGCAGGTCGCCGATCATCAGCAGTTGCACACCACCGAAGGGCTTGTAACGGTCACGATAACGGCGCAGTACACTGTCGATGGCATCGAGCAGGTCGCTGCGCACCATCGATATCTCGTCGATGATCAGCAGGTCGAGCGAGGAGATGATCTTACGTTTCTCCTTGCCGAAGTCGAATTTGCTTTTGATTTGTGCGTTGGGTACGAAAGGTGAGAAGGGCAGTTGGAAGAACGAGTGGATGGTCATACCACCAGCGTTGATGGCTGCCACACCCGTGGGTGCCACCACGACATTGCGCTTGCTGCTACGCTCCACCACCGTCTTCAGAAAAGTGGTCTTTCCTGTGCCTGCCTTACCTGTCAGGAAGATGCTGCGACCCGTATGCTCCACGAAGTCCCATGCATGGCGTAACTCCTGATTTTGTTCCATAGTAATCGATCTGTTTGTGAATATGCTGCAAAAGTACGATATTTCTCCCAAACGGCCAAACAATTCGGGATAAATATGAACAAATTGGAAAAGAATTGAACGAATCAGAATGAGGAATAGCAGTTTTGAACACGTGCGAAAAACAAAAGAACGCAACGAAAAGCAACATACGGAGGAATTCCCTACCTTTGCATCCGGAATCTGAAAAAGGTTTCGTATATTTGCAGTGACTAACAATTAATTAAGTAAGATATGACAAAGAGTTTTTCGATTCATCAGATTAGTTTGGTAATTGTGGCTGTGGCCGTGATGTGCGGCCATAGCCTTTGTTTGTCTGCCCAGACACTGAAGGCAGAGAACATCGACGAGGTTCTTCAGGCGATGACGCTCGAAGAGAAGTGCCACCTGGTATTGGGCTGTGGCATGCACTTTAACGATGAGGCTAAGTTCCCTGGCACTGCCGGCAGTACTTTCGGCATCGCCCGTCTGGGTATCCCCGAGACCTACTGTGCCGACTCTCAACAGGGTCTGCGCATGGACAGCAAGCGCGCTTGGGATCATCGTGATTATTATCCCACAGACTTCGTGGCCTCGATGACGCTCGCCTCGACATGGGACCGTGAGGCCGCCTTCAAGGTGGGACAGGGCATTGGCAACGAGGTAAAGGCATTCGGTCTCGACTGGATCCTGTCGCCGTCGATGAACCTCATCCGTAACCCGTTGTGTGGACGTAACCACGAGTACTATTCGGAGGATCCCTACCTCTCTGGCACCATTGCCGCAGGTTATGTGAATGGTGTGCAGAGTGAGGGAACAGCAGCCTGTCCGAAGCACTTCATCGCCAACAATCAGGAGACGAATCGTAATAATAACATCTCACAGATGTCGCAGCGCGCCCTCCGCGAGATCTACCTGAAGGCTTTCGAGATCATGATCAAGGAGAGTAATCCCTGGACCATCATGACCTCTTATAATAAACTGAATGGCCCGTACGCCTTGCAGAACCGCGATCTGCTGACTACCATCGTTCGCGACGAGTGGGGTTGGAAAGGTATGTATGTGTCAGATTGGAATGCTGGCGACGATGCCGTAGCCGCCATGAAGGCCGGCAACGATATACTGCAACCCGGACAGGACCGTCAGTATCAGGCTATCCTTGCTGCCGCCAAGAGCGGAGAACTGTCGATGGATATCCTTAACGCCAATGTGAAGCGTATATTAGAATATGTGGTGAAGACCCATAACTTCAAGGGCGCAGGCCACAAATGCGAAAAGCCTTGCTGTGTGCCCATGTGCTCTGAGGAGAGTCTGAAGGCCCACGCCAAGGTGGTTCGTGAGGTGGGTGCCGATGGTATCGTGCTTCTTAAGAATGGAGGAGTCGGGAGTCGGGAGTCAGGAGTTGGTAGAAAAGTTCTGCCGTTGACAGGTAAGCGTGTGGCTTTGTTCGGCTGCACGAGCTATGACTGGATCTCTGGCGGTTCTGGTTTCGGAGGTACATCCGTGGGCCACTACACCGTATCGCTCATCGAGGGTATGCGCTCGGCTGGTTACGAGGTGTATAAGCCGCTGATAGGTATCTACACCAAGCATATCGCCGACGAGGAGAAGCGTCTGTTCCCCAATGGTCGTCCTCCCTTCTCGCTGATGCCTCCTGCACGTGCTGAGGAGAAGCAGTTCTCTGCCGACGAACTGAATGCCGCCATCGAGGGTAGTGATGTGGCTATCATCTCTCTGGGTCGTAAGAGTGGTGAGGCTGCTGACCGTAGCGAGAGCGACTTCTATCTAAAGGATGGTGAGGCACAACTTATCAAGGCCGTCAGCGAGGCTTATCATGCCAAGGGCAAGCAGGTCGTGGTGCTGCTCGACATCTGCAGTCCTATCGATGTCGCTTCCTGGCAGGATCAGGTGGATGCACTGGTTTGCACCTGGCAGGGTGGTCAGGAGAGTGGTTTCTCTGTGGCTGACGTGCTCTCAGGTAAGGTGAACCCCAGCGGTAAGTTGCCTATGACCTTCCAGATCAAATACGGCGATGCCTACGCTGACAAGAACTTCCCTGCCAATGTTGACGATAAGACACTGGGTGCCATGTTCATGTGGGGTTACAACAAAGACAAGGCTCCCAAGGAGCGCCAGCCTCAGGCTAACATCGACTTCACTAACTACGAGGAGGATATCTACGTGGGCTACCGTTATTTCGACTCTTTCGGCAAGCCCGTGGCCTATCCCTTCGGCTATGGTCTGAGCTATACCACCTTCGAATACGACGATATGGAGGTTGACGAGGAGAATGGTGTATATACTATTAAGGTGGACGTGAAGAATACAGGTGATAAGGCAGGCCGTAACGTGGTGGAACTGTTCGTGGCTGCGCCCAACAGCAAGAAGTTGAACAAGCCTGAGAAGGAACTGCGCAACTATGCGAAGACGAAGCTGCTGCAGCCTGGTGAGGAAGAGACTGTCACGATGAAGGTCACTACAGAAGACCTTGCCTCGTTCAACGAGAAGGCCTCTGCCTGGAAGACCGACGCAGGTGTTTATACCTTTATGATCTGCTCCTCTGCCAACGACATCGAGGCTAAGGCCACTGCCAAGGTAAAGGCCTGGACCAAGAAAGTCCATAACGTCATGCAACCCAATGTGAAGTTAAACTTGTTAAAGAGATAATCATGTTTATAGTTTAAAGTTTAAAGTTTATAGATGATCACTTCTAAAGGCAGAGTGGTTCTGATACTGACTTGTGAATGGCTTGCACGGTATTCATCTATAAACTATAAACTATAAACCATAAACAATAAACTAAAAAAAGAAGTGTATGAATAAAATTCTTTCAACCCTATTGCTCGCATGCTGCGCTGTGCCGATGATGGCCCAATGGCAGATGCAGCCGACACCCAATGATACGTTGCAGCCCGTTCGCAATCTGGGCAATGGTAAGGTGGCGTTCAGTATCTATGCCCCCAATGCTAAGGAGGTGGGCTTTGGTGGTGACGCGATGCCCTGGGGTAAGCCCCTCCAGTTTACGAAGGCTGACAACGGCGTGTGGACTGCCGTCATCTCCGACCTGAAAGACGGTGTCTATCGTTATAACTTCACCGTCGACGGTGTGAAGGTGCAGGATCCTAAAGGTCTGCTCTCTGCTGAGACCTCTGCCCTCGCCGTCATCAGCGACGGCAAGCAGTTCTACGACGTGCGCCCTGAGATTCCCCATGGTGCCATCGCCCAGCGCTATTATTTCAGTAAGACACTCAACACCCTGCGTCGTCTGCATGTATGGACACCTGCAGGCTATGAGAAGTCTGCCGATAAGTTACCCGTGCTCTACCTGATCCATGGTGGTGGCGACAACGATGCCTCGTGGCCTGGTGTGGGTTGTGCTGGTATCATCCTCGACAACCTGATGGCTGAGGGTAAGATGCAGCCGATGATTGTCGTGATGCCCAATGGCTCCATTGCTGCTAAAAACCTCATGGACGAGGTGCCCCTCTTCGAGCAGGATCTCGTCACGAGCATCATCCCCTATATTGAGGACAATTACCGTGTACTGGCAGACAAGGCTCATCGCGCCATGGCAGGCCTCTCGATGGGTGGCATGGAGACGATGGAGACCATCCTCAACGACAACGATAAGTTCGAATACTTCTGGGTGCTGAGTGCAGGCTGGTTCCCTGCTCAGAAGGAGCAGTTCGAGGGTTATCGCCAGCGTCTCGCCAAGGCTGCCGACGGTATCAAGAAGAACGTCCGCCAACTCGTCTTCACCCAGGGCGATCCTGAGGACATCGCCTATCAGAACGGTCTCGCCACCCTGAAGCTCTTCGATGCCGAGGGTATCAAGTACGAGTACTATTCTGCTCCTGGAGGCCACACCTGGTACACCTGGCGCAACAACCTACATCAATTAGCACAAAGACTTTTTAAATAATTATAATATGAGAAAATCAATCGTATGTATGGCCCTCGCAGCTATGTGCTGCCTGAGTGCCTCGGCACAGGAGAAACTCTTCAACAGTGCCAGTGTTCAGTCTCCCGTCGTCAACAAGGACGGCACAGTGACATTCAACCTCTTCGCCCCGAAGGCTGTCAAGGTCGAGGTGACAGGCGACTTCCTGCCCACCCAGCAGATCGACATCCCTGGCTACGGTAAGTATGATGCCCCAGGCGTGGCCCAGTTGAAGGAGGGCAAGAACGGTGTGTGGAGCTACACTACCGACAAACTCGCTCCTGAGATGTACAGCTACACCTTCAACATCGACGGTATGACGGGTGTGAAGGATCCTGCCAACATCTATGTGAACCGCGACATCGTCAGCTTCACCAATATCTTCATCGTCAGCGACGAGAAGGGCGACAAGGGTGACCTCTATCGTGTGAACGAGGTGCCCCATGGCAACCTCTCGAAGGTTTGGTATCCCAGTCCCACACTGAAGATGCAGCGTCGTATGACCATCTACACCCCCGCTGGTTATGACAAGGGTGGCAAGTATCCGGTGCTCTACCTGTTGCATGGTGCTGGTGGCGACGAGAATGCTTGGAGCGAACTCGGACGTGCTGCCCAGATCCTCGACAACCTGATTGCTACTGGTAAGGCTAAGCCCATGATCGTCGTCATGCCGAATGGCAACCCCAACTGTCAGGCTGCCCCTGGTGAGTGGTCTTGGGGTATGTACACTCCTGGCTTCCGCGATGGTGGTACTGGTCCTACCGAGCCCGCTGCTGCCTCTATTCCTGAGAGCTTTATGGACATCGTGAACTATGTCGATGCCAACTATCGCACCATCAAGACCCGTGCTGGCCGTGCTGTCTGCGGTCTGTCGATGGGTGGTGGTCACACCTTCCATGTCAGTCTGCTCTATCCCACGAAGTTCGACTACTTCGGTCTGTTCTCTGCAGGTCTGCACCTGGCCAAGGGTGGTTACCAGGATTCTTTTGCCGAGCAGATCAAGGCCAATCCCGAGTTCGCAGATCAGAGTGCCCGTCTCTTCGGCAGCAAGCCCAAGCTCTACTGGATGGGTATGGGTAAGACCGACTTCCTCTATCAGAGCACTGTCGACCTGCGTGCTTTCTGGGACAGCAAAGGCTATCCTTACGAGTACGTCGAGACCGATGGCGGTCACATCTGGCGCAACTGGCGTATCTACTTGACGATGTTCGCCCAGAAGATCTTCAAGTAATTCAAGCTAATTTAAGTCATCAATAAGAAACCCTCGCCGCCTGGCGAGGGTTTCTTATTCTAATCAACCTGTCCGATGCGCATGGACGTGGAGTAGCCCATGTTGTCGGTCTCGCTTTCGGCTTGTTCCTGATTGGCGAGATAGCGCTGATAGCCCTCCTCAATCTCGGCAAGCTTGGCATCCAGAAGTTTGCCGGCCTGCTCCTTCGACTCGTCGTAGAGGCTCTTGAATGCCGTCTCGGCCTCTTCGACCTCACTGACAGGCAGTTTCAACTGAACAAACAGTTCGGCGATGGTTGCCTGCTCCTTGGCGTAACAGGCATCGAAATTGGCCAGGCACTCCCGATGGAACGTCTTGGTTGTCTCGTTGAGCAGGTCGCGACGTTCCTCGTTCACCTCAGGCATCGTATAGACGATGTGGCTGCGTAGCTCACCGCTATCCGACTTATCGGTCTTGATCTCCATCTTGAATTCGGGGTGCATCTCGAAGACACCTTTGACGATGGCATCCAGGTTGTTGGGGTTCTTGGGATACACATCGAAGGTGTAATCATCGGGTCTGAGCGTGTCGGCCACCTTCTCTAAATCATAGTCCTGACCTCCCAACATCACTGATACCGGCAACATGGCCGTAGGCTCTGCCTTCACACAGTGGTTGCACATACGGTAGTTGAACAGCATCAGGTAACCACCCATCTTACTATCAAACTCTGTGAGCTCTATACTTATATAATTATTCATACCTTTCTACTTTTTAACCTTATTATTCTTCCTTCGGGGCGTCTTCGAGTTGCAGCTTCGCACTCAGGCTGGCGGAGGAGGCAGCAGCGGGTGCAGCCATACCGTCCTGAATGTTCGTCGACTTGAACGACGACTTGGCCTCCACATT
>Ga0310786_10009035_pt1 | contig 12711 bp, 8 predicted proteins | sample AusTroGonzalo_MG_FD_203881 | JGI IMG/M metagenome (GOLD analysis project Ga0310786, IMG submission 203881) | Bovine rumen microbial communities from tropical cattle in Woodstock, Queensland, Australia - Gonzalo_03 (v2) (version 2) | ecosystem: Host-associated > Mammals > Digestive system >...
GAGACCCGTAGGTTGTCCATTGGCTAACAGATATTCATCTGCTGCTGTTTGCAATCGTTTCAAGCGCACCGGCATTTCTGCCATGCGAGATTTGTGTACGGCCCGCTCATACTCCGGCAAGGCTACTGCTGCCAGTATGCCGATAATTAATACGACCACTAATAGTTCTATTAGCGTGAAGCCTCTTTTCCACCCCCGAAATTTGTAATCGGGGGTCCCAACCGCTTCTTTGAACAAGGCCGAGATTCCCGAGTCCTGCGGACCGCAACTTCGGGAATGGTTCTTGTTTTGTGTGAATATTTTGTTATTCATTGTAAGTTCTCCTTTTTTAAGTTTGGCAACCTTTGGACCGAACAGGGTTGCGCGTTTTTTGATTACTTTTTGACATCCAAAAAGTAACTGTCCCGCATATTATATCAAAAAAAAAAAACAAGTCAAGCCTTTTTTACCGACGAGAAAATAAAAAATCCCAAAACAAAACTGTTTCGGGATTTTTCAAAAACAACTAAAATCAATCCGCTACAACCGCCCTATCCGCTTCCTCACGCAAACGCTGCTCAAACGGACCAAAGCCGCACTGCTCATTCCAGCCGCCACCTAATGCTTTAGACAAATTAACCAATCCGATTAATTCCGTCTGGCGCGCTTGTGCCAGTGCCATTTCGGCTTGCAACAAATTGCGCTCTACGTCTAACAATTCCATAGTGCCGATCAGCCCCGCATCCTCTTGTTTTTTGGTTAATTCATAACTGCGGCGCAATGCCAAGGTTTGTTTTAAGCGGATTTCAAAAACATCTCGGTTAATGCGGTTTGCATGCAACGCATCTAATGCATCCTTAAACGCAACTTGTACCGCTTTTTGATAAGCCGCCAACATTTCTTCGCGTTGAGCTTTGGCCGCTTTATTTTGTGCCACAATTTTGCCGCCGGCAAAAATCGGCATAGCCGCCGAAGCACCTAGGCCCCATATACTGTTCTGACTGCGGAATAATTGCTCCAACTCATTGCTGGCATATCCAAGTGCGGCGGTTAAGGAAATATCCGGGAAATAAGCCGCGCGCGCCACACCAATACGCGCATTCGCCGCGATGAGCTGTCCTTCTGCGCTACGCACATCTGGACGGTTTGCTAAAAACTGCGACGGCAACCCTTGCGGCACTTCCGGCAAGACCGCAATATCGCGCAAATGACCGCTGCGCTGCCATTCTTTTTCTATCATTTCACGCGGGCTATCCCCTACTAAAACAGCCAATGCGGTTTCGGCTTGTTTTACTTGCAATTCCAATTCTTTCGCTTGCGCTTCTACGGTATACATATCCGCTTCCACACGGCGCAAATCCACCTCCGCAATCACGCCGGCATTGTAGCGGCTGGTATAAATGCGCACGCTTTCCATACGGGTATCTAACGTTTGATTGGTAATATCTAGTTGCGCATCTAACATACGCAAGGTAAAATACGCACTTGCTACTTGTGCCGTTAAAGATAAAAGCACGGTATCTTTGGCCGCCATGGTAGATAGCAGTTGCGCGCGGGCCGCCTCACTCAAACGGCGGTATTTTCCCCACAAATCTAGTTCAAAAGCCGCTACGGCTGTGCCGGTGCTGGGCGTTTGGGCAGAGCCGTAATAATTTCCGGCCCGGCCGCTACCTGCTTGCAATCCAACAGCGGGCAATTGGTCTGCCACGGCACTGACTACCCCAGCTCTGGCTTGATCCACACGCGCAATTGCTTGGCGTAAATCTTGGTTATACTGCAAGGCTTGTTTTTCCAATTTATTCAAATCTTCATCTTGGAACATTTCCCACCATTGGTAGTTTTGAAAAACACTAAAATTTTCTTCGCTACTCGTAGTAGGCAAATCCAAATCCGGCCGCTTGTAATTAGGCCCTAACGCACAGCCAGCCAGGCAGAGCGCACTTATTAATATCACGAATCCTTTCTTAAATGTCATGCATTACCTCCTTTTCTGCATCAGCGGTCTGCGTTTTCTTTTCTTTCCACCCCCCGGAAATCAAATAGAAAAATGTCGGAATAAACATGGGCGCAATCGCTGTTGCACCTAACATACCAAACACGACAGCCGTACCAATGGAATGACGGCTGGCCGCTCCGGCCCCTGTGCTGATAGCAAGCGGCACACAACCCAAAATAAAGGCCAGCGAGGTCATAATAATCGGTCTAAAACGCAAACGGATCGCTTGGACTGCGGCCTCATAAACACTTGCTCCTTGTTCTTTAATCATGACCGCAAATTCCACAATCAAAATTGCGTTCTTGGCTGCCAAACCGACCAAAGCCACCAAGGCTATTTGGAAGTAAATATCGTTTTCAAGCCCTCGCAAATACGTTCCCAAAAAAGCACCGAACATACCGAAAGGTACTGCCAAAATAACCGCAAACGGAAGGCCCCATTTTTCATACTGGGCCGCCAAAATCAGAAACACCACCAACATACCCAACAGCAACGCTACTGAAGAAGAACTGCCGCTAATTGTTTCTTGATAAGTGGTACCGGTCCAAGAAAGGGTAAATTCTTCGCCCAGCGTTTCTTTGGCTACCGCTTCCATGGCCGCAATGGCTTGACCAGAGCTAAAACCTTCTTTGGGAGAAGCCATTAATTTAGCCGCCGGGAACGCATTAAAACGCTCTACCATATCCGGCCCTAAAATTTGTTTTAACGTAACAAAAGCTGCCAGCGGAACCATATCGCCCGCATTAGAACGAACATAAATTTCACCCAATTGTTCGGGCCGTGCGCGGAAATCTCCTTCTGCTTGCATCATTACCTTAAAGCTTCGGCTAAATTTAGTGAAATCATTTACATAAGCGGTACCAAAGGTGCCTTGAATCCCTGCATATAATTCAGAAAGCGACACATTCATAGACAATGCTTTTATTTCGTCTACTTTCAAATCATATTGCGGGGTAGCCGCTGAAAAAGTGGTAGTCACACTGGCCAGTTCTGGTCGTTTCTGCGCGGCGGTAATAAATTCATTTACTTTAGCCGCCAACGCCTGACTGCCCGTACCGGCACGATTTTGGATATACCCCTCCAACCCACCGGTGGTACTCATTCCCATAATCGGCGGCGGGTTAAATGGCATCACAATAGCACCCGGGACTTTGGCTGCGCCTAATTTGCTCAAAGCCGCCACGGTCGCAAAAGAAGATAAATCTTTTTCTTCGCGCTCTTTCCATGGTTTTAGCGTCATAAAAGAGGCAATAGAACTACTTTTCATGGTGCTGCTAAGCATATCATATCCGGCAAAAGTCAGTTCTTCGGTTACAGCCGGTTGACCCATCACAATATCTTCTACTTGTCCGGATACTTCTTGTGTACGGGAAAGCGAACTGGACGGATCTAACATAGTGGACATCATAATCATCCCTTGGTCTTCATCGGGGAGCAATCCGCCCGGCACTAATTTGAATAATCCGATAGCCGTAAGCCAAATCAAACAAACAGTCAATAACGCCACTGGAATGCGGCGAATAAAGAAGGCCGCCCAACCCGTATATTTTTCCGTAATTTTGCTAAACCAATTATCAAAACGGAAGAAAAATCCGCTTGTTTTAGGCTTCATTTCTTTGAGAAGCAATGCACATAAAGCAGGCGTCAATGTCAAAGCGACTAATCCGGAAATAACCACAGACACCGCAATAGTAATAGCAAACTGCTGATACATTACGCCTGTAAATCCACCCATAAAGGCCACTGGCACAAACACCGAACACAAGACTAGCACAATAGCAATTACCGGTCCGGTTACTTCGTCCATAGCTTTAATAGTAGCTTCTTTAACGGGCAAATGTTCTTCGTGCATAATACGTTCTACGTTTTCAATTACCACGATAGCATCATCTACCACAATACCGATAGCCAGCACAAGTCCGAACAACGTTAGCGTATTAATAGAAAATCCCAACAGCATCATTCCGGCAAAAGCACCTACAATAGACACCGGCACCGCTAAACACGGAATGAGCGTGGCGCGCCAATCGTGCAAGAAAAGATACACCACCAAAAACACCAGCACCATGGCTTCCAAAAGCGTGTGAATAACTTCTTCAATAGATGCCGTAACAAACAGCGTGGTATCATAAGCCACCTTATATTCAATACCACCCGGGAAATTGGCAGCTAATTCATCCATGCGTTTTTTAACTGCTTTCGCGGTGGCTACCGCATTCGCACCCGGGGACAAAAAGACACCAATAGGTACAGCCGGCTTTTTATTATAGGCCCCGTTAAACTCATAGGTTTGACTGCCTAGTTCCACACGGGCAATATCTTTTAGACGCAACGAAGTGCCGTCCGGATTTGCGCGCAAAATAATTTCTTCAAATTCGGCAGGCTCTTTCAAACGTCCCGGTGCCACGATGGTGTACATCTGATCTACGCTTGTTTTGAGCGGCGGTTGGCCGATTTTTCCGGCTGCGCGTTGCGTATTTTGCGCCTGCACAGCCGCCATCACATCACTAACCGATAAGCCTAATTGACTCATCACATCGGGCTTAAGCCAAATGCGGATAGAATAATCGTTTGCAGACATGACACTTGCGTCGCCCACCCCTTCAATACGTTTCAAATCATCTACCACGTTCACCAAGGCATAGTTTCCGATATAGGTGGTATCATAGACTCCACTGGGCGAATACATAGCAATTAATTGCAAAATAGCGGATGATTTTTTCTGTACAGTTACCCCGTAACGGCGCACATCTTCCGGCAAAGAAGTAGTGGCGGCTTGTACCCGGTTATTCACGTTAATCATAGCTTGGTCCGGGTCCGTTCCTACTTTGAAATACACCAGCAAATTCATATCTCCGCTAGAAGAGGAAGTAGAGTTCATGTACAACATATCTTCTACCCCGTTTACTTGCTGTTCAATCGGAGCCGCTACCGTATCGGCAATTACTTCCGGGCTGGCCCCCGGATATTTAGCGGCTACCTGAACGGAAGGAGGCGTTAAATCCGGATATTGTTCAATCGGAAGCGAGGTAATAGATACAATACCTGCCAACAAAATAAGCAGAGAAATAACGGTAGAAAAAATCGGGCGATTAATAAAGAATTTAGAAAACATACAAGCCCCTATTTCGCCTCATTTTCGGGAGTATTTGAATCCGGCAAAACTTGCGCATCCCCCACTTCATCGCGCTCAATAGCTTCTTCAAACCCGCCCACATTGACCGCTGCGGCCGTACTGGGGACAGTAGGCTTTTTATCTTGCGGCAAGTTGAAATCTTTGATTTGCGGCGCCACTTTCATATCCGGACGAATTTTAATCAATCCTTCCGATACAATGGTTTCGCCGCCGGCCAAACCGGAGCTGACAATATACATATTGTCTTGCAATTGAACGGTAACCGGCTGGGCTTTGACCGTATTATCTGGCCCAATAATATAAACCAAATTGCCCGTTGGAGTACTCAGCACGGCTGAAGAGGGAATAAGCACGGCATCTTTGTATACCGCCCCAATCAACCGCACCCGAATAAATTGCCCCGGCATTAAAATGCGCTGTTTGGTGGGATTGGGAAATTCGGCACGCATGGCCAAAGAAGACGTTTTTACATCTTCGCTGCTGTCAAAAAAGATAATAGAGCCTTTTTCCGGATAGACACTTCCATCCGACAATAAAGCTTCCACATAAACACTCTTACCTTCTTTTGCATCTACGGAAATCGTTCCTTCACTATACCCTTTAGCTAATTGATAAAATTGGGAACTGGGCATAGAAAAGTTTACCCATAGAGGCTGAATTTGCACCATAGTGGTTAGCAGTCCATTGCCCGCAGGAGAAATTAAACTGCCTACGGATTGCGCTTCCTTACCTGTAATACCGGAGATGGGAGCTAATACTTTGGTATATTGCAAATTAATTTTAGCATCGCTCATGCCTGCTTGCGCTACCTTTACAGCCGCTTCCGCTGCTTCATACGCCGATAGAGAATCATCATAATCCTTTTGGCTAACTGCGTTATCGGCACGTAATTTTTTCATACGTTCATAATCGCGCCGCGTGCGATTGGCATCCGTTTGGGCTTGGGCAAGCGCGCCCTCGGCACGTTGTAAAGCTACCTCATATTCGGCCGGATCAATTTGAAAAAGTTGCGTACCTTCCTGCACATACGCTCCTTCGTCAAACAAACGTGCTTTCAAAATGCCCCCCACTTGCGCACGCACTTGCACTTGCAAAGAACCCACCACTTGGGCCGGATATTCCATATTCCACGGTAAATCCGTTTTTAACACCTTAATGGCAGACACCGGAAGCGCCGCATTTTGCGCGGAAGAATCTTTTTTATGACAAGCTCCCAAGAACACCGCTCCAAATAATAAAACCAACCCAACAATTTGTATTTTTTTCATTTCTACCTCACCCAATAGTCTTATAATAAAAAGTTGCAGAGATTCAATCTCTCTATATTAAATTAAAAATTACCTCTAAAAGACAAGCGCTCTAACCCTTTTTTATCTATAAAAACAAAGCTACTCAATAGAAAGCACCCGATAGCCGGCTTTTTCGATAACAGACTCAAGCACACTGTTCGGTATATTTGCAGTTACAACCGCTTGTTTTTTAGCTAAATTTACTTCCGCTTTTACCCCGGGCAATGCTTCCAAAACTTCTTTCACGCGCGCCGCACAATGTTCGCACATCATTCCTTCAAGTAGAATTATTTTTTTCATTTGTTTGTCTTCCTTATGATTTTTTTCGGACGGATCAAACCACCGCAAACGCAAGGCATTTAACACCACACACAAAGAACTTAAACTCATAGCCGCCGCGGCAAACATTGGATTTAACTGCCAACCCAACCAGGGATAAAACACCCCTGCCGCTAACGGGATTCCAAGCACATTATAGATAAATGCCCAAAACAAATTTTCTTTAATATTCCATATCACCGCACGCGATAAATTCAGCGCACTGGCCACATCAACCAATTCATTTTTTATTAGCACAATATCGGCTGTTTCCAATGCTACCTCTGTTCCGGACCCTACAGCGATACCAACATCCGCCCGCGCCAAAGCCGGGGCATCATTCACGCCGTCCCCCACCATGGCCACTTTTTTCCCATCCGCTTGCAACCGCCGCACCTGCGCTTCTTTTTCCTGCGGCAAGATCTGCGCAATAATATGCACAATACCGGCTTGCCGGCCAATTGTTTCGGCTGTAGCTTGTTGATCTCCCGTCAATAAAATAACTTCCAATCCCTGCTTTTGCAATACATGAACGGCTTGTGCGGCTCCCGGTTTTAGCGCATCCGCCAACGCAACAAATCCCTGATATTTTCCGTCAATAGCTACATATAAAATTGTTTTACCTTGCTCAGCCAGTTTATTTTCCGGTGAAAATTTGATTTGATACGATTGCAGCAGCGCCGCGTTTCCGATTAAAACGCTTTGCCCCTTGTACTGCGCACAAATCCCCGCGCCCGGTTTTAATTCAAAATTTTCCACTTGTTCAGACGGTATTTTTTGCCGTTGCGCAAAGCGCATCATGGCGCGCGCCAACGGATGAGAAGATTTATTTTCCACCGCAGCCACTGCATGCCAAAATATTTTTTCATCTGTAGCGGGCCTTAAGAACACATCTGTTACTTCCGGCTGTCCTTGGGTTAGCGTACCGGTTTTATCTAATAAAATTACTTGTACTTGACGGGCTGTTTCCAATACTTCCGCGGACTTAAATAATAGCCCATGACGCGCCCCAGTACCCGTACCGACCATAATTGCCGTCGGTGTAGCAAGCCCCAACGCGCACGGACAGGATATAACCAGTACTGCTACAGCCGATTGCAGCGCAAAACCAATATCGGCCCCGCAAAGCAGCCACACAAGTAACGTTACTAAAGAAATGATTATTACTACCGGCACAAATATTCCGCTGATTTTATCAGCCAGCCGCCCAATAGGCGCTTTTGAAACAGCAGCTTCTTCTACTAATTTAATCAACTGCGCAAGCAAAGTTTGGCTGCCGGCATGTGTCACTTCAAATTCAAAATAACCGTCTATATTAAAGGTGCCGGCCCGCACAAGGTCCCCTTCTTTTTTATCTACGGGCAAGCTCTCTCCCGTCAACGAAGCCTCATTCACCGCGCCATATCCTTTACAAATTCTTCCATCGGCCGCAATTGCCATACCGGCTTTTACAACCAACAAATCCCCCACCCCAATTTCTTCAACCGGAATTTCTTTTGCTTTTCCTTTTTCTATGCGCAACGCTTTTTTAGGAGTGAGTTTTAATAAACTTTCAAGAGCATCTGTAGTTTTGCGCTTGGCGCGCGATTCCAAATATTTACCCAATGTAATCAGCGTCAAAATCATCACCGCAGATTCAAAGTAAAAAACTCGTTCTCCAAATAGCTGTATTATACTGTATAGCACTGCTGCCGCACTGCCCAGTGCAATCAAACTGTTCATGTTGGGGCTACCGCGTTTGAGCGATACAAAACCACTCCTGAAAATTTCCCGGTTTACCCACAACACCGGTAACATTAAAAAGAATTGCACCCACCCGGATAAGTCTGCAGATAAAACGGGCAGTCCGGCCATCCCCCCCATAGAAAGATATAAAAGAGGTATTAAAAACCCAACCGAAATCCAAAACCGCTTTTCTAAACATTTTTCTTCTGTTTGCGTGTTAGAATAAGCTTCGGCAGCAGCCAAAGAGGCCTTATATCCGGCCGCTTCTATCGCCGCTATAATTTGCCCGGCAGATAAAATTTTTTCATCATATTGCACCATTAAACGGTTGGTAAATAAATTTACATCCGCCCGTAGTACGCCTTGGAGCGCACGCGCCGCTTTTTCCACGCGCGCCGCACAAGCCACACAATTCATCCCGGAAATGGCAAATACTTGTTTCATATTCCTATTATACAAAACCCCTTTGTATGGCTTTTTGAAAGGTAAGGGTCGGATTTGCTAGACTAACTTGTACATGAGCTTACTGATTATTCTAATCATGTTAGTATTAAATGCACTGATGGCCGCTTATGAAATGGCCATCGCGGCATCGTCGCGCACCAAACTGGCCCTTTTGGCACAAGAAAAACATCCCGGTGCAGACAGTGCTTTATACATGAAAGACCACATAGAAGGCAGTTTGGCCATTGTGCAAATCGGTATGACGATATCGGGGGCCGTTGCGGCCGCTGTCGGGGGAGCAGGAGCCGAACAATGGTTTTCTCCGTGGCTGCAAAATACGCTTCATTTACATCATCATATAGCGCATGTCCTTTCGGTAATATGTGTAGTATTGCCGCTGAGTTTTGTAACAATTGTATTTGCGGAACTCGCCCCAAAAACTTTTGCACTTAAAAACAAAGAATGGGTTGTCTTGCATCTTTCTCCGTTTATGCGCCAATTATACCGCGTTTTATTTCCGATTGTACGCCTCATGGAACATATTGTGGGAATGCTTACAAAAAAAACCGTACGAAAAAATGCAGACCCACAAGAAGCGCAAAAAGCCGCCATGGCCGATTTGCGCGCCGCGGTGGCCATTGCCTCCAACTCGCGTTTATTTGGAAAATCGGAAGAAAAAATCGTGCTATCTAGTGCCATGTTTTGCGTGCGAAAAATCAAGGAAATTCAAGTGCCGCTTGAACAAGTATATATGCTCTATGCCGACGACACTATAGCCAATACGTTTGTCAAAGCTCATTTAGATATGCATACGCGCTTTCCCGTGTATGAAAATCCGAATGATAAACAAAGTATTATCGGTTACCTAAATTTCAAAGATATTTTTAATGCCACCAAAACCGCTTTGCAAGGTAAATCTCCTGTCGCTCGTTCCATTTTGCGGCCGATTTTGCGTTTAGATGAAGATACTATTATTTCCTCCGCCTTGGAACAACTGATGAAACACAAACAACATATTTGTTTGGTAACCGATGATGATCAAATTACCGGTATTTTAACTTTGGAAGATATTTTTGAAGAAATGGTGGGCGAAATTGAAGATGAATATGACTTTTTCCCGGCTTATATCCGCCCGTTTGGAGAAGGCCTCATTGTCAGCGCGACGGCTCGTATGGCCGATGTGTTTACCCACCTGCAATTCCCCATCCCCCCCGACGGGACCGGCGCACAAACCGCCCAACAATGGGCCGAAGCGCATTTGGGACATCCGCTCACAGCCAGCGAAGCGGTGACTGCAAACGGTATCCGTTTAGCAGCACGCAAATTCCGACGACACAAACTGATGGAAGTATTGATAACTAAAAATTAATTAGCATACCTTTTGCGCTGCCTGTATTTGTTTGCCAACTTTTCTACTGGCTTTCCGGATACTTCTTGAAATATTTTTCATGCAAATAAAAAACAGCACCTAAAGCGCTGTCCTTTTGATGAAATGCTACAAATTTATTTCTTGAATTTTTTGGCTTGGGCCAAAGCTTCTTTGAAAGGTAATATCGGAGCGGTTCCGGTTACCACTTTGCTGGTAAATAATTCCAAATTAGATATGGCTCGAATGACCGCATCTGCAATTTCCCCGCGTTCATATTCCTTTTCTACCGCTTCTATAACCGGCAACGGATCTTGTGGGGCCATAATCAGTTCCACCCCGCAACCAAGCATTTGCAAGGCAGCGGCCGCCTCTTGCTCCATATGGCTTTTGAAAAGCGGCGCACTAATCACACATCCCTTATAGTTAAGCCGTTTCTTTAATAGTTCTGCCACAATTTGGTTAGACATCATAGCCCGATTGGAAGGGTCTATATTGTTAAATACCATATCGGAGGGCATTACTGCATCGGCACGGCGGAACATATGTTTATAAGGCACAAATTCCGTATCTTCCATTTGAGTAAGTGTCTTCAAAATACCATTTACACCCGGGAAATACTTAATGCAATTGAGCGCGCCCCCATTGGCAATACCTGCGGCATAATCTCCACACAAACGCGCTACTGCCAGCGGATTTTCCCCAAAAGCCGGGCTTTGATATCCAATATCTACTACCGGAGAAAATAGCCAATCTATCCCAATACTGCGTGCTAAACGGGCACTCACAACCCCTTTTCGGTACGCTCCCTCTGTGTCTTCTGCCGCACCCAATTGAGCATTGCTGGGCAACGCAGGTACATCCCGCACCACTTCCGACAAATCTTCCTCTATATCTGCGCAAATTAATAAATGGTCATACGGAGAAACCGTTCGAACCGCTTCAATAAAACGAGTCGTTTCTTTCGCAGTTCCGCCATATACACAAAATCCGCCCACGCCGCGTTTGGCCATTTTTTTAGCGGCAGCCAACGAGCTTTCTCCAAACCAAAAGCCAGGAAAAACAATACGGGACGGATTCATATTTTCTCCTTTAATCTACCTGCAATACCGACGGCATTAAGGCTTCTTCCGTATCGGAAGCACCTACCACTTCATAAGAACCATACAAATCTTCTTGTTCTGTGATTTCTACAAAATCCGGATTTACGGGCGGTTTTTGCGGCATCTGCAACCATTGCAACAGTTCCGGAGTTACCCACGCTTCCAATAATTCATGCCCTTTTTTATCATAGGCAGTAGCAAACGTAACATTGCCCTCACCGTTCGTTAAAAAAGATACATTGCGCATGACACTGGCTTCTAAAAATGTTTTTTTATCATCTGCCGCTGCCGCAATAAAAACAAATCCTTTATAAATACGCAAAGCCGGGATCGGCAACACATCGCGAAAATTGGTAACGGGCGTAAGCAGTGCAATACCCGCCACTTCCGGCCACAAACTGACAGCTTTCGCCGCCACATTGGCTCCCATTCCTACGCCCACCCACAATACTTCTTGCGCAGGTACCTGCTGGCTTTTCAAATACTCCATGGCTGCATCAACATCACGGGTCATTTTATTATAATCATTGTCTACGCCTTCTTTGGCAAAAGAAGTATAAACACCGTTATCAATACTGCCGCCATGTCCGCGCAAATCAAGCGCTAAATATCCCATACCCAACGCCGATATTTTTTCTGTTAAAGAGGCAAATGCTTTATGGTCTTTCCCGATATCGTGCAATAAAAGTACGGTCCGTTTTTCGGGTTGGGCCGGCAAATAAACACTCGCAATCATCCAGCCGTCCTGCGTGCGAATAGACAGGGCCTTTTCTTTCCCTTTCTGGGCCCATATTCCCGGGGAAATCAACAAACAAACCGCTAGTATAAACAATTTTTTCATGGCAAAATTTCTTCCGGCTTAAACCACAAAGCTATCTCACGCGCGGCATCTTCCGGCGTACCGGAGGCATGCACACAATTTTGCATCACATCTTGCTTAAAGGCGCCAAATTGTCCGCGCAAGGTCCACGGGTCGGCTTTTTCGGGATTAGTCGCTCCGATAGCCATACGGACTTTTTGAATTGCATTTTCCCCGCGCAGCACAAAAGCATAAATACGGTGATCCGGCAAATTATTATAATCGCCCATCATAAAATGGATCACCCCATCCAAAAACGGCGTGCCTTGCAAATTTGCATAATGTTTTTCCCATAAAGCACGATTTGTTACGGTGGCTTTGGCCGCCACGATATCCAAGCCCAACGCTTCCAACCGGCTCAAAATAATTCCGGTTAAGCGTTTTTGTATAGCATCGGGTTTTATTAAAATCAATGTTTGTTCCATACGCATATTATACCTAAAAAATCCGCTCTTTATCTGTTTTCTCTTGTATTACTATGATATAATAAAAGTAA
>Ga0310786_10009036_pt1 | contig 12710 bp, 16 predicted proteins | sample AusTroGonzalo_MG_FD_203881 | JGI IMG/M metagenome (GOLD analysis project Ga0310786, IMG submission 203881) | Bovine rumen microbial communities from tropical cattle in Woodstock, Queensland, Australia - Gonzalo_03 (v2) (version 2) | ecosystem: Host-associated > Mammals > Digestive system >...
GCCAGGCGCAGCTGTTCCGCGCTGCTGTTCACACCGGCAAGCACCCGGGCATGGCCGGCAGTCAGCAGGCCGTCCTTCACCATCTCGGTCACTTCATCCGGCAGCTGCAGCAGGCGCAGCATATTGGCCACCGCCGGGCGGCTCTTGCCCAGGCGGAAGCTGACCTTCTCCTGCGTGTAGCCGCACTGGTCCATCAGGGCACGGATACCCTTCGCGGCTTCGATGGGGTTCAGGTCTTCACGCTGCAGGTTCTCAATCAGCGCGATTTCACGCTGCCGGATCACGTCAATATCCTTGACGATGCAGGGCAGCGTCTCCAGTCCGGCTTCACGGCCCGCACGGTAGCGGCGTTCACCGGCAATGATCATATAGCGGCCGCCCCCTGCGGGAGCAACCAGCAGGGGCTGCAATACACCTTGCTCCCGGATGCTGTCCGCCAGCTGGCTGATGCTTTCCGGGCTGAAGGTGCGCCGGGGCTGATCCGGGTTCGGATCCAGTTCGCCCACGGGGATTTCCTGTATACTGGTTCCCCAGTCTTCGGCACCCGCGAACAGGGAATCCAGTCCCCTTCCGAGGCCGTGCGTCTTCTTCGGCATAACTGCAGTCTCCTATTGCTTACTTCTTTTTCTTGTTGCGGGACAGTACTTCCTTGGCCAGGGATTCATAGGCCAGGGCGCCGCTGCTCCGCGGGTCGTAAATGCAGATCGGTTCTCCGTGGCTGGGTGCTTCACCCAGGCGGACGTTCCGCGGGATCGTGGTCGCGAACACCGCCTTTTTGAAGTGCTTCTTAACCTGGTCCACCACCTGCAGGCCCAGGTTCGTCCGGCCGTCCAGCATGGTCAGCAGGATGCCCTCGATCTCCAGCCTGGGGTTGAAGGTGTGCTTCACCCGGTTCACGGTGTTCATCAGGCTGGTCACGCCCTCCAGCGCGTAATACTCGCACTGGATCGGCACCAGCACGCTGTCCGCTGCCGCCATGGCGTTCAGTGTCAACAGGCTCAGGCTCGGCGGGCAGTCCACGAAAATGAAGTCATAATCATCCCGCACCACGCCCAGCAGCTTTTTCAGGAAAAACTCCCGGTCCTTTACGCTGACCAGCTCCACTTCAGCGCCCGCCAGGCGGATGTCCGATCCGATCAGCTTCAGCTTTTTGATATCCGTGTCCTGAATGCAGTTTTTCAGATCCGCGCGGCCCATCAGCGCGTCGTAAACCGAGCTGCGCTCGTTCACGCTCCTGCCGAAGCCGCTGGTTGTGTTGCCCTGGGGATCCAGGTCTACCATCAGGACCTTTTTGCCTGCCTGCGCAATGGCCGCGGACAGGTTCACGGCTGTGGTTGTTTTGCCCACGCCGCCCTTCTGGTTCGCAATTGCGATAATCTTCGCCATATTCTGCCTTTCATAACATGCTCCGGACAGCGGTTTACGCTTCCGGAGCTTCTCCGTTTTCAATCCTCGCGATCATGTCGATCCGCCGCTGATGGCGGCCGCCCTCAAACTCGGCGGTCAGCCAGTGCTTCGCGATCATTTTCGCCAGCTCTGTGCCCACCACCCGGGCACCCATGGTCAGGATATTGCTGTTGTTGTGCCGTTTGCTCAGTTCTGCGCTGTACACGTCGCTGCAGGTGCAGACGCGGATGCCCTTCACCTTGCCGGCGGCGATGCCGATGCCGATGCCGGTGCCGCAGATCAGGATACCCCGGTCGCATTCGCCGTCCGCAACGGCTTTCGCGGCCTTGTATCCGTATACCGGGTAGTCGTCGTCCCGGTTATTCGCATCATAATTGCCGTAGTCTTTCCAGGCGAGTCCCATCTCGTCCAGCATCTTCATCAGTTCCTGTTTCAGGGCAACTCCGGTATGGTCACAAGCCAGTGCAATCATGACGTATTCGCTCCCGTTTCCTTATAATATTCCTTCGCATAGGAATCTATGCTATAATACATCATCATGCGCTGAATTTCAAGGAGGCGGGAAGATCAATGCCCCTGCATCACTGCGAGCTTTGTCACATCGATCTGGACCGGATTACTGTCCGTCGCGGCGGCCAGACCCTGCTCCAGGATGTGTCCATGCATATCCATTGCGGACAGCTCACCGTACTGATCGGCCAGAACGGCGCCGGCAAAACCACGCTGATCCGCGCCCTGCTGGGAGAGATTCCCCACACGGGCCTGATTCGCCATGTGGACGGCCGCGGACTGGATATCCCGCACCTGCGGACCGGCTATGTGCCGCAGCATCTGCAGTTTGACCGGGAAATGCCCCTCACCGTCCGGGATTTCATGGCCGCCTCTCTTTCCAAGCGTCCGGTCTGGACCGGCGTCGGCAAAAAGACCCGTGCGCTGGTGGATGAAGCCCTTGCCGCCGTCAATGCCGGCGAGCTGGCGGACAGGCCCCTGGGGCGCTGCTCCGGCGGTGAGCTGCAGCGCGTCCTGCTGGCCCTGGCCATGAATCCCGCGCCGGACCTGCTGGTGCTGGATGAACCGGTCAGCGGCATCGACCGCAACGGCCTGAAGATGTTCCTGGATACCCTCCTGGACCTGAAGCAGACCCATCACATGGCCATCCTGCTGGTCAGCCATGACCTGCGTTTTGTCCGGGAATATGCGGATCATGTGATCCTGCTCGATAAATCAGTCCTGGCCCAGGGCCCCGCCGAGGGCGTTTTCTCCTCTCCGGAGTTCTCTGCCGTGTTCGGCTACAGCGGTGAAGAAGAGGAGGCGGAATGATGGATACGATCTACAGCATCCTCGGTGCAATCCTCCCGCTGGAGGCATATCAGTACTCTTTCATGAAAAACGCCTTCCTGGCGATCCTCCTGCTGACCCCGCTGCTGGGCCTGCTGGGCACTATGGCGGTCAATCACCAGATGGCTTTCTTCTCTGACGCGCTGGGCCACTCCGCCCTCACCGGTATCGGCCTTGGCATCATCCTCGGCCTGCGGAATGATCTGGTGGCCATGCTGGTTTTCGGCATCATCTGGGCCATCCTCATCTGCGTCATCAAGCAGTCCGGTTCCGCCTCCACGGACACGGTTATTTCCGTGTTCTCCTCCACCTCAGTCGCGGCAGGTCTGCTGATCCTCGCCCGGGGCGGAAAGTTTGCGAAGTATTCCTCCCTGCTGATCGGCGACGTATTGGCCGTCACCCCGTCCGACCTGCTCTGGCTGCTCCTGGCCCTCATCGGCACGCTGATCCTGTGGGCCCTGCTGTATAACTCCCTGCTGCTTACCAGCGTGGACAGTTTCCTGGCCCGCAGTCGCGGCATCAAAACCCGCCTGGTGGAATGCGCCTTTGTGGTCATGGTCGCTGTCGCGGTCATGCTCTCCATCCGCTGGGTCGGGGTTATGCTGATCAACGCCCTGCTGATCCTGCCGGCCGCCGCCGGCCGCAACCTCGCCCGGTCCTCCCGCCAGCATGCGGTCTGGTCCGTGGTTCTGGCCCTCTTCAGCGGCCTCCTCGGCCTGACCCTTTCCTATTACCTGGATACCAGCGCAGGCGCGTCCATCGTGCTGGTTTCCGCCCTGTGCTATGCCGTTTCCCTGGCTGTCCGGGGCATCCGGAAATAAAGCACATAAACAATTGTCCTGTACGGAGACCTGTCCGGTCTCCGTTTTTTGTTGAAAAGAATCGTCGTTGCGGCTACAATAGAGACTCATTCAACCCCGAGGAGGAACCTTCATGCTGCTGTTTTTCGATATCGACGGAACCCTGTTTGACGACAGCCGGAAGCTGCCGGCCTCCGTCCTGCCATCCCTGGAAAAAGCGCATGAGAACGGTCATCTCATCTTCATCAATACCGGCCGGACCCTCTGCAACCTGGATCACCGGCTGGACGGTTTCCCCGTAGACGGCTGGATCATGGGCTGCGGCACCCGGATTGTCTTCCGGGGCGAAACGCTGCAGAGCATGGAATACGACCTGCCCCGTACCCTCCGCCTCCGTCAGGTCTTCCTGGACCTGGAAATACCGGTTGTCTATGAATGCGATACCGCCATGTATTTTGACCCGCTCTCTCCGGCCCATCCCGCCATTCCCATTTTCCGGGACTATGCCCGGAAGAACGGAATCGACCGGGATATCACGGAAACGGATCCGGAATTCCGGGCGGTCAAAATGTTCTGCTTTTCTGACACCCGGGACCTGATCGATCGGCTGGAGGAAGCCACCGCCGCCGTCGGTATGCCCTATACCGCCATTGACCGGGGTAAGGGAGGCTGGGAGGTCGTCCCCGCCGCCTATTCCAAAGGCACCGGCATTGACCTGCTCCGGCAGAAGCTGAACGTTGCCCTTGAAGACTGCTATGCCTTTGGCGACAGCCGGAATGATATGACCATGTTCGGGCATGTGGGCCACAGCATCGCCATGGGCAACGCCCCGGAGGATGTGAAGGCTGCCTGCTCCTGGACCACGGACCGTCCGGAAGACAACGGCATCAAAAAAGCTATGATCCGTTTCGGGATCATAGCGGATAACTGATTCGGTTTTATTGTATACCCAGTTCTTCCTTCATCTTGTTGATCCGGGCCGCTTCATGCGGCGCGGGATCTGCCAGCGGCATAATCAGCCAGTGCTGCAGCGCGTCCGCGTCTTTCAGCACTTCATCAAAGGGTGAATCGATCACGTCTTTATCGCTGTGACGGTAGATCGCATGCGAAATCATATCAATCTCTTCTTCTGAAAACAGATTCAGTTCCTGCAGGATCTTCTTTGCCGCGGCAGCGCCCTGATGGGCGTGATCCTTTCGGTTCCCTGTCTGATAGGCATAGATGTCATGCAGCAGTCCGGCGATCGCGGCCAGCTCCACGTTCTGCTCCCGTTTCATTGCCAGCAGCGCGCAGGTCTGCGATACGCTGTACAGATGCACATAGCCGAATTTGATATCAATCGCGTCCGTCTGCCCGGCTACAATTTTGTCCACGCAGGCCTGGACCGTTCCGATTCTTTCCATCTTGAATATCCGTCCTTTGTTTATTCAGGTTTCACTGCCCGGGCCAGGAAATTGAGTTCTGTAATATCCTCGCCCTGGCATTCCATATATCCGTTCACCACAAAACCGCATTGAATCATGCCACCCAGGTATTCTTCCATGGTGTGCCCGTACTCGATCCATTCAGAATCGTCATATTCCCGGGTACAGCAGGGCACCCGGTGAACCGTCTTGTAATAACCGCCCTGCTCATTCTCCACCCAGTCGCACATATAGTTGATGGGAGCCGGCGCCATGGTCATCAGTTCCCCGCCTTTGGCCAGCACCCGGAAGCATTCTTTGAATACCACGCTCACATCCGGAATATACATCAGGGACGGTGGATTGAAGATCAGGTCAAAGGACTCATCCGCAAACCGGGACAGGTCGCACATATTTCCTTTCACAATCTCAATGTCCAGCTTCTCCCGCTTTGCGATTTCCCGGTCCTTCTCCAGCATCCCGCCGGACAGGTCAATCACCGTCACCTTTGCCCCGGCGCAGGCAAAAAGCGGTGCCTGCAGCCCGCCGGCACCCGCCAGGCACAGCACCCGCTTTCCCTTAATGTCCCGCAGCCACTCTGCCGGCACCTCCCCGCTCCAGAAGCGCAGGTGCAGCTCCCCTTTCTTCGCCGCCGCCAGTTCTTCCTTCGTGGCACATGCCGTCCAGTCCGCGTTGTTCACCACAAGATTGTCTATATTCTTTTCAACCTGTTCAAATACATTGTCCACTGTTTCTTACCTCATTGATCACCATACAGCCTGATGATATCCGCTTTCAGTTCTTCATGCTGTTTGCAGAACATCTCTGGCAGTTCATCCAGAGCAAAGTACTTCAGTTCTGCCGTTTCCACCCCGTCACAGGCCAGCTGCCCCGAGACAGCCTCCAACCTGTAAGCGATGCAGATGCTATGGGCTTCATCTCCGTTTGGATATCTGATATCGCTGTCTGTGTAAATGCCGATCAGGGATTCAACCTGAATATCCAGTCCGGTTTCTTCCTTTACTTCTCGGATCGCCGCTTCCTCCGGCGTTTCACCCAGTTCAATCGCGCCGCCCGGAAAACCCCACTTCCCGCTGTCGCCGCGTTTCTGCAGCAGCACCCGTTTCCTGTCGTCAAACAGGCATCCGCCCGCAAAAACCAGGATCACTTTTTCGTGTCCTACTTTGCTTCTCAGCCACCCGATATAATTCGGCTTCATTTCTCCGTCTCTTCCCTTCCGTGTCTGGATCAGATCAGCTCCAGGATGCCGGCCGGTCCGGATACCAGGTGATCTGCTCCCGCTCCGGTCAGTTCCTCCCGGGATCCGTATCCCCACAACACCCCTGCGCTGTGCAGTCCGTTCGCTTTGGCGCCGGCAATATCCTGTGCCCTGTCCCCGATCATCAGGATGGACTCCCTGTCCGCATCGCCGATCTCCTCCAGCAGGTGTGCGATCACATCCGCCTTCCTGCTGATACGGCCGTCCATTGTAGCCGCGCCGAAATAGCTGAAGTACGGATACAGCCCAAAATGCTTCAGGATCTGCGCCGAGAACTCATACGGTTTGGATGTGGCCAGCGCCACAGTGACCTTTCGGTCCTGCAGTTCCTGAAGGAGCTCCGGTATTCCCTCATATACCTTGTTTTCCAGCATTCCGCCCGCCCTGAAGTATTCCCGGTAATACTCCACCGCCTGGCTGGCCTGTGCTTCGGAAAAGCCGCAGTACTTCCGGAAGGAATCCTGAAGCGGCGGTCCGATAAAGGAATACAGTTCCGTCCTGTCTTTCACCTCTATACCGTATTTCTTCAGGGCATACATGACAGAATTGGTGATCCCGATACCGGGATCCGTCAGCGTTCCGTCCAGGTCAAACAAACAGTATTGGTATTTCATCGCCGTACCCTGTCTCCCGCCGGTTCACCAGCGCTTCATATTCTTTTCAAACTTTTCTGTATATGCGGCTTTCAGTTCTTCCGGCGTAATGCCGTAGCAAAGCATCACGTCATTGTAGTACATCAGCACGTCCGCCATTTCTTCCACCAGATGTTTCCGCAGCTCCGGATCCTCCGCCGCCCTGGTGCCGCCGTTCTTCTTGACGATATCGATGACCTCGCCGGTTTCCCCGACCATCCAGAGCAGCTTGTTCTTCCCGGTTTCCGGCTCAATCGGTTCCCATTTGCCTTTGTATTGTTCCTGGAGCTGCTTTTGCATCTCCTGCATTTCCTGGATACTGAAGTCTGTCATGAATCTGTCCCTCATTTCCGGCTGCCGTGGCGGCACCGCCTCAGTTCTTCCGCCGGTCCTTCCCGGTGCTTTCATAGTATTGCGCTTTTTCCGCGTACATCATGGCGTCTGATTCCCGGAGCAGCGCGTCTATATCCTTCGTTCCTTCGCTGATATAGCTGAAGCCGATGGCGCAGCTGTAGGGCGTTTCCGCCACATTGGCCCGGATGCGTTCAATCAGCTGGAGTACCTCGTCCCGCGTGCATTTCCTGCAGACGATAATGAACTCGTCGCCGCCCACCCGGTATCCGGCCTGCCTGCGTTTCAGCGCACGCATAAAACAAATCGCCAGGGTGATCAGCGCATCGTCACCGGCCGCGTGGCCGTCGGTATCGTTGATGGTTTTCAGTCCGTTCATGTCCAGCGAGACCAGGGCGCTGATATCTTCCGGATTGTTGTATATATCCGCGTAATAGGCCGAACGGTTGAGCATGCCTGTCATCAGGTCTTTCCGGGTGACCTGGAGAACGGAAAACACATAGTATGTGAAAAGGGCAATAGCGATGGTCGCGCAGAAAATCTGGGAGTAGGCACTGCCGAACACAAACGGCAGGAACAGTCCCAGTGCGAACGCAAAGCAGAGGAAGCCGATCGGGGAAAGTTCTATCAGTTTCTTATTGCTGCGGGTATACAGAATGTAGATCAGGAAAACGCAGTACGCCCCCGCCATGATGTAGGGCAGCAGCCCCAGCGGTCCGCGGCGGAATACATTATCGCTGTCAATCCGGAAAACAATCCCGGTAAAGATGGAAATGAAATTGACGACTCCATGCAGGGCCGCGGGGATAAAGATATACCTGCGCAGTTCCTTGTTCATCGTATAAAGCACCTGCGCGATGATAATCGGTGTGGCACTGTACCGGAGGGCCATCAGCACGACCCTCAATTCCCGGTTCAGCCCCCGGTCAGCCAGGTAAAACTCCACATACACAACAATGGAGAGAAGGAAGATTTCACCGATCAGCAGATACATTCGCTTGATACTTCTGGGTGCCAGGGAAACCGTCATTTTCAGGGCAACCGCATACGCAAACAGAATAAGGATCAAAATCCAGTTCTGCAATAAGTACTCTTTAAACATACGGCTGCCTCTTTCTGTTCTGTGTACGGTCGTGTCTGCCCTCAGATTTCCTCAATAATAGATGTTCCTTCCTCGCCCATCGTCCATTTCCACTTTTCATAAAACCGCAGCCTGCCGTTTTCTTCCCGCGGTTCGGAGTCGCAGGAGCCGCTTTTCTGTTCTCCTGCCCTGTTGATATGCTGGTAGCTAAAATGCAGGCAGTGGTTTTCATCCATGGTGCCAAGCAGGAAGCCCTTTACAACGCTTCCGCCGGAATACTCCGCCCAGATGATATTTCCTCTCTGATGATAGCGGAAAACGGTCTGATCGGAAACCTCTCCGGATTCAGAGTTCTCCACCGCGGTAAAGAGCCTGCCATCCACGGAGAACGGCTCCTCCCTGTTGTCAAACAGGGTCCTTCCCTTCTCGTAGGCTTCTGCCAGGTTCTGTTCCCAGTTTTGCTCCCGCTGTGCCAGTTCCCTGGTCATCCCGTCAAAGACCACAAACTCCTGCTTCCGGATCCGGTTGAAGAACCGGTCGCCGAACATCACCTTCTTCATGCTGTCCAGCAGGCCGAACTTTTCCAGCCGTTCCATCGTATTGCCCGCCGTGCACAGGATCAGTGCCTTGTCCAGTGTCTTCATCCGTTTCTCGCCGTAGGCAAAGCCGTAAGACCACACCCGGTCAATCCAGCCCACCAGCTTTGCCGGAGCCTCCGTCCAGAACACCGGATAGATCAGCACAATCGCGTCCGCGGCGTTGATCTTCTCCTGCTCCGCCAGCACGTCCTCTGCCAGGTCGTTGGTGTTCCTGTAGTTGGCGTCCCGGAGATATTCCTTTTCAGACATATCCGTCCTGAAGTCCATGGCATACAGGTCGGACAGGATATATTCATTTCCCGCATCCGTGATTCCACGGATGAAGGCGTCCCGGACATGCCGGGTAAAGGAATCCTCCGACGGGTGGCAGTATACAATCAGTGCTTTCATGATTCTTCCTTTTCCATTTCCGGATCTTCTCCGTTTTCGATCTTTCCGATCATGTCGATCCGCCGCTGATGGCGGCCGCCTTCAAACTCCGCGGTCAGCCAGCTGCGGGCTATCATCTTTGCTTTTTCAGTCCCCACAACCAGTGCGCCCATGGTCAGGATATTGCTGTTGTTGTGCCGCTTGCTCATCTCCGCGCTGTACACGTCGCTGCAGGTACACACGCGAATCCCTTTCACCTTGCACGCGACGATACTGATGCCCATGCCGGTGCCGCACAGCAGGATGCCCCGGTCACATTCGCCTGAAGCCACCGCCTGCGCGGCTTTGTATCCGTACACCGGATAGTCGTCGCTCCGGTTGTTTGCGTCGTAGGTGCCGAAGTCCTTCCAGGCCAGGCCCATCTCATCCAGCATCTTCATCAGTTCCTGTTTCAGGGCCACTCCATGATGGTCACATGCCAGCGCAATCATGACGTATACACCTCCGTCTCAGACGTTCAGTGCCTGCTGAACCTTGCGGATCAAAAGCTCGTCAGCGTTTTTCTTCGTAGGGATATGAATCAGCACCGCCCTCCCGCTGAACTTCCGGAGCAGATGCCAGTACGCTTCATTACATAAATACGCCGTCGGAATCTCTGAAACCTTTGTTTCCAGTCCTGCTTTGCTGAAGGCCTCAGCCATCCTGTTCAGCTCCAGTGCTGAGGAACACCGAATGCCGTCCTTCTCCGCAATGCTTTCAATCCTCACCGTATCGGTCAGGGTTTTATCCACCCCGAACAGCGTCACCCGGTCGTACCCGGTGCCGATTGAATCGATATCTTTTTTCAATCCACCGAAGGAATTGGTCAGCAGGCAGTATTCCTGCCCCAGTGCTTTTACCAGCTCCCCGGACAGGTTATTCTTCCCCTTAAACCCAATCAGCAAAGTATCCTTCATGCATTCATTCCTTTTTCCTATGAGTGGTGAAGATCGTATAATTATGAATTATGAATTATGAATTATGAATTGTGAATTCAGAAAGCTTCGCCTTCAGTTTCTCATACCTCTCAAACTTTTCCAGCTTGCGGAAATGTTCTTCCCTCGTCTGCTCATGCAGTAGGGAATAGTCCAGCTTCTCGTCCCCGAACTGCTCGCTGGTCAGGTCAAACACACAGTCGCCGACCGCGTTGAAGCAGTGGTAGTTCCCGTCTCCCAGCGGCACACCAAAGACCTTCCCACCGAAGATATCCTGTGCCAGGAATGCGGTAATCGAGCACTGACCCAGAGTCCGGTTTGCTTCGCTCCAGTCCGGCTGCATCCGGGGCGCGCAGGTTTCTCTGGTCCACACGTTCCACAGCGCTTCATACAGATCCCGGGGCGTCTCAATGCCCGGATACTCCCGGCTGACTGCCGGAACCAGCGCCTCTTCCCAACCATAGAATCCGTATTCCATGCAATTTACTTCCTTTTCCTGTATTATTGGCATCATACCGCATGAACCGCCGGAATGGCAAGCTTTTCCGACACAGCCTTTTGAAGTATAATATTGCAAGCAACAACCAAAGGAGCGGCATACAATGGGTGAATTCATCACAAAGAGCGGCCTGCGTCTGCACTATGAGGAATATGGCACCGGCAACCGGGTGATTCTGTCCGCCATGGCCGGATTTTTCTATCCGGACGGACTTCAGCAGGCGCTGGCCCGCAAGGGATACCATGTCTACTGCATGACCCTTCGCGGCTTTGCCCCTTCCTCCTATGTGACGGAAGACTATGGCGAACGCTGGTACGACGTTTTTGCCGGGGATGTGATCACCCTGGCGGATACCCTGGGGCTGGACCGCTTCTTCTATCTCGGTGCTTCCCACGGGGCAGGCCTCGGCTGGCATCTGCTCTGGCGTTATCCGGAGCGGGTCAAAGCCTTTGTCGCTGTCGTTCCCGGCCCCCACAGCCTGGAAGCCGGCGCCATGTCCTACCGCCAGATGCTCCTGCAGGGGCTCATTTCCGCTCCTCCGCCCTTCGATCCGCCGACAGATGATCCGGATCGCCTGGCCCGCCGGGAAAAGCGGGAAACCTGGCTGAAGAGCCTGCCGGAAGCGGATCCCCTGGAAAAGCAGGTGGACTACGGCCGTCCCCTCATGTGCTGCGGCACGGAAGAGAAACTGCGGGAGGTACTCCGCTCCCTGCGGACCCCGACCCTGATCCTCGGCGGCACTGAGGACCCCATCAGCACTCCCGCGCTGATGACACGCACCGCCTGCTGCCTGCCGGACTGCAAGCTGGTCATGTATTCCCGCTCCGGGCATAATATCGACACGGATATCCCGGAGGAACTGGCCGACGAGGCGTATCGTTTCCTTCAGAAGTACTAAAGCAATAAAAAGACGGCGCCGGGCAGTTGAACTGTCCCGGCGCCTTTGGGTATACCCATCTATGTTAAAGGCCCTGGTTTATAGTTTGTCTTCTTCGAGCCTGCGCAGTTTGCGTCTCAGGATAATGCCCTGAAGCAGCAGCAGGATCAGCAGCAGGCCGCATCCTCCGGCCAGGGCAAGCGTCAGCGGAGAAGTCTTTTCTTTCTTTTCGTTCTCTTCTTCCGCATTCTTTTCCGTATCCTTCTTCAGCGGCGGATCCACCTTCAGGTTCACCGGCAGTTCAAGAGAGGCGGGATTGCCGTCCTCATCTGTACAGTCCACAGTCACGGTACCGGTATACTCACCGGTAATATCCTTGGATGTTGTCAGGATCAGCTGCGCCTGCCGGGTTTCTCCGGGCTGGATGGTACCCACCAGCACGCTCTGCCGATCCGTAATGCCGGGCATGGAAACCGTGGCCATCACATTCACCACGTCCGCCTTGCCCATGTTCATCAGCGGCAGCGTCATGGTTACGGAGTCTCCGGCGTAAACAGCCGGGGCCATCCGGATTCCGCCCTGCTCCAGCCGGATGTTCTGGTGCACGGCTACCGTATTGCTGCATTCATAGGTAGCTTCAGCATCCGCCGCGTTCCAGGCCATTTCCATCTTCAGCATATGGGGTACAACCGTAGCCTTCTGCACCACGGTCACCGGATAGGTTACGGTAATGCTCTCGCCGACGGGCAGGCTGCCCAGGTACATTTTCTCCGCGTCCCGGGGCAGGATCTGTCCCGACGCGTCGCTGATCTTCAGCTCCAGGTCTTCAATATCCGTGGCCGCGCAGGGATTGGTCAGCGTCAGCTTCACTTCGCCCGGCTCGCCGACAAACAGCTCCGCCTGGACGTCGCTTACGCTGATCCGGGGCTTTTCCAGGGCTTTCTCGTTTCCGCGCACCCGCACCGTATAGGGGATTTCCAGGCTCTGTTCCTTCCCGGCCATGCTTTTCGCCGTCACCCGGATCACGCAGGGATAGTCTGCGTTTTTCAGGTCAGACAGCATGGACAGGGTGAAATGCACTTCCCAGATGCCCGGATCTTC
>Ga0310786_10009037_pt1 | contig 12709 bp, 8 predicted proteins | sample AusTroGonzalo_MG_FD_203881 | JGI IMG/M metagenome (GOLD analysis project Ga0310786, IMG submission 203881) | Bovine rumen microbial communities from tropical cattle in Woodstock, Queensland, Australia - Gonzalo_03 (v2) (version 2) | ecosystem: Host-associated > Mammals > Digestive system >...
CCTAACTTATAGAGGAAGTTGTGACCTTTCCATTCCCTGATTAAACCAGGGTTTCTCCTTGTCATCAGTACCGCATTGTCAGGGTATTCCAGCCTCAAATCATTGAGTATATCCTCCATCTCAGACGTGATGGTAATCTTATAGGAATCCTTAATCTGTATGTTCTTATTCGTAACGACAAAATTCATAGTAGTTATCAGAATTTAATAAAGTTATACTGAAGGCTAATTCCAACGCCCCAACCCCATTGCTTGTTATTGAACTGATAGCCAGCACCTACATAAGGGCCGATACCAAACCTCTTGTTATCCTTGAAGTAGTGGTCCACTGTCTCCTTAACTGTTATGGTCTTGTAATAAATCCTCAGACTGTCAAGATTAGCATCATATCCGCTTACCCATGCTCTGTAGACACTATCTTTTTCAAAAACTTTCTGTTCAATAGGGACTTCGGCAAGTACCCTGACGGTATCGCCAGGAATCAACTCCCTCATTACCAAAGTGTCATACTTGGTTTTCAGATAAGTCTTTGACACAAGCTGTGGGACAGTATCACGAATAGTGTCGATTTTCACTGTCCGTACTATTGTCCTCTTAACAGTTTCGTGGTCTTTCCTTGTAAGGAAGTAAACGTTAAGACCAATTGAAAATGCTATAAGCAGTAAGAATATTGTTTTCAATGTGTTTTTCATGTTACATAGTTTAATCTACATATAAATATCAATCAGCAGCATAATAGTCTTCCTGAATGTACTCCTTCTCAAATGGGGTCAAATCTCTCTGTAAATACTTCATGACAGTTTCAAGGAATTGTTTCTTCTGGTTGTATTCCTCTTCGGCTGACAGGTTCCAGTCCATCATAAAAGAGAAGGCATCAAGCATCTCAAGCAGCATGGAGCCTTTCTTTGATGCGTAATTTGCCCAGAAATACAATCCCATGTTGACAATCACCTCTGCATATCTCCTGTCCAGGAATTCATCACATAACGGATTATTCCAGGAATCTGTCGGATTCTGCTTGTACATCATTGTAAGGTATCTTCTTGTCAGGTCATCGCCGATATATTTAAATTGGAATGTATCAAGGACATTACCACTCTCGGTATAGTTCTTCAATACCCTCATGGCCTGTGCAAGTGGTAGGGAAGGTAGTTTCCTTACATTGTCACTCATTAGATTACCATCCAATGCTTGCATGTTGATATCATCGAAATAGTCATAGACAACAGTACCGTCATAACTGCTTTGTCCGTATCCCCACAAAGCTTTCGGCCTGACCTCTTGCATGTCTGTATTGACCTTAGACAAATCATATATGACACTTCCATGCGTGGTGTTGTCATAGAAGTCAATACCACTTACATTCACGCCGTTATAACCATTGTACTCCATGAAAACAGTAGAGAATGACTGCTGTCCCGTATGCCTCTGTGCCATTCTCACAAGCTCGAAATAGGAAGGACATTTCAAGTTCAATGCATCGGCATTTGCTCTGATTATCTGATATTGTTTGCTTGTATTGTAATCAGCATATTTCTGACTGAATTTCCCGTTTTGAAGAACTCCTGCACATATATGATTATATAAAGAATTGACGTTTTTCAACAACGTATATAAAACGTCACCTTGTTTCTTGCTCCTGACCCTATAGAGGTTCTTGTACAAATCAAAATCCACCCTGTACACACGGTCATCAACCTTGATAAAATGTGGGTCGGGATTGGTAGAGTTGTCAATATATTTCTGCCTGTCTTCGCTACCCTTGTATGTTGAAAAATAAGTACCGCTTCCGAAATGTCCCGTGTCTCTGCCGAACATCATTTGCTTGGAATCGCTGACGTAAGGTTGAAAATCATGATTACCAGAACGGGAATAATGCAGATTCCAGTCAGATTCACACAAAATAGTATCCACAGACTCCTTAATAAGCCTACGGAAAGCACCTTCTGACAATCTTATCGTTCTTTTTTCTTGCATATAATATAAATATCTCAGAAAAAATCACTTAAAAATTGTTAATTAATTTGGATATGTCAAAATATAATTGTATCTTTGCATCCATAATTCAAAATCATTTTTTATGAAACTAATAAACGAAAACGGCAAAATAGAATTTTGTGCCAACGGACAAGTTGTCATTGACAAGGAACTACCAAAGTATCAAATCCTAAAGTCAATGGAGAAAAGTAACATCCAATTGCACACAAATAACATTATGATGGAACCCGAAGATGCGAATGAAGACATTTCACGGTTTTCGATTGATGTAAGTCCTAATTCAAGCCAGACAACACAGGGGGATGTAGATTTAAGGAAGAAATTTGATAATATATTTGAGCCAACGTTAAGACAATACATGAAAAGTCCTGATGCACAGGCTTTTAATGCTGAATTTTCAAAGTACCTGAACTTTGAAATGAACTACAACGGTTACAGCACGTCAATACCTATTAGTCGTATTATGGATGTGAGCGACACAAAGGTTTCTGATACAAAGAAAACGTCGTTTATGGGCAAATTGAAGAATCTGTGTAGGGCTGTCAATTCTGCTGTTGTCAATGAACAAGCCAAGCATAGTGATGCCAAGGCTGTATTGCATATCGGAGATTTCTTTGACTTTATTCACATACAGGGCGGTAAGGAAAAAGAGTTTATTGATAGGGTTTCTGGCTACTTCAAGATGTTGGACAATGCAAAGAAGATGGGACAGACAGCCCTTATGGATAATCTGTGTCAAAAGCTGATACTCAATATCTATGAGTCCATCCTATCTGTAAATGGATACAACAAACATATCCTCTTCAAAGATTTGGCATTACTGAAAAATCCTGGCAAGAGAATGATAGATATTGACTATGTCGGCAATTTCAATAGGGTCATTCCGCAAAACGTTATCGAGAAAAAGCTGAAAGCTGACAAGATGTGTGTATTCGACAATTATGCGGTAATGTACTATGACCCTACAGGGGCTTCTTTCGATGTGCCTCAAAAGGCTAAGAGAGACCCAATTCTGTTTGGTTTGATTAACCACTCGGAAAAACTCTACTACATAGCGGATTGGGAAGATGAGTTATGTGACCTCACTCTTGAGAAAATTGCAGAACGTGCCCAGATTGTCAAGAAAGATTTATAATTCGACAGATTACCGCCTACCCCATTTCGGGTAGGTGGCTTTTTGTTTGCTTTTCCACCTATTTATAGTATATTATAGATATATATCACTACGTATTATGAAGAACATATTCAGATTTTTACTTACAGTGTTGTTTATGTTCTCTGCTGTGACAGCTTACTCGCAGAGGACATACAAGGTGCTTCTATGCCTCAATTACGATGAGTATGAGGAAGTGTATGATACCATTGACGTGGACTATGGCTTGTTCATCAAGCTTCCAGCAACATGGAAAATACCACAGAGGGAAGGTTACAAGTTCCGTGGTTATTACGATGGCAGAGACTATAGTGCTAACGTAAGTTATTCCAACCAGTACATTGACCCTGTCGGCCAAGGTATAAAAAGGTGGGATTATGGTAGAGATTACACGATTCTCTATGCACATTGGACTCCTAAGAGATTTGTGTTGACTTTCAATACTCTCGGTGGACGTTTAAGTGATGAGGTTGGAATCAGAACAGAGAATGCCAACAAATACGTTGCAACCTTGGATAATCGGTCCAAGGTTAATGTCGACGTTGAATATGGAAGCAGGTTGTCAGACAGATGGTGGTGCCAGAAGGTCATCACCATCAAGCCTGGCTATGAGTTTTTAGGCTGGTATAACTCACCGAATAAAGAGGAAGGAACACAGATTTTCGCCGTACATGATGTGGAGTGTTCCTTTGATGCAATCAAATCTGAATATTGGAGCAATAACGGCACGGAGGGTATATGGATTAAAGACCTTGGTGAGGACGGTGACACTCTTGAGATATTTGCACATTACGATAAGAAATTTGAGATTGTAGAAGATGGTGACAGAATCAATTTCTTTGACATGAATATCCAAGCCATAGACATTGAAGGAGCTATCAAAGAGGATAACACCGAATGGAATGCTTCACCACTCGTACTCGATATTACACAATACAAGGGATATATCCAACCTGGGCCAGATATGGAAGATTCCCTCGGTCATAGAATATATGATGGAGGCGAGGCTTTCAGATACCTTCTGGATTATACCAAAAAGAAGGAAATGATAGAGCCTAACTGTCTTACCTATCTGTCACCCAAGACAAGTTTCTGGAGTACCCTTGATAACGTAGTGAGAATGTCAGAGAAAAAATGTAGTAATTTTGTCCTAACAGACAGACGAAGAATTAAGATACCCTATTCATTTACAGCCCAGAGTGCAATCTATGAGAGAGATAAAGGATATGACGAGTCGGATGCTGCTGTAAAGCAAGCTATCAATTCACATTGGGGCACTTTCTGTCTTCCTTTCCCTGTGAGCACTTCACAGCCTTATATAACACTCTATAGACCTAATGGAGTAAATCGTAAAACTCATGAAATAAAGGTTCAAGAATACAATAATCATACAGTACAAGCTGGCTCTCCATGCATTTATCAGAGAAAAGATGGTAAAGTCAGTTCAAAGATTACAATCATAGAACAAAACGTGGTTGTACCCGTAAACACAACTAACGCTGTGACTACTGTATCGTTACCTCCAGATTGGGAGTTCAAAGGTACTTATGTACCTCTCATGTTCCTCGGTCCTGACCACCCTACGGCAAAGCATCCGACAACAGAGATTGTTTTAGAGAAAAATAGAAATTACGACATTTATTATTATAAACAAGATAAATTCACTCTATTACAGAACAATGGCTCATTATACATGCACCCATTCAGAGTTTATTTTGTTGATAATGATAGCGATGCTAACGGTTCTAAGTCCTCATATTCTCTCGTTGTAGATGACGATTCTGAGACAAGTGGAATCAAGGAAGTAAAGGACGAAACGACTAAGGTGATATACACTCTCAATGGTATGAGGGTTAATACAATGAAGCCAGGGAACACCTATATAATTAATGGGAAGAAATACCTATACAAATAATGGCAAATATAACAACTATAGACCCAGCAAATGAACTTGTTCATGTAAAAATCGACACAAATATACCAGGATTAGAGCTTAGTGATGGTGATATCACAATCAGCTCACCTTGGGTCAAGGTGCACGATGTAGAGGATAATACCTTTTATTTGAGTGGTACGACAAATAATGATAACGAAGAGAAGCTGAGCCAAATCAGTTTTTCCAGCGATGTATTGGACAAACACATCAAGACACCAACCATTCAAGTAAAACAGCACAGGAAGCCAGATACATACCAATTTGGTTTATGCCAAATAAGGCTAAACGGTGAGCCTTTTGAAGCTGCGACAAGTGCAGTTACGCTCGAAGCAAAAGGTGGTAGTGTTATAGTTTCAGCATGTGCTTGGAAAAACGGCATAACTAGTACGCCTGTTATGAATCAAGATGTTTATGAAGACTTTAATATATCAAAGACTTACACCTTCATTAAACCAGGAAGAAAATACCCAGAGGATAATAGGGCTGAATGGATTTGTAAAGTAGATAGAAATGATACTTTTAGCGATAAATTAGGTATTATTACTGTTTCGTTTGATGGTGCAAGCTCTTCAATTCGCACCAAGACGTTATTAGTTACTGTAAAAGCCAAGGAACACACTGTTACAGAGCCAGTTCTATACATAGATACAGTTTCTATCGGTAATGGAAGCACTACCTTTGACTTTGAGTCATATTATACCCTTGACGGTTTCAAAAAGCCTATTGCAGAGCTTATTTGTGACAAGACTGGTATTAGTTACACATATAACTCTCAGACTTATAAGGGAAAAATTACAATACCATCAAACTACGTAGACGAAGATACTGGTACTGAGCAAGTTGCGTATACTTTCTATACACGTACACAGGACGGTGCGGTTAGCCCTCAGAGAACTGTATACCAAGATGGCTATGTACCTGTGGAGCATACTTATACTTTTGATGCTAAACCATATTATCTACCGTCCAAATCCCTGACCATGAAAAATGGTGTTAAGACTTGGATTAATCATGTTCCAAGCAGTGGTGGTACTTTCTATATTAACATAACTTCAAGTAGGGATGGGCAGTATTTCTATGAAGATGGCCGTAATCCCGATTATGTGAATAGTGGTGTCAGGATAACATCTGGTGGAGATACAAGTAATGTTAGTCATGGTTGGGTTAATCCAGGCGAGGGTAATACAGGCTTGTATTATATCACATTACCAGCGAATAACACGAATGTCACTAAAGTAATTTCCTTTACGTTTGCCCAGAAAGAATTAAAAGGTTCTCAGAGTTTGGAGTTAGGTAAATACACTTATGAAATCACTCAAATGGACCAAAACTCTATCATGGTGTATGGTCATGACTCTAATGGCAGGACGGAGCCAAACTATGTGTTAGTAACAATGGGTTCCGATTTACTGACAGGTAGTGGCTTTACGGCTTCGGCAAGTGTAAAAAGCGGTAGTACCACTGTAGCAAAAGTAGGTACTAATGCCAACGAATTGGGTGATAGTAGCACAATGAACCTGTGTTGGGGTGGTCAGAATACTAACTACTACGGTAATCAATATATTGCTTTTTCTCCAAAGAATTATATCGGAAGTTCAAAGAGTGATATAACTTTCACAGTTTACGGACAGACCAAGCCTAATGGTGATAGTAGTAACGGTATTATCACTATGAATATTGAAGCAATGACAGCCAAGCCTACGTTGTCAAGGAGCTATGTTACTGGTATTAAGAATATTATATATCCTTCGGGTTCTCCAACCTTTAAGGGTGCTTATCATGCCAGACTAAATGCAGACAATAAGACAACGCTGTTTACTGCCGTAAGGTATTACGTCGATGACAGTTTATGGATTAGGAGGGTTGGAAGCACTATACCACAGTACTCTAACAACACGAATTACGATGGTTTGAATAATCCGTTCTATAGTTCGGTATGGGCTGCAAGTAGGCTTGCAGAAACCAGCATCGTAGAGCCTATCAATGCTTGCGTAATTAAAGATGCTACACAGTACCATGCCAAAATCACACACAAAACACACGAGGCTGATGGGGTTTATGAGCAGAAAATCTATACAAATGCAACAGGAGGTGTTTTTGATAAGATAGAACTGTACTACGACATGACGAGGTATAGGATTATCAGAGTATTGGTAGATGAATATTACGATACAAGTCAAGAACATCCATTCTCAGCATTCTCACTACGAAGTTACAATATCGGAGAAAGTGGCAACACTCTTACGTTTATTTTTGACAAAGTGGATGAGCTGAATGAATATGAGACGGGAACGATAGACAGAAATGTGTATATCAGTATGAATTCTGAGACTAATTGGGAACCAATGAGTGAGATGACAGGTGTAATTAGCGACCTGACAACAAAGATGTCCACCACATTTACAATCTCACAAGGTGATTACGAGGGAGATAGAAGGTCGAGAAAAATCTCTTGGCAAGACATTTCTAATGGTTCAAAAGACCCTAACAGGCTACTGAAAATCGTTACCATAGACGGTCTTGAGGATGGCAGGATGTATGATGGTACTATTTACGAGTTTCTTGGTTTGAAGAATGCGCCATCGACAGGCATTCCAACTCATGATTCATTCAGTCCATTTGACACATTCCGATACGGATTCAATTCCTCTACTCCAAGGCTTGTATTAGGCTTTAATTATGCAGGTGACACATATAATTCCAGAACTTTATATCTGTTGGGCCTTCAACTTGACAGGATTTTGAAATGCCTCGGCTTTAGTCAAGGTAATCAATATTACTTTACCGAAGGCTCATGGCAGATGAATGTGTACAAATGGAATAGACCAAGTGGATATTATGGTGCCCCTAAACTATATGACATGTTCTTAGCTCCTGGCACCCCTGCGTTCAGTCAATTAACGGAGGCTGAATATTCCAAGGAACCAACTAACTTCAGTTTAGGTAGCTTAGCTGCATCCAATTCATCTACGGCTACCCCATGTGGTATTTCAGAGAAAGATATTGATTCTACGACAGACGTTATTATAAGGTTGCGAATGTATGACCCTACGCATAATAACGTTAAGAGGTTTGACGGAGCCTGGTGTTATAAGTATCAGGACTTGGTTGGAACAACTGACAATCGCTTAGCGACCGCCAACACGTCACACTATTTGGTTCTGGCTGGCAAGTACATATACAACAATTATTACGATGTACCAAACTGGACTTACGAATTCCGAACATCAAGCGGTACAGATGACAGCAACAAGTATGCTACCAACATGTTCTCGGATAACAGTACAAATAGTGTTAAGGCACTTATCCTAACACAAAGTTTCAGTAACCTACAAGACTATTTTGATATGGAGCATATGTATTAAGACGATAAATCCCCTAAGTATCAATAACTTAGGGGATTTTCTTTACTCTGTACATCTTTCAAAGTAGAAACCGTTAACAGAATCTATCTTACCATCTAATACCCTGTTTACCCAATAATATGTAAGGTCAAGGTCTCTCAGACAGTCCAAGACAAAGGGATAATGCTTGTAAAGCTTCTTTGTACCAACTTTATACGCATTGATACCTTTATTCTCACGATTTTCGTACTTCTTGTGAACGGAAATTTTCGGAAAGTACTTTTTTATATCCACACCGTTCTTTAATGACCATCGGTAAAGATAAGGATTCGCCTTGTAAAACTCCTTGACGTTGTTATACGCTGGAGCTAAGTCCTGGATATCCTTAATTCTCTCATTGTAAGTCTTCTTCATAATCGGAATATACAATTTTATTAATATATTATATAAATATTTGAATACTCAATTATTTGTTTCTGAATCTATTTATTATATATAAATCTTTTTATCGGATGTTTTTTTACATTAGTCACATAAACGATACTTCTGTACCAAGCGATGCTCCTGTATTGCCTGTATTGAGAATGATGCTCATATTCGACGGAAGACATGATTACATGAAATTCCACGAAGAAATTCAGAATGCAGACATTTTCTTCTCAATGATAAATGTGGAAACTGGTACTTACCAAGTCGCAAATAGTCCAGCTTTCATTAAGAGAATTGACGGAGAGTGTTGCGAGGAACAGTATGAAATCTGCTATCAATTCAAGAAAAAGGAAGTTAGCAGACCTGGGACATATAAAGGCTATTTCGTTATCAAGTTTGGTGATGACCTAAAGAATGATAGCTATGAATACCCTAAAGGTACGCTCCAGATGCCTATAAGGGATGATTTGAATATAATAGTAAAATAAATGGCAAATGGGTTAAAGAAAGTAAGGACGATTGATGAATTTCCTAACATAATTGATATTGACAGCGTATACTACGCTAAACTCGACGAGATAGTAGGATATTTCAGAAGGGAATGCTTGCTTTTGACATATAGGAACGGAGAAAAGACTAAGTTATTTGGTGTCAGTGGGATAACGTCGGATATTATTGCTAATCCTACTGAGGTTGTAAGTGTCATAATGCCTGATTCGGTAGTGACACTTGGGAGTAGTGTTTTTTCCGATTGTCATAACCTTACCCATATCGAGATGTCTCCCAATCTCACAAACATCAGTACTTACGCTTTCTATAATTGTAGTTCTCTAACATCCCTAACCATTCCAGATAGTGTTCTGAGTTATGAATCTAATTCATTCAACGGTTGTTCGGGTATAACAGAATTGTATATAGGCAGTGGAATAACATACGACAATGGCATATTCTATAGCATAACCAACATAGAGAAATTAACGTGTAAGGCCGAAATTACTCTTGGTAGTGGTGGTGCAAGTTTGGCCCAAGCCAAAAATAAACTTAAGAGTGTCACAGTTGGTGGAAATACAGAGTTAGGCAATTCAGCCTTTGAGGGTTGTTCGGGTTTGACAGAGTTGAATCTGTTAGAAGGTATAAGTTCGATTGGCTATGCTTGTTTCGGCGGTTGCAGTGGCCTTACGTCAGTTGAATTACCTAACAGCTTAACAGAAATCGAAGAGGTGGCGTTTAGTAGCTGTAAGAATCTGACTTATATAGACTTGAACCAAGTTCAGTACATTGACAGATATGCTTTTCAGAACTGTAGTGCTTTGACTGAGATTGTTGTTCCAAGCACACTTACGGATGCTCATATCTACTCATTTGCCAATTGTAGTAGTTTGACTAATATATTCTACAACGGCCAAAGACTAAGGCCTAATATGGTGATGTGGATTGGAGCGAATGGGATTAAATTAGTCATAGGCGAAAACGTAAGCAATTTCAATGGTAGTAACTTTAGAAGTGCTGGGTATCTTTCCGAAGTGGACTACAGGTCGAATTTCATGCCAACATATATGTTCTCTGGGTGCATGAACCTTGAAAAGGTGACGTTTGGTGGAGAGACGAGATACATATCACAGTGTGCGTTTGAGAATTGTGTAAGTCTTTCGTCAATAACGATACCATCTACCATCACCGACATTGGTGCGAATGCATTTAGTGGGTGTACTAACCTTACCGTGATTAATTACAATGGCCCTGCAACTGGCTATCCATGGGGTGCACCTCTATTAACAGAATAACGGAATACGTGTTATTTCAACCAAAGAAATATTTATTGTTAAAATATTATAATAATGTCAGAGAAAATTCTCGATAGTAATTACAGGACTCACATACAACACCTGAAGAGTAGGGGTCAGAATGGTAGACCAGAGGATAGCCAATATTACGATAATGGCTTGTCTCCTGAATTACCAAGGGTGGAGGATATTCTTCTTGGTGAGATTGCGCTTAATGTAGCTCCAGGCACTGAAACCATTGCCATAAAGAACTGCAACGGAGAAATTGTGTTCATCCCTTTCAACGTAGCTAAGAAAATCCAAGAATTAGGACGGAGGGTTGATGGACATGCACAAGCCATTAACGATACCAACGAAAGAATCACAGTCTTGAGTTCCGAAACGATTACCCGTTTCGAGACCGTAGAGGCGTTAGTTAGTGCTCTCAGTGGTGATACAGATGAAAGAATCAATGGACTTAGTGGTGCCGTAGCCACATTGAGTTCTGAAACCAAAGAGAATATTGACAGAATTGACAGAAATGTATCAGGGTTGTCAGGTGATACGCATGACCAAATTGAGGCTCTTAGTGGAGAAATAGCCAGTCATGCCGACATCCTCAGTGGTATCACTGGACAAATTCAAGAAATAAGCGAAAACGTAGTAGCTGGTACTAACGACAGGCTTGAAGAGCTGAGTGCTACTACAATATCAGCAATCTCAGCAAACACACAGGCACACCAAGCATTAAGCGGTCAAATAGCCACTGTAAGCGGTGATTTGCGTTCTGACCTTGATACTATAAGCGGTATAGTCGAAAGTGTCTCAGGGGTGGCTCAAACTGCCTCTGGTGACATTGCAAACCTTAGTGGATACACTGTATCCTCAATCACAGAGATAAATGAAACCATCCAAGGTATAAAAGAGGTTTCCGATGATGGTCTGAGTGGTTTAAGCGCAAGCTTAAATGGGGTTAGTGGTCAAGTATCAAGTAATACCGACAGAATAGGCACTCTTGAAGAGAATTTGGGGGCAGTCAGTGCTAAAACTGATACCAATACAGACAATCTGAATACTGTGTCAGGAAATCTTGACACCTTGAGTTCTGTTACTATGTCGGCAATCACCAAAAATGATAGCGAACACAGGCAAATATGGAATGCCCTTAGTGGCATGATTGATGACGTTAGTGATGAAACTCAGAGTGGGCTAGGTGAGTTAAGTGGCCAGGTCGGGACACTTATAGATAACGAAAACGACCTTTCTGCAAGACTTAATGACCTTAGTGCAAAGACTGATACGGCTATTGACCAGAACGACAGAGACCACCAAGAAATCATCGATACTCTAAGTGGCCAAATAACCTCTGTAAGCGGTGATTTACGCACTGACCTTAACACTGTAAGCGGTACTGCCGATAATGCCTTTGACATGGCTCAAAGAGCCTCAGAAGGTATTAGTGATATCAGTGGCTACGTTGAAAATGAGATTGCAAGAGTTGAAAGTGGCGTTACCGATGTAGATGCCAAGGTTGATACTGTAAGTGGTAACGTCAATAACGCTCTCAATCAATTAAACAACGACCTTGGATTCTATGACAATGGTACTGGTACTGGTTATCATCCGACATCTGAAAACCTCCAGGACTTCAATGTCACACAGTCACTCGATTACATCAACGAGAAACTGAATGAGGATATTCTTAGCGGTGAAACGAGATACGCAGACATTCTTAGAATCATTCTCGAAGATGAAAAGGTAACTGCCAACTTTGCAGCGACAATCAATGCAAGCTGTGGTTTCAATATCCATGCCAAGTATACTCCAGCTACAGAGATACTTCAAGGTCTAAATGTTACTGAGGCAATTGATACCGTCTATGACACCTTGGAGAATGACCTGTCTAACGGCCTTGAAAACGTTAAGACGGAAATCAATCAGAGTGTCGATGAAAAACTTGACAATCTGCGAAGCGGACTGACCGAGGTTATCATAAGCGGTGATACCGCCCTCAATGACAGGATGAACGAAATCGAGCGTTGGTTTAACGATAGCGACCATCAGCCACTTGAGGTTAGTGTTACATA
>Ga0310786_10009038_pt1 | contig 12709 bp, 10 predicted proteins | sample AusTroGonzalo_MG_FD_203881 | JGI IMG/M metagenome (GOLD analysis project Ga0310786, IMG submission 203881) | Bovine rumen microbial communities from tropical cattle in Woodstock, Queensland, Australia - Gonzalo_03 (v2) (version 2) | ecosystem: Host-associated > Mammals > Digestive system >...
TTGAGTTTAAGGGCAGGCATATCAACACAGAAAAAAGCCTCAGGTCCTGTAACACTGTACAGAACCTGCTTTGAGAGAATACCGGCTCCAGCGGCCAGAAGACTGCCTTCAAGGCTCCTCAGGCCTGTTCTGAAACCACGTTCAATAAGATTGTCCGTCTTGACGGGACCGGCAATATTCATGCAGAAGGAGATGACCGGCTTTGAAAACCTTTGAATAAGGTCTCTCTGCCTTTCGGCCCTCTCCTCCCTGCATCTCAGGACCTGGTCCAGAGTTACTTCCACTTATCAGCCCTTGTAAGGACGGATCTGTCTTACAACGTCAAGGATTGTTCCGTCTCTGGCTTCCAGAACGGCAACAACATTGTCTTCCCATTCAAGGTCATCGGGTCTGCCTACGATGCTGTAGGCCTTTTCCTTCAGGCTCTCAATGCTGACATGTGGAATCTTTGCGTCGTCAAGACACTTGATGATATCCGGTCTGAGCGGGTTGACTGCAATGCCGTAGTCTGTGACAAGTACATCAACACAGTCGCCGGGTGTTGTAACTGTAACAACGTGTTCGCAGACAGTTGCCATACGGCCGCGGATAAGAGGTGTTACGATGATGCAGCACTTGCTTCCTGCAGCTGTATCCGGGTGTCCGCCGGGAGCTCCTCTGAGAACTCCGTCAGAACCGGTGAGAACGTTTACGTTGAAGTCTGTATCAATTTCAAGGGCTGCAAGGACAACGAAGTCCAGTTTGTTAACAAATGCACCCTTGTTTGCCGGGTTTGCATACTGGCTTGCGCTCATTTCATAGTGACCCGGTGTCTGGTTGATTGAATTTACTGCATCAAGGTCAAAGTCCTGGACATCAATTACCTTTCCAACCTTGCCCTTCTTCAGAAGTTCAACCATCGGACCGCAGATTCCGCCTATGGCCCAACCCATCTTGATCTGTCTCTCATCCATGAATTTCTCAAGGAAAAGGTTGGCTGCCAGTGACGGTCCGCCTACTCCAGTCTGGAATGAGAAACCTTCCTTGAAGTAAGGAGTTGAAGCAATGACCTTGGCAACATTTTCTGCCATCATCAGGTCTCTGGGGTTTTTGCTTATTCTTGCTGCAGCGGAAGCAATCTTCTTGGGATCTCCGATTGAATCCACAACAACAACTGCATCAACATCAATTGCCTCTACAGATGCCGGATAGTTGGGGAAATCGACAAGACAGTCTGTAACTACTACAACCTTGTCTGCAAAACGTGAGTCTGTAATTGCATAACCAAGGCTTCCGCAGTTGCTCTTTCCGCCGATACCTCTGCAGTTACCAACGCAGTCAGATGTGGGGGCGGCTACAAAAGCAATATCAATGTGTACCTCTCCTGCCTCAATTGCCCTGGGTCTTCCGCCGTGGCTTCTGATGATTGCCGGAGTCTTGAGTTTTCCTCTGGATACAACATCACCGATCTTTCCGCGGATACCTGATGTCTGCAGACCGATAACCTTGCCTTCTTCAATGTATTCGGCTATGGGGTCATTGGCATCTCCGAGAGATGTTGCTGCAATTGTAAGGTCACAAAGTCCAAGCTCTTTGACTGCTGCTTCCATGACCATGTTTGCAACATAGTCTCCGTTTCTCAGATGATGGTGGAATGAGAATGTCATGCCGCTCTTTGCACCGCAAAGCTTAAGTGCATCGACAATTGAGTCAACAATCTTGCTTTCCTGCGGCTTCTCATATCTTCTTGTCTTGGGGCCGGCTTTCTGGATGTATTTTCCATCCATATAGAACTTGCCTTGATATACTTCCTTTCCGTTTTTGAGAAGGAATTCGGGAATATCTCTACCTACTGCATTCTTCATACCAAATCTCCATCATACATCCCGCATGCCTTGGCAAGTCTGAGTGTTCTCTCTGCTCCGGGTATAAATGCGATATCTACCATCTTTCCGTCAACGGTGAAAACACCGACTCCGGCAGCAGACTGTTCCTTGTAGGCCTCAACAACCTTCGTTGCCCAGATAACTTCTTTTTCAGTAGGAGCAAGAAGATCGTGAACAGGTCTGATCTGTTTGGGGTTGATAAGGCTCTTGCCGTCAAATCCCATTGCCTTGTTCTGCATCTGTTCAGCCATGAAGCCTTCATCGTCATCAAGGTCTGTGAATACAGTATCGAAGCACTGGATTCCGGCTGCACGGGCTGCAATGAGCATCTGTCCGCGGGCTACCATGAGGTCCACACCGTCTTTGGTGAACTTTGTTCCCATACAGCGTCTGAAATCTCCACCGGAGATTGCAACACCGAACATTCTCTTGGAAGCTGTACAGATTTCGTATGCGTTGATGATTCCCTTGGGGCTCTCTAGAGCTGCCATGAGAAGGGTTCTACCCTCTTCAACGCCGAATTCACGCTCTGCTTCAAGAACGGCTTCCTCAACAGTAATAACATCCTGTGCACTTTCACACTTTGCAATTCTTATACCGTCTGCACCGCCAGCAACACAAACTCTGATATCTTCCTTCCAATGCGGAGTATCAAGTCCGTTGATTCTGACAATGACTTCTGTATTGCCGTAGTCTATGGTCTTAAGAGCATGGTACAGAGAGAAACGGGCTGCATCTTTCTGGTTCTCTGCAACGGCATCTTCCAGGTCCAGCATTATAGAGTCACATCCGTAGATGTATGCATCCTTGATAAGGCCGGGTTTCTGGGCGTTCATGAACATCATTGTTCTTCTGAGTCTGAAACGTTTTGGTCTGGGACGTGGAATCATCTTACTGCACCTCCCCATGGAATATTCTTGTCTGATTTGCCACAGCTTCTGAATACTGCGCACTCAACTCTGGCCTTTATAGTGCAGTCCAAAGCGCCCTTGTCAACAATTGTCAGTTTGCAGTCTTTCACATCAAGACGCTCAAGGGTTTCAAGAACCACAGCCTTAATCTGGCGGCCGTACTGGTTAATAACACTGGATGTAAGATCCATCTCAATGCCGCTGGATGACGGTTCAACTGTAACCATCAGATCCGAGCTTTCAAGAGTTCCGGCTACAGCCGTTTTCTCAACCTTCATTGATAACCTCCGTATAGTTAGTCAATGTTAATTGTAAATGCAAATACGTGATAAAAAAACAAAAAAAAACTGTAACACCGGAAGATGTTACAGCATCTGTCAAAAACCTTTGTAAAAAGGTATCAGGGATACTCAATTCCCCCGTTGCAATGCGGACAAATTGAACTGCGTCCTGATTTCCAAGCAGCATAGTTGATTCTCTTGCCACAATGAGGACAAGTCATATGTTTTGAAATCTCACCACATGCAACAAAACATGAGGCTACCACAACCAGCAACAGTAACATAATTAAAACTTTACCAAACTTCTTCATAATCACCCTCTCCTTCCTAGATTATAAACCACTTGGCTCCCCACATGTTACATAATTTATGATAGAGTACATATATGCGTAAGATTTTATCATTTCTGGTTATTGTTTTACTTCTGGTTTCATGTTCAACACTGAAAACTGAAGATCCCCGTTATTCAATTTCCGTCCCGGATCTTGAAGTTGGCACAAACACAAACAAACACGGAAACATCCGCACAACTGTAGATGCGGATACCTTTCTGGAAGAGTCAGGCTTTGCCTACGGCGATATCGTCAAAGTCAGCTTCCTCGACAAAAGTATAGAAATGCCAATAGTTCCCATCTTTTCATCAGTAAAGAGAGGAGAACCCGGTCTTGCGCTGAGAAAAACCGATATTTCGGATGAATTCGACAGGCGTGCAACTCTGTTCATCAACTACGGAGATTTCATTACAACATACGGAATTGCAAAGCTTGAGAAACATGAAGACGGAAGTATGAAATGGATACCCTCAGAGGGTGTCACATTCCCCCTCAGCTTTGAAATAACACTGGTTGAGAAGGCAGGCTATCTTACCGAGGTTGAGCTTTCAATGCTTGCCAGAACAAACAACCGTGAAGACTACCCTCTCCTCACAGACTGGCAGTATGCAAACTTCCGCCAGGTGAAAACCACAAGAATGGGAAACTGCCTCTACCGCTCAAGCACCCCTCTTATTCCGGATCTTGGCAGAGACACTTACGCAATGAAGGCTTTTGAGGAAGCCGGAATAAATGTAATCATCAACGTTGATGACAACAGTCCTGACCATAAGCCTGATTCTTACTATGTGGAACAGACGGTGTTCTTTGAGCCAATGTCTGTAAACATCACATCGGATTCCAGCATAGAACTGCTCTCAAGAGCCCTGCGCTTCATGGCAGACAATCCTGGAATTTACTGCATCCACTGTAAGGAAGGCAAGGACAGAACAGGCTTCATCATTGCCGTACTGGAACTGTTCATGGGTGCAACTCTTGATGAAGTTGTTGAAGACTACATGCTTTCATACGAATACTTCTACGGAGTTGAGAAAGGCACAGAGAAGTACACCTACATTTCAAAGGCTATTCTTGACCAGCTCGATGTTTTCAATCTGAGGACAGAGGTAAATACTTTTCTTAGGAAGATCGGCCTGACGGAGGATGAACTTGCACGCCTGAGGCACAATCTGTCTGTCATTTGATTACGTGTAGCTCGTAGTCCCTTGTTCCAAGACCTATCTTCTCACCATGTGACAGGGTTTCCTTGTACCTGACATTGGGATTGTTATCAAAGAAATGGTCATGGTGATGGTGCCAGTCGGGGTTTGCAAGGTTGTCACCAAGCTGACTGTTGCGCACAGGCGTTGCCTTCTGACAAAGGTCAACACAGGCCTGGTCAAGTGCTATCGGATCAAATGAAGCCAGCATTCCTATGTTGGGAAGAATCGGTGCATCATTTTCATCGTGGCAGTCGCAGTTGGGTGAAACATCCATGATAAGGCTTATATGGAAGTTGGGCTTGCCGCTGCATATTGCCTTTGCATACTCGGCCATCTTGCAGCAGAGAACTTCATTTGCAGAATCCCAGTCGTTGCTTATTGCATCAAAGTTACAGGCTCCGATACACCTTCCGCAGCCCTTACAAAGGTTATGGTCTATGCTTGCCTTGCCGTCTTTGCCGTACTTGATGGCATCACTTCCGCACTGGGAAGCGCACATCTTACATCCGCGGCAGCTTGACGGGTCTACGGAGGGCTTTCCGTCATTGTGCTGGATCATTTTTCCTGCGCGGCTTCCGCCACCCATTCCTATGTTCTTGATTGCTCCTCCAAATCCCGTGGACTCGTGTCCCTTGAAGTGGGAAAGAGAAATGAAGATATCGCTGTCAGCTATGGCGCGTCCTATGAGGGCGGTTTTACAGAACTCTCCGCCGGGAACGGGAAGTTCAATGTCATCTGTACCCTTCAGACCGTCTGCAATTATAATCTGACATCCCGTGGTGACAGAGTTGAAGCCGTTCATCTCAGCACACTTCAAATGGTCTACAGCATTCTTGCGGCTTCCGGGATAGAGAGTGTTGCAGTCGGTAAGGAACGGAATTCCGCCAAGTTCCTTGATTACATCGGCCACTGCCCTTACATAGTTGGGTCTGAGGTAGGCACAGTTGCCAAGTTCTCCGAAGTGCATCTTGATTGCAACAAACTTGCCTTCAAAGTCTATATCTGCAATTCCTGCAGCCCTGATGAGTTTCTGAAGTTTTGTCCCCTGGCTTACGCCGATCTTTGTCCTGAAATCCGTAAAATAAACTTTTGACTTGCTCATAATGCACTCCTGAAAGAAATATTGCTGTATTTCACTTCTGCATTGCGTGCAACATAGAAACCTGCATACACATATCCAGTATCAACGGAAGTAAGGGGATAGTCAAAGCCTGCAGACGCCGTTTGGTCACCAAAAGTCAAAGAAAATCCGTCAGAAGTTGCACTTATCTCAAGTTCATACTCTGCACCCGGAGCAATACTCACAGGAGAAGACACAGTGTGATACAGTTCTCCGCTTTTGCGACCGAAGTTCACAACATTGCCCTGATTGATAACTCCCGCTGCTACATAGTCTCCCATAAGCTGTCCAACATAACGGTCTATATACAGGTCATCACGAACCATAAGACCGAATGAAACCTGGTTGTTTTCTCCAAAACCCCTTATCAAAGCAGTTGCCTTCAAGGTAAACGGAACACCGGAAGGAACAGGCAGATAATAGAAGAAAAGTCCGTCACTGCCCTCAGCTATCTTTCCGTTGTTGTTCGACACAGAAAGAACAATGCCGTCTACTTGTTTTTTAACGGTGAAATCTGAAAGGTTTCCTATGTCTCCGAAGACTGTTCCGCGCCAGGTATTGCCATCTGAATCTGTATATGAAGGTCTGAACACGCAGCTCATCTGCTCAACTGTAGGTGCACAGTATTCTGCTTCAACATAGTTCTTGTTTATGCTCATTTCAAAGAATTTTTCATAGGTAGGCTTCTCACACTTCAGGCTGTGTTTTGCAAGATGTGGTGCCGTCTTCCCGGCCAGAGTTGAGATGAGCCATGCGTTGAGCTTTGCACCGAAAACATTGGTATGGGTACGGTCCAGACCTGTTTTTCCTGTAAAACAGTGCAGGTATTTGGCAGTGTTTCCCATCCGGATGTTCTCTTCTATCGTTGCCTGCGTTAGGTCAATCATCTCAACGTAGTATCCATCTCTGCACAGGTCTCTGACCATGTCTCTTATAGCTTGAGCATAATCTCCGCCGGGATACTTAACATCCCCTATCACAACAGTCGGTGTAATATGGCCTGCAGGGCCGTCGTAGTTGTCTGAAAGTCTGGCAATGGGAGTACAGACAACAGGAATAACATTTCTCTCCGAAGCGGGTTTTATGTAGTTGATAAACAGGCTGTGGGCAAAGCTGCCTTCTTTTTTATAGTCTCCGTTGGGGTCTGTAAAGCGGGCCTTTTCTGTCTTTTCATCGTTATGGCCAAAGCCGATTATCAGAAAGTTCTCTTCTGATTCTTTATCAAGGCCATCCATCAGCTTCCTGTATTCTTCCATAGTGGCAAAGTCTTTTGACGATGCCCCAGACCTGGCAAGATTCACAACATCACAGTCAAAATAGCATGCCAGCTCCTCTCCGTAGCCCTGCCTTGGAATGTAATAGTTATCTTTGAATGATGAAACTGTTGAATCGCCTACTACCCAGATCATATGGATTAATCAGTACAAGGCAGTGAGTACATATTTAGTTTGCCCGTCATTTAAATTCTTTTCAGACCAGAACGGAATACTGCTCGTTGTTGCAGCCCATACGCGAGAACCTGTTGTATTGGATCCTGAATATACTGACACATCAGTTGTTCCAAAAAGTGTGGTGAATAAAGCATAATCAAGTTTGTCGTTTTCCGTATGAACCAAAGGATTTCCCCAAAGAGTCATGTAGTCCCTTAAAGGAAGCTCGCTCAGTTCGTAAGAGCTGTTAACGCGGACTGACAATAGAAGAATAACATCTGTACCTGGTTCTTTGTAATAATCCGTAAGGTTTTCCCATGCATTCATTGTAAACTTTCTATACTTCATATCCGAATAGGCAGATACATAACAGTAAGGGCCATCACCTACTTTCACTGTAATCAGTTTATGGTCTTTATCATAAACAGGACCCGTAGCCACGATGATATAGTCCTGGACGTTTCTGAAATAATAATTTACACAGTTCTCGCCGTGCCCCCAAACTGAATAATAATCGGGCTTATAATAATGATTAAGATCCTCATAAACAGTGAAATGGCCATCAGGATACTCATAACCCCATCTGACATACAGTGTTTTATTTTCAGAGAAACCTTCTTTTATCGTTTCACCACCCTTATAAAATTTCAAAAAATCACAGGGGGCATAATTACTTTTCTTTTCAGCCCATCCATGCATGGCAAACGTTATGCTATCTGCGTTTTCTGCACTGATATGCTTTTTAAAATGATTATCATCATTGTCTAACAGAGTAACGGGATTAAAAAGGATGAAAGATTGGTACCGGTCATCACCGGTACACTCACTATCAGCACCATTCTTGTTGTATTTAATTTTTCCCTGCCACTGGGTGTAAAGGGTTATGGTTTCTCCGGGGTAGGCCGCGTTGAACAGTTCCTGTCCGTCTTTATACTTTGTTCCTGATCCGTTCTTCTTTGTATTCCACGTTGTCCAGCCTTTACTTTCATCCTCTCCTATTGCATATCCATCATGATGGAAACCAAGTTCAGAAATTGTCTTAAGTTCGACAGGTTTATCGTAGTCAACAGTCTGTGTTTTGGTCGTGCCATCAAATGAATCCACAAACATAACCTTATAAGATCCGAAGGGATACCACATGGCATACATCGTTACGTCTGTATCATGTGCACCGAATACAAAACTGTCTCCATTCTCATAGGATTCGCCCGTTCCGTCGTACTCTGTGTTCCAACCTCTGAATACCCAGCCTTCTCTTTTGAAGGCGTTAGTAGCAAGTACCTGAGGGGCCCCTATTTTGAACGTCTGGCTGGCCATAGAGCCGGATCCACCGTTTGGGCTGAATGTAACATACCTAACATCTTCCGGATTACTCATGTTGCATGAAACCACAATCAATGTGGTAACAACCAGGAGGATGATTGAGAGATATAAATGAGGCTTTCTATTAAAACAGTGCAGTCTGATACTTTGTCGCATATTCTGTCTTTGTCTGTTCTGCCCAGTTAAACTCGGTTTGGCTGAGTTGTAACATCCAACCTTTCTCACTGTTGTATTCTGACCCTGACCATGATTTGGCCGTAGGATCCTGGCTGAGTTCTACGAACAATCTCTGGTCTATTTTGTCATCTCTGGAACCGGTTGAATTTCCCAAACGTTGTAAGAATTTCTTTGATGGTAAAGACTTCTCCCAGGGACCTGACGGAATTGTGTAGATAACTATAACCTTAACAGAAGGAGTATCTTTGTAGTAAGTTTCTCCCTTCCCTTTATCCTTTAGCTGTTGGATTTTGTAATCTTTGATTACGTAAGGATACGGACCTATGCCAATTTTCTCCGTAAGTGGCTCGTCAGTTGCAGAAAGATGTTCTGTGGGAAAAAGATGTCCGCTTGCAACAATAATGTAATTGGAATTCTTCAGAAGATCAGGATCGTCAACAGTAAGCTGCTGTCTGTTCCGTATGACAGTCTCCTTATCAACAGTGAAAGACGTGTAAAGGAACTTCCAATTTGCATATAAGGTGGTATTGTCGGTAAATCCTTTTGTTATCGTTTCACCTGCGGAATAGAGTTTTCCATCAATCTGATTATTGGGCAGAGTGGTCCAACCTGTAAAAATTCCACCGTTGTACCGATAGTAATCATTGCCGGTGTTACTGTTCGTATTTGTAGCAAGCTTTACACTCTCACCGAGGATAATATCCGTAGCCGGGACGTCTACACCCTCCTGTACACATTCTCCACCATTCTTGTCGTATTTAACCTGACCCCTCCACTGGGCATATAAGTACACTGTAGAACCCGCTTCGCCAAGATTTATGACATTTTGCTTGTCTTTATAGCTATACCCCATGCCGTCACTTCTGGAATTCCATTCACAATTGGTGAGTAATTCATATCCAGGATGGAGGTCTTTGATTCCAATTTCATCAACCCCGAGGAGCGGAGTGCTGACGCCCACCTTGATTTCCTGATCGAACCTGAACTTACTGAGAACTTCTACAAACCTGACTGTATATGTATCAGCAGGGACCCAGTTTGCATAAAGGGTTAATGTCTTCTGACCTTCGGATTCAAATGTGTAGACTGCACCATTTTCATAGGATGTTCCGTCCATATTCTCACTGGTATTCCAGTTCTTGAATCTGTAACCATCTTTGACAAAAACGTTTGATGAAAGGTTTTGGGCAACACCGAGTAAAAACAGTTGGTCAGGCATGGTTCCGGTTCCACCCGTTGAGTTGAACACAACATACCTTTCATCACCTTTTCCGGATACATTGCATGAAACCGTAATCAAAATGAGGAGCAGTACTAAGGCATAATACATTATCTTACGCATAAGTTAATTAATGTATTATAAGAGTACTATTCTGAAATTGCAATTGTCATGTTGTGACAAGCACTCTTTCCACTTTCAAGAATCAGTGAATCCTCTCTCTTTGCAATATCATCAAGAGCCTCATGTCCCGGCAGAGTAAACCAGGGTTCCACACACACGTATGGAACTTCCGCCTGAACTTTGTGCCAGAATGCACACCATTTTGTATCAGGGTATTCTACAGTGACACTTTTTTTGTCCTTGTCAGACTTAAGAACGCAGACATGACCGCTGTTTTCAAAGATTACTGCATCGTTATCAAACAGGTTGTGTCTTAGATGAAAACGCCCATCATCAAGGGTATATGGTTCGGAAAAACCCGAATCCAGACGCGCAGGAGTGAAGATTCTGCGCTTCACGTCCTTTGCATCTGGAAACTCGACATAGTAGTCTTCAAATGCAATACCGGGAGTAAGAGGAACGTTGATACCAGGATGGCTTCCAAGGCCGTAGTACATGCGTCCGTCTCCCTTGTTTGTTACAAGATAGCTTACTTTAAGAGTCCATCCGTCAAGGTCATAACGAACCCTGAAGTCAAAGTCGAACGGATAGATTTCCTTCATTTCCTTTGTAACAATAAGGAGCATCGTACAGCTGGTTTCCTCCCAGCTTTCAACCAGAAAATCTGCTTTCGGAACAAAGCCGTGAATAGGAACCGGGCCATAAGTCTTCCCATTGTACTGGTACTGCTTGTTGTACAGCCTGCCTACAAAGGGAAAAAGAACAGGGGCATGCTTTGCCCAGATATCCGGATCACCGTACCACAGGTAGTCAGTGGTTTTGCTTGAAAGCTTTGAAAGCTCGGCTCCCTTCTCCGATATCTGTGCGGTAAGATAATTGTTGCTTATTGTAACCATCAGTATTTCTCCTCTGTAAGAATTCTTTTTATCACGTAATTCTGAAGCCTCTGCGGCAGTGCATTAAGCAGACGAAGAAGAGGACTTCTGTTTATATTGTAAACGTAACGAGGCCTGTTTGCAGTAAGTGCCTTGAGAATAGTTTCTGCAATCTTTGAAGGCTCAACATTGGCAGTCTCGATGCTGTTCACAAGACCCAGAAATCGTTTTGAAGTATCCTTGTACAGTTCGGTTTTACTGCAGAAATCTTCGATCTTTCTCTGTGATTGGCCCAGAAACCCTGTTTTGACAGCACCCGGACGGATAACACTCACGTGGTATCCGAGAAGTTGCAGTTCCATTCTCAGTGAGTATGCATATTTTTCAATAGTGCTCTTTGTAATCGCATAGACCCCTGTAAAAGGCAGAGGATCAAGAGGGGCAAGTTCACTGGAAACCATTACAATCCTTGAGCCAGGGTTCAGCAGGGGCAGGAAAATTCTGTTTACAGATGCAGCTGCAAAGAAGTTGACGTTGAAGATTCCCATAAGTTCTTCATGGGGTATCTCGACAAGAGAATTCATGTCATAAATACCTGCAGTATGGATAATTGCATCAAGACTTCCAGCCTCTTCCTTAACCTTGAGAAAAGCCTGCTGCAGCGATGATTCATCCGTAATATCAGTTTTGATATAGCGTTCACATGAACAATCTGCAATATCCAGGGACCATACAGTAAAACCATTCTTCTCAAGAAGACTTCTTACCGCACTCCCCATTCCGCCTGCAGCACCTGTGAGAATAACTGTTTTTGTGTTCATGTTCCGGTCCATTTGTAATATCATTATTACAATGAGCGCGCAAATAAAGCAACGCAGGATAGGAAAAGCAGTCATTATCCCTGTTTTTCTGGTGATAATCCTGCTTTTTGCTTTTTTTCTTAGAGAGATTCTCATTCCTCTGATCAAGATGGAGCTTGCCCATGACACGGCGGGTGCCACTGCTCTTCTTCAGGAAAAAGGAATCAAAGGCTATCTGACAGTAGTTCTGGTTGAGGCCCTGCAGATGGTTGTTGTCTTCATACCCGCAGAGTTTATTCAGATTTCAAGCGGTCTGAGCTACCCGTTTCACATTGCTCTTGCCCTCTGTGATGCAGGGGTCTGCCTTGGGGCAACCATAATCTTTTTCCTTGTTCGTGTACTGAATGTCCGCAACGATGTATACGAGAAACAGCGTAGCAAGATAAACAGAATGACATCTGCAGTGCGTGATAGAAATACTGTTATTCTTCTCTATCTGCTCTTCTTTATGCCAATGGTTCCATTCGGGGCCATCTGTTACTACGCCAGCGGAACAGAGCTGAAGTACAGACGCTATATTCTGACCGTAGCCACAGGAGTAATACCGTCAATCATTACTTCAAACCTGATGGGTTTTGCAGGAGCGGCTTTCCTCAGACAATCCATGCCCATGTGGATTCTCGTTGCAATCATTGCCGCCTTGGCTATTCTGCTCTTCATCCTGATAGGAATCTTCATGCGCAAGGTCTGCTTCAAAGGCACTGAAAACACACCGGATTCATTCATGTATTCCCTTGTTTTCTCCGTTGTCAGAATCTGGCATGGCAGCAAACAGAGAATTACGGTTGATGACAAACTGCTTGAAGATGTAAAGGCACCGTATGTTCTTCTGTGCAACCACGAGTCCTTCTTTGACTTTTATTACATTTCAAAGCTGAACCATCCGCGCAACCCCGCCTACATGGTCAATGCCTTCTACTGCATACGGCCCATTCTCAGATGGATAGCCAAGGGCTCTGGAATGATTCCCAAAAAGCTGTTCACGCCTGAT
>Ga0310786_10009039_pt1 | contig 12708 bp, 4 predicted proteins | sample AusTroGonzalo_MG_FD_203881 | JGI IMG/M metagenome (GOLD analysis project Ga0310786, IMG submission 203881) | Bovine rumen microbial communities from tropical cattle in Woodstock, Queensland, Australia - Gonzalo_03 (v2) (version 2) | ecosystem: Host-associated > Mammals > Digestive system >...
CAATACCTTGCAATGGCTCGTCAGGCTGACCGTGAGGGCTATCCGGAGATTGCTGCGGCTTTCCGTCAGTACGCTTACGAGGAGGCAGACCATGCGTCTAAGTTCGCTGAACTGCTCGGTGAGGTTGTTTGGGACACGAAGACCAACCTTGAGAAACGTATGATGGCCGAGGCTGGTGCTTGCGAGGATAAACTGAATATTGCCAAGCGCGCTAAAGCACTGGATCTCGACCCGATTCACGATACGGTGCATGAAATGGCTCGCGATGAGGCCCGTCACGGCAAAGGCTTCGAAGGGCTGTATAACCGCTACTTCAAGAAATAGGCTATAGCGCTATTAGATGTTAGACCGCTTCGTTATTAGAAGTTGGCTTCTACTCGTTGTCTCCATGTTGATGGCGGCAACGAGTGTGTATGCGCGCACGATGCGCGTATATGGGTACGTTACGGATACTGATAACCGCGGTATAGAACTGGTCAATGTCACCGCCCAAGGCGAAGAGGGCATTCTTCAGGGTACTACCACCAACAAGAACGGCTATTATTCGCTCACCTTGGACGAGAAGGATTCGCTGGAACTTATCTTCTCGATGGTGGGCTATGTGACGACACGGCAACGGATAGTCGGGTATCAGGACGTGCTCAATATCAATGTCAGTCTGCCGACTGACGAACAATGGATAGAAGAGGTTGAGGTCCGCGGTATCAAGCGTACCAGCGGCACTATGGACGAAATAGATGCCGGAACTGCACGGCTCATGCCGGATGCTACGGGCGGCTCGATTGAGAGCATTCTTATTACGTTCTCCGGCGTTAATCAGAACAACGAACTCAGTAGCCAGTACAATGTGCGTGGCGGAACATTTGACGAGAACGAGGTCTATGTGAACGGCATCGAGGTGCATCGTCCGCTGCTTATCCGTTCGGGGCAGCAGGAAGGCTTGAGTTTCGTCAATCCGGAAATGGTGCAGAATGTGTCTTTCTCGGCAGGTGGTTTCGGCGCACTATACGGTGATAAGATGTCCAGTGTGCTGGATATAACCTACAAACGTCCCGAGCGACTGGAATCGAGTATCACGGTTGGTTTGTTAGGCGCCAGTGCGTATGTCGGACACGGCGACAGTGTCTTCTCGCAAATGCACGGAATCCGCTACAAGACCTCCAAATACATGCTCGGCGCTTTGCAGACGGCGGGTAACTACCAGCCGAACTTTGTGGATTATCAGACCTATCTGACCGGACGTGTAGCGAAAGGCAAAGGCGGCGAGTGGCACCTGTCTTTCTTGGGAAACGTGAGCTTCAATGATTATAGTTTCAAGCCGGATTCGCTCACGGAAAACTTCGGCAGCTATGAGACTGCCAAGAAACTGACTATTTGGTACGAGGGGCAGGAGAAAGACCGTTTCCTGACGGCTTTTGCGGCATTGTCGGCGCAAGGTGAGTTCATGGGCAACAAGCATCGGTTGCTCAGTCCGCGCGATAAGGTCAGAATAGGTTTTGACCTCTCAGGTTTCTACACCTCCGAACAAGAGACTTTCGATATCACCGGCGCCTATGCCTTGGAAGACAGTGACCTCAATGACGGCAATACCGCTTCCGGCACTACTTCTGCCTCCAAGGACATCAACGATGTACAGACCGTTCGTGCTCTCGGTACGGGAATCTATCACGAACACGTTCGCAATAACCTCTCGGCGGGAGTGGTCACTTTGGCGCATCACGGCGAGTGGCAGCGCGGACAGAACACTCTCTCGTGGGGAATCAGCGGACAAGCCGAACTTATAGCTGACAAGATTAGTGAGTGGGAGTGGCGGGATTCGGCAGGTTATTCGCTGCCGAACAACGAGCAGACCATGGAACTCTTTTATTCCATGAAGGGCGAGAGCCGGATGTATTCTGCCCGTTTGCAAGCATATATCCAGAACACATATCGCTGGAATCTCGAGAAATGCCGCATCCTCCTGACGGTGGGCGGGCGGCTGAACTGGTGGTCGTTTACGAACGAAGTGCTACCTTCGCCTCGCGCCAGTGTAGAGTTTATCCCAGGCTGGAAACGTGATGTCTCTTTCCGCTTGGCGACAGGGTTATACTATCAAGCGCCGTTCTATAAGGAACTGCGAGACACCTTGACGGACGCCAGCGGCGTAACCCGAATCACGCTCAACGACCAATTGAAGGCGCAACGTTCTGTACATGCTGTTGCCGGAGTGGATTATTACTTCCGGGCATGGGGGCGGCCGTTCAAGTTTACCACAGAGTTGTATTACAAGTATCTTGACCGGCTGGAGAGCTACACCGTGGATAATGTGCGTGTACGCTATTCAGGCAAGAACGACGCTCATGGTTATGCAACGGGCGTGGACCTCAAACTCTACGGCGAACTTGTTCCGGGTGCCGATTCGTGGATAAGCTTCTCAGCGATGTCTGCCCGGCAGAAACTCGATGACCATCCCGACTGGGGTTGGTTGCCATTGCCGCAAGAGCAGCGTTATTCGTTCTCCATGCTCTTCCAAGACTATATTCCTCGTTTGCCGCAACTGGTGTTCCACCTCAAGTTTATCTGGAGCGACGGCTTGCCCTTCTCTTCGCCGCGTAACCTGCAGACGATGAAATCCTTCCGTACGACCCCTTATCGCCGTATAGACTTGGGTGCCACCTACGCCTTCAATGCCAAAACTGCCAAGTTCATGCGCAAACCAAGTGCGAAACATGTTTCGGAGTGGTCATTGCAGTTTGAGGTATTCAACCTCGTGGGCTGGAAGAATGTGAACTCGTACTTCTGGGCAAGTGACGCGAACGGCAACCAGTGGGCAAGCCCGAACTACCTGACCGGCAGAATGTTTAATTTCAAAATCCGAGTGGATCTCAAATAGTTGACAATTGATTATGGCAAGTGAATTAACTCCAATGATGAAGCAGTTTCGGGACATCAAAGCACAATACCCCGATGCAATGTTGCTGTTCCGCTGTGGCGATTTCTACGAGACCTACTGCGAGGACGCTGTACGTGCCTCGAAGATTCTCAATATCACCCTTACGCACCGCAGTAACGGCGGTTCGGGCGAGGCAACTGAGATGGCAGGATTCCCGTTTCATGCATTGGATACCTATCTTCCCAAACTCGTGCGGGCGGGGTTGAGAGTGGCTATTTGTGACCAGCTTGAAGACCCTAAACTCGCTAAGAAACTGGTCAAACGCGGTGTTACCGAACTTGTTACGCCCGGTGTCAGTTACTCCGATACCACGCTGCAGCAGAAGGAAAACAACTTCGTTGCCTGTGTTCATTTTGCCAACGACAAACGCCAATCAACCAATGGCCGGATTGGTATCGCATTCTTGGATATCAGTACCGGCGAGTTCCTTGCAGCACAAGGCGACTCCGACTATATTGACAAACTCCTCGTTAACTTTGCGCCGAAGGAAGTGCTGTATCTGCGTGGCAAGAAGGAGCAGTTTGAATCCCTCTTCGGCAGCCGTTATTTTACTTTCGAACTCGAAGACTGGACGATGACCCCCGATGCTGCCAACGACCGGCTCAACAAGCAGTTCGGCACCACCAACCTCAAAGGCTTCGGTCTGGATACGATGCCACTGGGTGTAATTGCCGCAGGTGCGATTCTGCACTACCTCGATATGACCCAGCACCTTCAGACGGGACATATTCAGCACCTCAGCCGTATCGAAGAGGACCGTTACGTCTGGCTTGACCGCTTCACGATTCGCAATCTCGAACTGCTCGGCGGACAAACCGAAGACAGCAAGACCCTTATACACGTACTCGACCAGACGCGAACCCCTGTCGGTGGACGAATGCTTCGGCGCTGGCTGGCTTTCCCACTCAAGAACGTGCGCGCTATCCGCAACCGGCAGAGCGTGGTCGAATACCTCTTCAAATATCCGGACGCACGTGATGTACTTGCCGCCCAACTCGACCGCATTCAAGACCTTGAACGCCTTGTCAGCAAGGTGGCAACAGGCAGATTATCGCCGCGGGAGATGCTCCAGCTCGGCAATGCGCTCGATGCTTTAGTACCCATCAAAGCCTGCTGTGAACAGGCAACCGAAAACGACTATCTCCGCCTCCTCGGGCAGCAACTGACGCTCTGTACCGAGATGCGCGACCGTATATTGCGCGAACTGGTGCCCAATCCACCTGCTGCCTTGGGCAAGGGACAGCTCTTTGCCGACCATGTCGATGCCGAACTCGATGAATTGCGCGACCTTCACGCAAACAGCAAACAATACCTCCAAAACCTCTTGGCGCGCGAAATCGAACTGACCGGCATCCAAAGCCTCAAAATCGGTTACAACGGCGTCTTCGGGTATTATCTGGAGGTGCGAAACACCTACAAGAATCAAGTCCCGCCTGAGTGGATTCGCAAGCAGACACTCGTCAGCGCGGAACGCTATATCACCGAGGAACTGAAGGACTACGAGCAGAAGATTCTTACCGCCGAGGAGAAGATTCAAATTATCGAAACGCGACTCTATAACGACTTGCTGCTCGCGCTCAACGAATACGTCCAACCCCTGCAAATAAATGCCAACGTCGTGGCGCAACTTGACTGCCTGCTCTCGTTTGCTACGGTCGCGCTCGCCAATCGCTATGTCTGCCCCGAGGTCAACGACAGCCTCGTCATCGATATCCGGCAGGGACGACACCCCGTGATTGAGCAGCAACTGCCCATCGGCGAACAGTACATCGCCAATGACGTACTGCTTGATAACAACAGCCAGCAGATTATTATCCTCACCGGACCGAACATGGCGGGTAAATCTGCGCTCTTGCGGCAAACGGCGCTCATTGTGCTCATGGCGCAGATAGGCTCCTTCGTGCCCGCTGAAAGTGCCGCTATCGGGGTGGTCGATAAAATCTTCACCCGCGTTGGTGCCAGCGATAATATTTCTCTCGGCGAATCGACCTTTATGGTTGAGATGAACGAGGCGGCAGCGATTCTCAATAACCTCAGCGAACGCAGTCTCGTGCTCTTTGACGAACTTGGACGAGGTACCAGTACCTATGACGGTATATCCATTGCTTGGGCGATTGTGGAGTATATCCACGAGCAGAAAGGGCACGCAAAGACGCTCTTTGCCACCCACTACCACGAACTGAACGAACTCGAAAAGACCCTCTCGCGCGTACGTAACTACAATGTTAGTGTCCGCGAGGTGAACGGCAAGGTAATTTTCCTGCGCAAACTCGTGCGTGGTGGTTCAGAGCACAGCTTCGGTATTCATGTGGCGAAACTGGCAGGACTGCCTGCGTCTATTGTGGACCGTGCCAATCAGGTACTGGCGGGATTGGAGTCGGCTTCTTCCGGCAAGCAGGTATCGAAGCCTTTGCAACAGATTGGCGAGAGTAGGGAAGGACTCCAACTCAGTTTCTTCCAACTCGATGACCCCGTCCTTGAGCAAATCCGTGACGAAGTGGCACAACTTGATATTAATAATCTGACCCCCTTGGAGGCACTCAACAAACTCAGTGAAATCCGCAAATTGGTTACTAAATAATATAAAAATTTATCAACATCTGGCATACGGACTACACACAGCCACTACACTGCCGTTAACCCCCTCGGACTTATCCAATTTTTAATACTTTTGTATGTTTTTGCTGTGTTTTTTTGATAAAATGCTGCAAAAACTTTTTTTTTGCCCTAACTATTTGCACGTTCGGAATATTTGTAGTACCTTTGCAGCGACATTTTATGGTCTATAACTAATCCGGACGCAAAAGGGCGTCCTAAAATGAACTAATAACGTATGAACATTGTAAGAAAGGAGATTACTCTCCCTGATGGTCGTGTGATTACACTGGAGACCGGAAAGCTCGCTAAACAGGCTGACGGTGCAGTAATGGCGACCCTCGGCAACACTGTTGTGCTTGCCACTGTATGCAGCGCAAAAGACGCTGTCCCGGGCACGGATTTTATGCCCTTAACCGTAGAGTACAAAGAAAAATTTGCGTCAGCTGGACGCTTCCCCGGAGGTTTTACACGCCGCGAAGGTAAGGCTTCAGACTATGAGATTCTGATTGCCCGTCTTATTGACCGCGCGCTCCGCCCCCTCTTCCCCGCTAACTATCACGCAGAAACGTTCGTAAACGTTACCCTCTATTCCGCTGATGGTATCGATATGCCGGAGTCTATCGCCGGTCTCGCTGCCTCGGCTGCTCTCGCTTGCTCCGATATCCCATTCGAAGGACCGATTTCCGAAGTTCGTGTTGCACGCATCAACGGCGAGATGGTGATTAACCCCACCTTTGAGCAATGCGAGCACGCTGACCTCGAACTCATGGTCGCTGCCACGCTTGACAATATCATGATGGTCGAAGGCGAGATGAAGGAAGTGCCCGAATCCGTGATGCTCGACGCTATACGTGCCGCTCACGAAGCCATCAAACCGCAATGCGCAGCCCAAATTGAGATGATGAAGGCGTACGGCAAAGAGGTGAAACGCGAATATTGCCACGAAGTGAACGATGACGAACTCAAAGCCGCCGTTCATGACTACTCATACGATCGCGCTTATGCCCAGGCTACCAGTGCGGACACCGACAAACATCACCGCGAAGCCATGTTCTCACAAATCTGCGAGGACTTCCTTACGGACAAAGCCGAATATATTGCTGCCAAAGCAGAGGCTCTCGGCATCGAAAAGGAAGAGGTGGAGGCTATGGTTGCCCGTTACTACCACGATGTAGAGAAAGAAGCCATGCGTCGTGCCGTGCTTGATGAAGGCAAACGTCTCGATGGACGTAAGACGACGGACATCCGTCCCATCTGGTGTGAGGTAAGTCCCCTGCCAGGACCTCACGGCAGTTCTATCTTCACCCGCGGTGAGACACAGTCTTTGAGTACCGTTACCCTCGGCACCTCTCGCGATGAGAAGATTGTGGACGAAGCACTCATTCAAGGTACTGACCGCTTCCTCCTACACTATAACTTCCCGCCCTTTGCTACCGGAGAAGCCAAAGCTGCACGCGGCGTAGGCCGTCGTGAGATTGGGCATGGTAATCTCGCTTGCCGTGCACTTAAGAACATGATTCCCGAGGACTACCCCTACTGTGTACGCGTCGTAAGTGATATCCTTGAGTCTAACGGCTCATCTTCAATGGCTACCGTTTGTGCCGGTACACTCGCCCTCATGGACGCTGGTGTCCCCATCAAAAAACCCGTCAGCGGTATCGCTATGGGACTTATCTCCGAGAACAAAGGTACCAATTACGCTATCCTTTCCGATATCCTTGGTGACGAAGACCACCTTGGCGATATGGACTTCAAAACTACCGGTACACGCGATGGTCTGACCGCTTGCCAGATGGATATCAAGGTGGACGGACTGAGCTACGAGATTCTCGAAAACGCCCTCGCACAAGCGCATCAGGCACGTATGTTTATCCTCGACAAGATTCTCGAGACTATGCCTGCTCCCCGTCCTGACCTCAAACCACACGCTCCGCGTATCGTTACCTTCTATATTCCCAAAGACCTTATTGGTGCTGTTATTGGCCCGGGTGGAAAGATTATACAAGGTATCCAAGCCGAGACCGGGGCTGTCATCTCCATCGACGAAGATGAGAAAGGCGGCAAGGTCGAAGTCGCTTCCAACAACGGCGAATCAATGGCTGCGGCTGTGGCTAAGATTAAGGCTATCGTGGCACTTCCCGAAGTGGGTGAGACCTACGAGGCTACCGTCAAATCACTCATGCCTTACGGATGCTTCGTGGAGTTCATGCCCGGTAAGGAAGGGCTCCTTCATATCTCCGAGATTGACTGGAAACGCTACGAGACTATGGAAGAGACCGGCATCAAGGAAGGCGACAAGATTATGATTAAACTGCTCGAGGTTGACGAAAAGACCGGTAAGTTCCGACTCTCGGCACGAGCACTCAAACAGAAACCCGAAGGATATGTCGAGCCCGAACGTCCTGCTCGTGCTCCAAGACCCGAACGTGGCGAAAGACCCGAACGTCGTGGTCCACGGCCCGAACATCGCTCTGACCGTGGTGCCCGCGACTTTGACGGTGACAGCGCACGACTCGACAGAAGACGGTAAGGTTTACCCCAACCGCCATTTATAGAGACTGAATGCATAAGGTCTCTCAATCAGAGGGTGTGCCAATTATTGTTTGACACACCCTCTAAAATCAACATTCATGAAACAATCATTACTATATAGTGTCCTTCTAATGCCGGTAGCGATAATGCTATCCTGCAGCAAAACGGATAATACGGATGAAGCGCTCTTGCGGGAATTGGACCAATGTATCGCGCAGCGTGCGGATTACTATGCGCCTCGAGAGCACCGAATAGATTCTTTACGGGCACTTCTGAATGATTCAATGTCTCATTATGACCGGTTTGAGACCTATGGACGTTTGGTGGAAAACTATCGTTCGTATAATCTCGATTCCCAGTTATACTATACGGAGTTGCGTATAGAGATGGCGCAGTCGCCTTTTGAACGCCAAGTGTCGCTGCTTAATTATTCCGAAGTGTTGATGCGTAGTGGGATGTATCATGAGACGTTAGTGTATATAGATTCGGCGTTAGCGCAACCGCTTAATCCCGTATTAGAGCCTTATTACAGTCATCTTCGTCGTACGCTATTTGGTTTGATGGAAGATTTTGCTGTGACGGCAAGAGAAAGACAAACCTATTACCGTATTACGCAACTCTACCGCGAAGAAATGATGGAGGTGCATCCTGCCGGTTCGTTTTTGCATGAACTGGTACGAGCGGATTATCTGTATGAACAACAGTTATTCGATAGCGCCTTGCATGTGTTGGAGGCTTACGAATGGTCGAATGAAGTGGAGGGACAATACGAGGAACCAGTTTTTGCCTTCACTCGTGCGCAGATATATCGTAAAATGGGTAATCGCGGACAAGCAAAGCATTATTTGGCCATTTCCGCTATTGCTGACTTGCAAAACGCTATCCGTGAGTATATCGCCTTGCGCGAATTGGCGGTGTTGCTGTACGAAGAAGGAGATATAGAGCGTGCCTATAATTATATGTTGTGTGCGGCACAGGATGCCATGGCGGGAAGTGAACGGGTACGTTCAATTGAAACCAGTACGGCTTATCCTGTAGTACAAGAAGCATATATTCAACAGGTTCGTCAGCGTCAGTATTGGATGATGGCGATGATTGCCAGTGCGCTGCTTATCCTTGTATTAGTTACGATGTTCTTGCTATATATTAACCGCAAACGTCGCCAATTGGCAGCATTGAACAATCGTTTGGCGCAGAGTAATGAGGATCTCCGTAGAAGTAATCGCATCAAATCAGTCTATGTGAAGCGTTTTATGAAAATGACCAGCATTGAGGATTTTGATGACGCATTCTTGGAGTTGTTCCCTGATTTTGTGGCGCAAGTGCAAACATTATTGGTGCCCGAGGTGGAGTTACGTATCAAGCCCAAAGAGCGCTTGAATACCGATTTGCGCGTGTTGGCTCTCATCTATTTGGGTATTACAGATAGTAAACAGATTGCGGACATTTTGCGTTATTCGCTGCCTACTATCTATAACTCGCGTACGCGTATGCGCAACCTTGCCAAAGAAGATAGAGACCTTTTTGAGGAAAAAGTAACAGCATTGTAGCCTTAATAGCTACTACTTTTTTTCTACTCTATAATATATATTATATCGTTGATTTTCAGCGATATAACTTTTTTATACCCTTAAATTATACTACTTTTTGGGAAATGTATATTGCACATATGCGCGTAAAGCAGTAATTTTGCAACGCAAAACGAATTTAACACAAAATCTGTCTATGAATAAACGATTCCTATTTTTCGCGATTATCCTGCTTCAGTTGGCGGCATTTCCGCTTGCTGCTCAGATTAGTGGTGTAATCGTGGATGAGTCAGGTGAACCCATCATTGGTGCCAGTATCTTGGAGACAGGAACCACCAACGGTACTATTACCGACTTCGATGGTAATTTTTCCCTCAATGTGGCAGAAGGTGCGCAACTCGAAATCAGTTACGTAGGTTATGCTTCGCAAACACTGCCTGCAGCACCATCAATGCACATTGTTCTCAAAGAGGATACAGAGGTGCTTGAAGAAGTGGTGGTAGTCGGTTATGGTGTGCAAAAGAAAAGTGACTTAACTGGTTCTATTGCCCAAGTGAGTGACAAAGACTTGCAGAAAACGCCCGCTCCATCTCTTGGCGCAGCCCTCGAAGGACGTGCCGCCGGTCTGCAAGTGACTGGTGCAGGAGCGCCGGGTTCCAATGTCAGTTTGAACATTCGAGGTATTGGAAGCATTCAGAATTCCGAACCACTCATTGTGATTGACGGTGTCCCCACGGATGTGCCGCTCAATATGATTAACATGGACGATGTGGCGAGTATCGACGTGCTCAAAGACGCATCGGCTACAGCCATTTACGGTTCGCGTGGTGCCTATGGTGTTGTCATCATTACTACTAAGAAAGGTGAAAACGAGAAAGGACACATCAGTCTCAAGGGCTCGTTTGGTTTTGACCAGATACAACGCACCTTGCCTTTACTGAATGCCTCTCAGTTTGCATCACTGCATAACGAGATGATGGCGGCTGCCGGTCAACCCCAATATACGGCATATGCCGATCCTACCGCACTTGGTGTCGGCTCCGATTGGATGAGTGAGTTATGGCAGTTTGCGCCTACGCAGAACTACTGCCTTAGTTACTCCGGTGGTACACAAAAATCAAACTTCTACGTGTCCGGTGCATACTTTGACCAGAAGGGTATTGTTAAAACCACTGACTACAAGCGTATCACCCTTCAATTCAACCATGATACGCAACTATTCGACTGGCTGAAATTTGGTCATAAATTGAGCCTCAATCACGACATTAAGTCTTCCGGAGCATACGATATACAAAATACCATGCGTGCGCTGCCTACGCAGGCGATAAAGAACGAAGACGGCTCGTGGGCAGGTCCCGAAGGATTGGCAATGTACGTGGGTGACATCACTAACCCCATCGGTAAGATGCTCACGAACAACAGCGTCACAAAAGGTTACAACCTGCTCGGAAATATCTACGCGGAAATAAAACCGCTCGACTGGCTTATCTTCCGAACCACTTTTGGCATGCAAATCATGTATTGGGACACCGAAGGCTGGTCACCTGCTTATGACTGGAAACCCATTGCACAGCCCGAGAGCCAGGCAAGTCATTCGTTCTATAAGAGTATAACTTGGCTTTGGGACAACACCCTTACGTTTGTTAAGACCTTCAAGCAAAAGCACTCCTTCTCCGCCATGATTGGTTCGTCCATGCAGGCAAATAACTACGAAGAAATGTACGGCGCGGTGCAAGGCTTTGTATCTAATGAAGCGCATCAATTGGGTAATGGTCTGTTAGAACCGACCCTCACCGGCAACAAGTCCGACTGGGCACTACTATCTTTCATGAGCCGTGTTACCTATGGTTACGATAACCGCTACTTACTGACCGCTACATTCCGTGCCGACGGTTCCAGTCGTTTCGCGAAGAAGAACCGCTGGGGATTCTTCCCCTCTCTGGCACTTGCTTGGCGTATGAGTGAAGAGCATTGGTTTGAGAAGACCTTTTGGCTTACTGACCTTAAACTGCGTGCCGGATACGGACTTACCGGTAATCAGGCATCGGTTGAAAACTATGCTTCAGCATCTACGTTGCAGACGGTACAATATGTCTTTGGCGGTACACAAGTAGGTGGTCTGGCGCCATGGAAACTGCCTAACCCCAATGTACGTTGGGAGACCGTAGAGCAGTATAATGTCGGCGTTGACATGGCACTCTTTGACCAACGCTTGCATGCAACGATTGACGGCTATATAAAGAACACCAACGATATGTTAGTCCCGATGTCGGTTCCTATTAGCAGCGGATACTCCGATGAGAACGTTCCCAAAATCAATGCCGGTAAGATGCGCAACTGGGGTATTGAGGTCAGTCTTAACTCCATGAACATCAAAAAGACGAACTTTACATGGACTACCACTGTCAACTTTGCTTACAACCATAACGCCATCTTGTCGCTGAATGACGATGTGCCGATGTATTTCGATTGTAACATCCACAAAGTGGGATATCCCGTGGCCGCTTTCTATGGTTATGTGACGGACGGAATCTTCCAGTCGCAGGAAGAGATAGATGCTCATGCTATCCAAACCATCGGTAGCGACAAATACTCCTCTACACAACCCGGTGATATCCGTTTCAAAGACCTCAATAACGATGGCGTTATCAACGAAGATGACCGTACCATCTTAGGTTCGCCGACCCCCTCTTGGACATTCTCTATGAATAACCGCTTCGAATTCTATGGGGTGGATATAGAGGTCTATTTCCAAGGCGCAGCCGGCAATAAGATTTACAACGGCAACCGTGCTACGCTTGAGGCAATGAATGTCGCGCAAAACCAGATGATTACCGTTCTTGACCGCTGGCGTCCGGAGAATCCGTCCACAACCATGCCACGTGCCGTCTTTTCTGACCCGAATAAGAACAACCGAACCAGTGACCGCTTCCTTGAGCCCGGTGACTACTTGCGTCTCAAGAACATCACAATCGGCTATACCTTGCCGAAGAATCTGACGAAAAAAGCTCTTATGGAAGAAGTGCGGTTCTCTATCTCGGGACAGAACCTCTACACACTCACCCGTTACACAGGTCTCGACCCCGAAGTGGGGGGCAGCGGTATAGATGGAAACGT
>Ga0310786_10009040_pt1 | contig 12708 bp, 7 predicted proteins | sample AusTroGonzalo_MG_FD_203881 | JGI IMG/M metagenome (GOLD analysis project Ga0310786, IMG submission 203881) | Bovine rumen microbial communities from tropical cattle in Woodstock, Queensland, Australia - Gonzalo_03 (v2) (version 2) | ecosystem: Host-associated > Mammals > Digestive system >...
GAAGTTTCATTCTGAAAGGGCATATCTGTTATACGCCGGAGGTCGGGAGACTGGTTATCCGGGAGAATGCCTTTGTTGTGTGTGAAGACGGAGTTTGCCGGGGCGTTTTTGAGGAGATCCCGGAACGGTATGCCGGACTGAAGATCATTGACTGTACGAACCGGCTGGTCCTGCCCGGGCTGGTGGATCTGCATATCCATGCGCCGCAGTATCCCTTCCGGGGGACGGGAGCGGATTATGAACTGCTGGAGTGGCTGGACAAGATTACTTTTCCGGAAGAAACCCGGTATGCTAACACGGAGTATGCCGAAAAAGCATACAGAATTTTCGCGCAGGCACTGAAACAGGGCGCTACCACACGAGCGGTAATCTTCGGGACGATCCATACGGATTCCACGCTGATCCTGGAAGAACTGATGGAAAAGAGCGGCCTGGTAAGCTATGTAGGCAAGGTCGGGATGGACCGGGTTTCGCCGCCGGGAATGCTGGAGAGAAGTGCCGATTTCTCGGCGGAGGAGACGAGACGCTTCATTGAGGAAACCGCGAAACGCGGGTACCGGCGGACAAAGCCGATCATTACGCCGCGGTTTATCCCGTGCTGTTCAGATAAACTGATGCGCCTGCTTGGGCAGATCCGGAAAGAATATGACCTGCCGGTGCAGAGCCATCTTTCGGAAAACCCGGAGGAGGTCGAACTGGTCCGGGGAATGGCGCCGGAAGCGGCATTCTACGGGGACGGGTATGACCGGTTCGGCCTGTTCGGGAAAGACAGCAACACGGTGATGGCACACTGTGTCTGGTCTACGCCGGAGGAAGTGCAGAGGATTAAGGAAAACGGGGTATGGATTGCCCATTGTCCGGCTTCCAACATCAATCTCGCGTCCGGAATCGCGCCGATCCGGCGGTATCTGGAGAAGAAAATGCGGGTCGGACTGGGGACGGACGTGGCCGCCGGACAAAGCGATTCCATGTTCCGGGCTGTGACGGACGCCATCCAGGTATCCAAACTGTACTGGAGACACGTGGATCGGGACGCGAAACCGCTGACATTCCCCGAAAGCCTGTATCTGGCAACGAAAGGCGGAGGGGCGTTCTTCGGGAAAGTCGGGAGCTTTGAAGACGGGTATGAGTTTGACGCGCTGGTTCTGGATGATTCAGGATATCCATGCGCGCGTAAGCCGGATGTTCCCGACAGGCTGGAAAGGGCTTTCTATCTGGAGATGGACAGAACGGGTATCATGATGAAGTTTGTAAAGGGGGTTGAGCTGTGTATACGGGACAAAGCGTAAAGAGAGTGGATGCCTTTGACAAGGTGACAGGGCGCTGCAAGTATACGGATGATCTGTGCGACAGCAAAGCGTATATCGCAAGAATCCTGCATTCCACCATCGCCAACGGGAAAGTCATTTCTTTCGATACGTCCGAGGCGGAAAAGGTGCCGGGAGTCGTAAAGATCCTGACCTGCTTTGATCTGACAGAGAAACACTATTTTCCGACGGCAGGGCATCCCTGGTCCACGGATCCGAGCCATCAGGATGTGGCGGACCGGCTGATCCTGACAGACCGGGTGCGCTTTTACGGGGACGACATCGCGGCGGTGGTGGCCGAAGACGAAGTCGCAGCCGCCCAGGCACTGCGGCTGATCAAGGTGGAGTATGAGGAATACCCCTTTGTGCTCGACGTGCAGAAAGCCATGGAGGACGACGCGCCGCTGCTGCATGAGGAATTCCCGAACAACATCCTGAAACATACGCAGATCCGGCAGGGCGACTATGAGAAGGCAATCCAGGAACCGGGCCTGATCAAGGTTGAGGGTTGGTACGAGACGCCGACGGTTCAGCACTGCCACATTGAGAACTTCATATGCTATGCCGAAAAGGAAGGGGACAAGATCGTCGTGGTCTCTTCCACGCAGATTCCCCATATTGTCCGCCGCATCGTCGGGCAGGCGCTGGGTATCGCCTGGGGAAATGTGCGGGTGATCAAGCCATACATCGGCGGCGGATTCGGAAACAAGCAGGATATTCTCTATGAACCGCTGTGCGCCTGGCTGAGCCTGCAGACGGGCGGTCACCTGGTGAAGCTGGACGTTCCCCGGGAGGAGACGTTCGTCTGCAACCGGGTGCGGCACTCCATCCGGAACCACATCGTCTCCTGGGTGAGACCGGACGGGACCTATGCGGCCCGGAAGCTGGAAGCTTTCTCGGACCAGGGCGCCTATGCGTCCCACGGGCACAGCATCTGCGCCAAAGGCGCCGGCGCGTTCCCGCAGCTGTATCCCTGCCCGAACGTGGAGGTGGACGCCTACACAGTGTTCACGAACAAGCCGGTGGCCGGCGCCATGAGAGGTTACGGGATTCCCCAGGCAATGTGGGCGGTGGAATCCCACACGGAAGACGTCTGCGCGGCGATCGGGGCGGATCCGCTGGAATTCCGGCGGAAGAACCTGATGCCCGTGGGCTATGTGGACGGATTCTCCAAGAACGAGAATTATTACGATTCCTTCAACCAGTGCCTGGACAAGGCTATGAAGGCCATCGATTATGCGAAGAAGGTCAAGGAGTATCAGAACCAGACCGGAGACATCCGGCGAGGCATCGGCATGGCGGTGTTCTGGTACAACACAGCGGTATGGCCCATCTCGCTGGAAAGCTCCAGCTGCCGGATGGTGCTGAACCAGGACGGGTCTTTCCAGCTGCAGGTGGGCGAGACGGAAATCGGTCAGGGTGCGGATACGGCCTTTGCCCAGATGGCGGCCGACGTGGTCGGCGTCCCGCTGGATAAAGTGCACGTAGTATCCTGCCAGGATACGGACGTGACGCCCTTCGGTACCAGCGCTTACGCTTCGAGACAGACCTACGTGACCGGATTCTCGATCCGCCAGACAGGTCTGCTGTTCAAGGAAAAGATCCTGAACTATGCCTACGAACTGACCCGGATGCCGGCGTTCAATCTGGATATTCAGGACGGAAATATCGTCCGGACGACGGACGGGCGGGTGCTGATGAGCCTGGAAGAACTGGCGACGGAGGCGTTGTACAGCCTGACAAACAGCCGTCATATTACAGCGGAGAGTACCTATCAGATCAAATCCAATGCGTATTCCTTCGGATGCACGATCGCCGAGGTGGAAGTGGATATTCCGATGTGCCGGGCGAAGCTGCTGAATGTGGTCAACTGCCACGACGCCGGCAAGCTGATCAATCCCGCGCTGGCAGAGGCGCAGGTGCACGGCGGCATGAGCATGGGCATCGGGTTCGGGATGAGCGAGAAGCTGATCTTCGATGAAAAGACGGGGCGGCCGCTGAACAATAACCTGCTGGACTATAAGCTTTCCACGTTCCTGGATCATCCGACGCTGATGGCGGAATTTGTGGAGAATCCGGAACCGACCAGCGCCTTCGGAACGAAAGCACTGGGTGAGCCGCCGGCCTGTTCGGTAGCGCCGGCAATCCGGAACGCGATTTTCCACGCGACGGGAGTCGGGCTGAGGAACGCGCCGGCGAACCCGCATAATCTGTTTGCGGCGTTTAAAGAAGCAGAATTGATATAAGGGGGCTTTCCGATCGCCCCCTTAAACCCCTTCGGCCGTCATGCTAAAGGGTTGAAGGGAGAACAATGGAGGTAAACGCTATGTACGATATAAAGGCTTTGTATGAAGCGGAGAGCGTGGCGGATGCGATCCGGCTGATGCAGGAGCATCCGGAGGCACAGATCATTGCCGGCGGAAGCGACGTACTGGTGCAGATCCGGGAAGGGAAACGCGCCGGCGCGGAACTGGTGAGCATCTACGGGATCGACGCGATGCGGGGCGTTTGCTATGACGACGAAGGCGCAATCCGGATTGGTTCGCTGACCAGCTTTTCCCATATCGCGGCTTCTCCGATCATCCGGGAGAAGATCCCGGTGCTGGGAGAAGCGGTGAGCCTGGTCGGCGGCCCGCAGATCCGGAACATCGGGACCATCGGCGGCAATACCTGCAACGGCGTGACGAGCGCGGATTCCGCGTCTACGCTGTTTGCCTGGGACGCCATCGTTGAACTGACCGGGCCGGAAGGGATCAGGAAGCTGCCGATCCAGGAGTTCTATATTAAGGCCGGCAAGGTGGCTTTGCAGCCGGCGGAACTGCAGACGGCGATTATCATCCAGAAGATCGCCTATGAGGGTTATCACGGAAACTACATCAAGTATGCCATGCGGGAAGCGATGGATATCGCCAATCTGGGCTGCTCGGTAAACGTATTGCTGTCAGAAGACAAACAGACGATTGCCGATGTACGGATCGCATATGGTGTGGCCGGACCGATCCCGATGCGGGTACCCACCGCAGAGGCCGCAGCAAAAGGCCGGAAGGTGTGCAAGGAGACTGTCGAGGCTTTCGGCAGGGCGGTGCTGGAGGACATCCATCCGCGGGACAGCTGGCGGGCAGCCAAAGCCTTCCGTGAACATATCGCGGTGGAGATGGCCAAGCGGGCGCTGAGCAAGTCGATCGAACTGAGCGGAGGTGAGATCCGTGAGTAAACAGTATAAGCAGATTCACTGCATCATCAACGGCAAAGAACGGGAAGCCATGGTGGACGTACGCGCATCCCTGACGGATCTGCTGCGAAACGACTTCCGGCTGACCAGCGTGAAAAAAGGCTGTGAGGTCGGGGAATGCGGTGCGTGCAACGTGCTGGTGAACGGTGAATGCTTCAACAGCTGTATTTACCTGGCAGTCTGGGCAGACGGGAAGGAAATCCTGACGCTGGAAGGCCTGGAAGGACCGAACGGGGAGATATCAGATATCCAGCAGGCGTTCATTGACGAGGCGGCTGTGCAGTGCGGCTTCTGTACGCCGGGAGCGATCATGAGCGCAGTGGAAATCCTGAACGAAGGCCGCGAGCTGTCGGACGAGGAGATCCGGATCCGGATGTCCGGACATCTGTGCCGCTGCACGGGATACGAGAATATTTTCCGGGCGGTCAAAAAGACGATGCTGAAGAGACTGGGGAAAGAATGAATGTCAACTGCTGTTCTGCTATAACGACTGAACAGACAAGAAATATCAGGAAAAGCGGGTATTCCGCGGGAGGAAAACATGATTAATCTGACCATCAACGAAAAAGGAAGATCCAACAATATTCAGCGCGCAAGAGAACAGAACATCATCATCCCGACCATCGCGCAGATGAAGGATCCGCAGACCATTCCGGAAAAGATCCGGGACCAGCTGAAGAACGTGGGACTGTGGGAAGTGAACCCGCTCAATCTGTTCCGCATCACCTGGAAGAACGAGCCGAAGGAATCGGGCGGACTCTTCGGGAAACCGAATTTCATCGTCCTGCCTCCTGAACTGACGGGCGTAAAGGCGAAGATCCTCCTGATGGTGGGAAAGTATTTTCCCACGGGCTGCCATAAGGTCGGCGCGTCCTTCGGCTGCCTTGTGCCGCGGCTGGTGACGGGACAGTTTGACTCCTCAGCGCACCGGGCGGTCTGGCCGTCCACAGGCAATTACTGCCGCGGCGGCGCGTTTAATTCAAAGCTGCTGGGCTGCCACTCCGTCGCAATTCTTCCCGAGGGAATGAGCCGTGAACGCTTTGAATGGCTGGAAACGGTAGCCAGCGAAATCATCGCGACTCCCGGTACGGAATCAAACGTGAAGGAAATCTTTGACAAGACCCACGAGCTGGAGCAGGAACCGGACTGCATCATCTTCAACCAGTTCGCTGAGATGGGCAACTATATGTGGCATTATCACGTAACAGGCAACGCCATTGCCGAGGCGTTTGAACAGATCAAAGGCGAGGGCGACCAGCTCTTCGGAGCGATCTTCACCTCCGGTTCCGCCGGCACCATGGCTTCCGGAGACCGCATCAAGGACCTGTATCCGAAGGCAAAGCTGGGCGTCGGCGAGGCACTGCAGTGCCCGACGCTGCTGGAGAACGGCTTCGGCGCCCACAGGATCGAAGGGATCGGAGACAAGCATGTGCCATGGATCCACAACGTGAAGAACACGGACCTGGTCGTCGATATCGACGATGAGGATTCCCAGAAGGTACTCCGCCTGTTCAATGAGCCGATCGGACGGGAATACCTGCGCAGCGCGGGCGTTCCGGAAGAGACGCTGAACAACCTGGAACTCTTCGGAATCTCAGGCATCGCCAACATGCTCTGCGCGATCAAGATGGCGAAGTACTATGAACTGACCGAACACGACGTGGTGGCCTCGGTCATGACGGACTCTGCCGTGATGTACACCTCCCGTGTGCGTGAACTCCAGGAAGAGGACGGGGAATATACCCGGGAGATGGCGGCAGTCGACTTCCACACCCACATTCTCGGGGAAAAGACCGACAATATGCAGGAGCTGACCTATCAGCAGCGGAAACGGGTGCATAACCTGAAATACTATACCTGGGTTGAGCAGCAGGGCAAGACTTCCGAGGAACTGCAGAACCTGTGGTACGATACGGAGCACACCTGGGACAGCGTGAAAGCGGACGCGGACAGGGTGGACGAGCTGATCCGTCAGTTCAACGAGGATACCGGACTGCTGAAGAATCTGTAAGGGAGGGAGCATACGCATGACGATGCGGAACGTTACGGGAGCCAGATGCACGATCTGCGGAAAAGTCAGCCCCGCCGGACCGAAGACGACCGTCTGCCCGCACTGCGGCGGGATTCTGGATATCGAGTACGACTATGACTATATCCGTTCCTGCTTCCGGAAGCAGCCGCTTCAGGAGCGGGGCGATCCGACCATGTGGCGCTACCTGGAGCTTTTGCCGGTGGAAGGCCCGGGAACCCGGCCGAAGCTGCGTGTGGGCGGCTCCCCCCTGTACAGGGCGGATGCTTTGGGGAAAGAGCTGGGCATCCGGGAACTGTGGATCAAGGACGACGGGCAGAACCCTACCGCTTCACTGAAGGACAGGGCTTCCGCCATGGCCGTTGTCAAGGCGTGTGAGGCAGGGAAAACCACCATCGCCTGTTCATCCACGGGGAATGCCGCCAGCTCCCTGGCCGGAAACGCGGCTGCCGCGGGTCTTTCCACCTTCATCTTTGTGCCGTCCAGGGCACCCAAAGGCAAGGTGGCGCAGCTGATGATGTTCGGCGCTACGGTTATTCTGGTGGAGGGAAGCTATGAGGATACCTTCCGGATCTCTGCGGAGGCGATCGAGCGATGGGGCTGGTATAACCGCAACGCGGCCATCAATCCGTACCTGATGGAGGGAAAGAAGACGGTTTCCCTGGAGATCGCCGAACAGCTTTCGTTCAAAATGCCGGACTATGTGGCGGTCTCCGTCGGGGACGGCTGTACCATCGGCGGCGTCTGGAAGGGATTCAGGGACCTTTATCAGGCGGGCCTGATTGACAGGCTGCCCCGCATCATCAGCGTACAGGCATCCGGCTGCTGCCCTATCAATACGGCGGCGGCGGCGGGGACCATGGAATGGATCCCCCAGGAAGAAAACACGCTGGCGGATTCCATCGCGGTGGGCGTGCCCCGGAATCCCGTCAAGGCGCTGCGCGCAATCAGCGAGTCCAACGGCGTAACGGTGAACGTCAGCGATGAAGAGATCATGGCGGCCATGCGCCTCCTGGGCAAACACGCCGGGGTCTTCGCGGAACCGGCGGGAGCGGCCGGTACAGCAGGCGTTAAAAAGGCCGTGGAGACCGGACTGATCGAACGGAACGCATCCGTCGTGAGCATCGTCACCGGGAACGGACTGAAGGATGTGAACAACGCGATCCGGGCTGCCGGAGAACCCATGAGCATCCGGCCGGAAATGGACGCGCTTCTGGAGGCTTTCGCCGCAAAAGGCGTAAGCCTGCCGGAATAACGGAAATATCAAAAAAGCCGGGGCAGTTGCAGGAAAGGGGTATGGATATGCTGCTGATCGGAAACGGACAGGTGATTACCCGGGATCCGGAGAAACCCTATCTGAAGGACGGCGCGGTCGTCACGGAAGGTACGAAGATTATTGCTGTTGGGGAAAGCGATGCGCTGAAAAAGAAGTATCCTGATGCACAGTTTGTAGACGCGGCGGGCGGAGTGATTATGCCGGGCCTGATCAACGCGCATACGCACATCTATTCAGGCCTGGCCAGAGGGCTTTCAATCGAAGGAAACAATCCCACCAACTTCCTGGAGATCCTGGAGGGCATGTGGTGGAATATCGACCGGCATCTGACGCTGGACGGGACGCGGGCTTCCGCCTATGCGACCATCCTGGATTGCATCCGCAACGGCGTGACGACGATCTTCGACCATCATGCCAGCTTTTGCGAGATTCCGGGGTCATTGTTTGCGATCCGGGACGTAGCGAAGGAACTGGGGATCCGCGCGTGCCTGTGCTACGAGGTATCTGAGAGGGACGGGGAAGAAAAGACACTGCAGGGCATCCGGGAGAACGCTGACTTTGCCGCCTGGGCCAGGGAAGCCGACGATCCCATGATTAAAGCCATGTTCGGCGGCCATGCCCTGTTCACGATCTCCGACAAGACCTTCGAAAAGATGGTTGAAGCCAACAACGGCATGACAGGTTTCCATATCCATATAGCGGAGGGCATGAACGACGTATACGACAGTCTCCGGAACTACGGCTGCCGTCCGGTGAACCGCCTGCTTTACAACGGGATCCTGGGCGAACGGACGCTGCTGGGCCACTGCATCCATGTCAGCCCCGCGGAGATGGATATCATTAAGGAAACCGGGACCATGGTGGTCAACAATCCGGAATCCAACATGGGAAATGCTGTGGGATGCGCACCGGTGCTGCAGATGATGAAGAAGGGAATCACAGTCGGTATGGGTACAGACGCCTATACCCACGATATGCTGGAAAGCATGAAAGTGTTCCTGATCATCCAGCGGCATAACGCGGCGCTTCCGAACGTTGCCTGGGGCGAGGATGTGACGATGCAGTTTGTGAACAACCGCGTTATCGCCGAGAAGTACTTCGGCGTTCCGGTCGGCATCCTGAAGGAAGGCGCGGCGGCGGATGTGATCGTGATGGATTACAAGCCTTTTACACCGTTTGACGATACGAACATCGACGGACATATGCTGTTCGGGATGAACGGGCGGAACTGCCGTACAACGATCATCAACGGACGGCTGCTGTATAAAGACAGGGAGTTTGTTGATGTTGACGAGGGGAAGATCAACAACTGGACGCTGGAACAGAGCAAAAAACTCTGGGGTGAGTTGAATCACAGAAAGTATTGATGTGGGGGCTTTCCGATCGCCCCCACATCCCTTCGGCCGAAAATATTTGGTTTTTACTGTTGGGAGGGATATTCCATGAGTGATGTTATGCGGCCCATGAGTTTTGGGCAGCTGATGAACTGGGTTTTGGAGGAGTATGCGAAGAACGGGAGCATCTTCGGTGTCTTTGATCCTGTGAAGCATACCGACGGACAGGCTTTGCCGATCTTTGAGGAGAAGATTGAGGCGCCTTTCGGACCGGCAGCCGGGCCGAACACGCAGCTGGCACAGAATATCATCGCAGCCTACGCGGCCGGCGCCCGGTTCTTCGAACTGAAGACGGTACAGGTGATGGATGGCCCGGAGCTGGCGGCATGTATCAACAAGCCCTGTATTACGGCGGGGGACGAGTGCTACAACTGCGAATGGTCCACGGAACTGTATGTACCGGAGGCATATTCGGAGTACGTTAAAGCCTGGGTAGCGTGCAAACTGCTGGCGAAAGAATTCGGTCTGGGAGATCCGGACGCTTTCGTGTTCAACATGTCGGTCGGATACGATCTGGCCGGAATCAAAAGCGAGAAGATCAATGCCTTTATCGACGGTCTGATCGAGGCGAAGGATGCGGAAACCTTCCGAGAGTGTATTGAGTGGGCCAGGGCCAATATTGCGCGGTTCAAAAATGTGGACGAGGCATATGTGCAGGGCATCAGTTCCCGGATTTCGAGTTCCATCACAGAGTCTACGCTGCACGGCTGCCCTCCGGATGAAATTGAGCGGATCGCTACATACCTGATCACGGAAAAACATCTGAACACTTATATCAAACTGAATCCGACACTGCTGGGGTATGAATTTGCCCGGGAACGGCTGGACAGCCTGGGGTTCGACTATGTGAGCTTCGACGACCGGCATTTCCGGGAAGACCTGCAGTGGGAGGACGCAGTGCCGATGCTGGAGCGGCTGACAGCGCTGGCGAAGGAGAAAGGGCTTGAATTCGGCGTTAAGCTGACGAACACTTTCCCGGTGGATGTGAAAGCCGGCGAACTGCCCAGCGAGGAGATGTATATGGCCGGGCGCGCGCTTTTCCCGCTGACGATTCATCTGGCGGCAAAGATCAGCGAAACTTTCGACGGAAAACTGCGTATATCTTATTCAGGCGGCGCTGATGTCCACAACGTGGCGGATCTTTTCAAAGCAGGGATCTGGCCCATTACCATGGCGACGACGATCCTGAAACCGGGCGGATACCGGCGGATGATCCAGATTGCGGAAATCCTGGCGGACTGCGGCAGCGAACCCTTCCGGGGCGTAAACGCCGCGGCGGTGAAAGCACTGGATGATGGTGTGACAGCAGCCGGACTGTACCGGAAGCCGGTCAAACCGCTGCCGGAGAGAAAGACCGGTCGGGCGCTTCCGCTCTTTGACTGTTTCACGGCTCCATGCAGGGACGGCTGTCCCATCGGACAGAATATCCCGGCCTATCTGCAGGCGATGCTGGAAAATGATCCGGAAAAGGCACTGCGCATTATTCTGGAACGCAATCCGCTGCCGCATATCACGGGAACGATCTGTCCCCATCATTGCGGGGACAAGTGCATGCGCAACTACTACGAGGACAGCCTGCGCATCCGGGAGACCAAGCTGGCGGCAGCCTCGCGGGCGTATGATCGGGTTATCCCGGATCTTCATCCGCAGGAGAGTCGGAAAGCTTCCCGCCAGGTCGCTGTGGTCGGCGCGGGTCCCGCGGGCCTTGCGGCGGCGATGTTCCTGAGCCGGGCAGGTATTCCGGTTACTGTCTTTGAACGCAGAAATTCACCCGGCGGCGTGGTCGCGCATGTCATTCCCGATTTCCGCATCACGGCGGAGGCAATTGAAAAGGATATTGCCATCTGCAAGGCCTTCGGCGCAGAGATCGTGTGCGGACGGGAGATCAAATCCGTTGATGAACTGAAGGCAGAGGGTTATACCGACGTAATCATCGCCGTCGGCGCCTGGAAGCACGGCAAAAATCCGCTGGAAGAGGGCGAATGCCTGGACGCGCTGGATTTCCTGGAAAAGATCAAGAAAGATCCGTCGTCGGTTGAGATCGGCAAGGACGTCGTTGTACTGGGTGGCGGTAATACGGCGATGGATGTGGCGCGCGCAGCGAAGCGGCTTCCTGGTAGCCCGAACGTCCGGCTGGTGTACCGGCGGACAAAACGCTACATGCCGGCGGATGAGGAAGAACTGCAGATGGCCCTGGAGGACGGCGTGGAGTTCATGGAGCTTCTGGCTCCCGAACGGCTGCAGGACGGAAAGCTGATCTGCCATGTGATGGAACTCGGCGCGCCGGACGAGAGCGGACGGCGTTCACCGGTGGATACGGGCGAGATCCGGAAGATTCCGGCGAATACGGTCATCGCCGCCGTGGGCGAGCAAGTGGATACCGCGCTGTTTGAGGCGGCAGGCTGCGAAATCAGCGCGAAGGGACGGCCGGTCACGGATAAGGGGATGAAGACCAGCGCAGAAGGCGTTTACGCCATCGGCGATGCGCGCCGGGGACCGGCGACGGTGGTCGAGGGAATTGCGGATGCGATGGCAGCGGCGGCAGCTATTCAGCAGTCGGAATCCGGCCTTCAGGATGCGGAAGCCCGTGGTTTGGGGGAGGAACTGTATCTTTACAAGAAGGGACAGGTGGCATCGGAGCCCGCAAACGTTCCGGATTGGAGATGTCTGGGATGTCCGACAGTCTGCGAAGTCTGTGCGGACGTATGCCCGAACCGCGCGAATGTTGCGATTCATGTGCCGGGGAAATGCCAGGCGCAGATTATCCATGTGGACGGGATGTGCAACGAGTGCGGAAACTGCGCTGTGTTCTGCCCGTACACCGGCAGGCCATACCGGGTGAAGTTCACGCTGTTCTGGACCGAGGAAGATTTCGCGGACAGCTCAAATGAAGGGTTCCTGATGGTCGGGAAGGACAGCGTCAAAATACGACTGGACGGACAGGAGAAGACGGTCAGCGTCAATGAACTGGAGAGCGTATCCGCTGACGCGGCTGCCGTGATCCGGACGGTGATCAGGGAGTACGGTTATTTATTATAGATTTTTGATCTCAAGCATTAAGGAAGGAGTAGGCAAAATGGCACTGGATTATGAGGCGATTAAAAAAGCGGCTGAAGGGTATAAGGCGGACATGGTCCGGTTTCTGCGGGCGATGATTTCCCATCCCAGCGAAAGCTGCGAGGAAAAGGAAGTTGTGGCCTGTATCAAGGCGGAGATGGAAAAACTCGGCTATGACAAGGTAGAGGTGGACGGTCTCGGAAACGTCATCGGCTGGATCGGGGATGGCGAGAAGATCATCGCGATCGATTCCCATATCGATACCGTCGGCATCGGGAACCGGGAAAACTGGTCGGCAGATCCCTATGAGGGATACGAGACGGACGAGATCATCTACGGCCGGGGTGGATCCGACCAGGAAGGCGGCATGGCCAGCGCGGTCTACAGCGGAAAGATCATGAAGGATCTGGGTT
>Ga0310786_10009043_pt1 | contig 12707 bp, 24 predicted proteins | sample AusTroGonzalo_MG_FD_203881 | JGI IMG/M metagenome (GOLD analysis project Ga0310786, IMG submission 203881) | Bovine rumen microbial communities from tropical cattle in Woodstock, Queensland, Australia - Gonzalo_03 (v2) (version 2) | ecosystem: Host-associated > Mammals > Digestive system >...
TAGACCAATTGAAAAACATAATTTTAAACTTTTAGATTACCGTCCACTTGCCATTGACCCATGCTTCGTTGCTATATCGTCTAGGTGGTGCATCATTGGGTATTGTTATTATGCCCGAACCGTATGTTCTTGTCCCATCAGAACGTAGGAACTCTCCGATACCGAGAATTGGTTGGGGTTTAGACTGTTTGTCGTCAGATGGTGTCAAATGGAAATCGCTTAGTTTTACATTTGCGAAATAACTAAGTTTGCAACCATACCATCCGTTTGTTACGCATATCCTTATGGCATCCGTAAAGGTAATTTTATACCATTGTGTTATATCTTTTAATGCTCCGTTGATTTGTTTAAATGCGGTCTCGGTGTTTTTTGCACGATTGTTTTTTCTTATCTCAAGCCAATCTTTTGCAACTTGTCCTTCTATGCCAATACCAAGCAAAGCGTTATAGAAGTCGAATTTATCATCTTTATCCTTGTGAGAGGGTTTGATTTTTTCAGGTGCACCAAATAAATCTTTTTGCCCTTCCCCTTGGGGGGTAAGGGGGGTAATAATATCTTCTTTTATTCTTTTATTCTTATATTCTTGGTTGTTGTTATTTGCCTGTTGCTCGTCTGTTGATTGACTGTTATCGGTCTGTTGCTCGGGCTGTTGATTTGCCTGTTGATATTCATCTTGCTTAGCTTGGTATCTGTCGTAATTACAAATAGTTACGATGCGATATTGGCTTGTTGATTCGTCTGTTATTTCGCCTGTTGATTTTAGTTTTTCTATGGCAGTCCTTAGTTGCTGTACAGACAACCCCGTTTCTTCCGAAATTTGAGTTAATCCTGTGACGAAACTTCCTCTTTTTACCACGGTACCTCTCCATTTTTTGTCAACAGAATTTGCCTTGACAAGAAAATATAAGAACAAACGAGTAACATTGTGGTCACTCCACCAATCCCATTCCAAGATACTCCTATACATTTTAATCCAACCTAATGCCTCGTTCATAGAAGTAGGTATTTGTGTTTTTAATATAAAAAGATATAAACGTAGATATGTCTATCGGCATCGTAAGTAAAACTGTGTAGAGTGTAGCCGTTTGATTCGTAATCATTTAGAGATTCTGCTGTCAATGGATAGAGGCTTTCTTCAATCGAGTAGTTTTTCATTTTTTGTTCCTTTCAACAAAACATCCCCTAACGTACTTTCGATGTCCACTTCGATTTCCGCAGGGGATGTATATTTTATGTTAGTATTGATGACTTTAAGTGGACAACATCATCAACTATATTTTTCACGCTGCAAAGTTATAAACTTTTTCAATACGCTGCGCAACTTTTTTCAAAAAACTGTAAAATATTTTTCATTTTATTGATTGCTAATGAGTTATAGTGGGTGTTTTATCCCGTAGTATTTCCGTTCCCGCCGTTGTAATTTTGCACTCGTTAGCTAACAAAAACAAACGGAATTATTAACTTTTAAAACACTTAAAACAATGAGTGAAACTATCGTGGTTCCTGACAATGGGAACAATATGAACAACATGTTGCCATGGCTTGCCAACAACGGCGGCTTCGGAGGTTTCGGTAACACTATCGGTGACCTTATCGGTCTTGCAATCGTAGCATCCATTTTCGGTTGGGGCGGTAACGGTTGGGGTGGCTTTGGCGGAAACAACGGCAACGGTGCCGCAGGTTTCTTGAGCAACCAAATCAACAATGACGCTGGCAGAGAACTTATCATGCAGGCAGTGAACTCCAACGGTGAGGCTTCACGTGCCGCTATTCAAAATCTCGCCACTATGTTGGGACAGGATTACAACACTGTCAACAGCTCTTTGCAGAATGTGTTGAGCGTCCTTAATAACATTGGTGCACAGCAGGGAATGAACGCACTTCAGGTCATCAATGCCATCCAATCGGGTAACGCCGCATTGACATCGGCATTGCAGAGTTGCTGCTGCGAAAACAGACTCCTCACCACACAACAGGGGTACGAGGCGCAAATCCGCACCCTCGAACAGACCAACCAACTTGGTTCGCAGGCCGACCGCAACGCCAACGACATCATCAGAGCCATCAACGCTCAGACTGTCGAAATGGACAACCAGTTCTGTGCAGCACGTGAACGTGACATGCAGGCGAAGATTGACACTCAGGCTGACATCATAACCCAGCTCAGAGGTCAAATCGACAACGCCAATCAGACAGCAGCCATCACAGGCTACGTGAACAGCCTTATTGCCCCATTGCAGGCTAAGGTGACACAGATTGCCGACAAGCAGCTGCCGACCGTTCCTGTGGTTTATCCGAACATACAGGCTTATAACGCCACCCCTTACATGGGCGGTTTTTACGGCAACGGTTGGGGAAACAATGTGGTTTTTTAACAATTAACGCATAGGAGGTTAAAAGCATGAATTGTGCAAATATCACAACGAACGCAGGTGGCATAGCGTTATTGCAATCCACGAAGACGACAGTGGGTGCTGAGAGCGTTGACATCGCTCTCGGTTTCCGCCGCATCCAACCTGTAGGCTATCTCACCGTGCAGATTACTGACGTGATACCCGCAGACACCACAACGACATTGCCTGTGACATTGACACTCAACGGCACCACACGTGCTTTGACTTTGCCTAACGGCGACGCAGTGACTGCGGAGGATTTGTTGAACGTGGGAGTAATTCTCGTTTTCAACAACCGTTTCACGGGGACATTGGCTCTCATGTCACGCACAGTGGCTTAATCAAATCAATTATTAACAATCAAATGCGAATTGAATTATGTTTGGAAATCTCAGAGCAGGTAGTTTAATCTACATCCTTAACAAAGGCGAGGAACCCTCGCTCAATATCGGTCAGGTGTTGTCTGTGACACCGCCGAGACCGAAAGTGAACACACAGTTTATGCCACATCCGATGCCGATGGAGCAAGTGGTAGACCTGACCGTCAAGGTCGGAGACGACACGAAGACGTTCACGGGCGTAAACACCAACCTGTCAATCGTGGACACGGGAGCGAACTCCTATGTCATTGCGGATGACAAACAGGCTATCATCAACGAGATAGAGGCTTTCGGCACAATCAGCCAAAATGCCTTGAATGCCATAGGTTATCACAAAAAGGTGATTGCCGCTTGCAAGCAGATGATGGTCACTCTAAACCCGTCGCTTCAGAAAGAAGCCGACAGGGATACGAAAATAGGTAATCTTGAAAAAGAGTTATCCGAAATCAAGAACGGTTTCTCGGAATTGATGAACTATCTCAAGAGCAACAACCAGCAGAAACGCAATTTGTAAGGAAAGGAGTAAAACATGGGCTACATGATAATCCAAAAGAAGGACAAGCAGAAGATGTCCGAGATGGTAGAGGACATCCTCTACACAGCCGGTCGCCTCATGCACTGCGTCGAAGAGATGGAGGAGATGGACGAATACGGCGAGCGTCGTGGTTCAGGCTACGGCAACCGTTATGGCAATCGTTATGACGGTATGCGTGGCGGTTACGGCAACCGTGATTGGGACGACGACGAGATGATGGGCGAAAGACGCCGTTACAGACGTTATTAAGCCTTTTCGAGGGTAGGGGGTAAAATCCCTACCCTTTTATTGTTAAACCTCTTAAATCGAATAAAAATGGCTAAAAACAGAATACCATTGGATATGTACGACATAATGCCCGAAGAACAGAGGGCATATCTGTCGAATTACGGCAAGCACTTCAGCTCGAAGATGTACGAGTTTGCCGTGAAGATGATGCGTGACCGCAAGGGCGGCAAGGTCGAGGCTGTCAAGAAGGAAGACCTCGAGAAGAAACTCAAGGATGCGGGTATCAGCGTCGAGAACGACGTGATGTACGATGCTTGCTATACCTACTGCATGTCCAAGTCCGATTTCATGGGCAGCAGCATAGAGGATGAGAAGCATCTTCTGCTGTACGTCAAGGATTTGCTCGACGACCCTGACGCCTCGGACGGGCAGGTCTTCAACCGTTTTTACGCAGACTGCGTGAATGCGGGTACACCTATTGATTGGACTGAAATGTTGTAGGCTTATGGTACGTCAGACGATATACATACCCAAATACGATTGGGACGTGGTGGTCTTCTATGAGAGCGACTACCGTGATGCGCCCGCCATCCTGAAGGAGATGGACGAGATAGGCGTTGACGAGTATACATTCATCAGGGCGAGAGCCAACCTGCGCAAAGGCAAGGAAGACACGGGCTTGACGTTTACGAACGCAAAGGAACGCACAAGCGTTATAGTGCTGTCCGCAACGTCGTCTAAGGCTGAGTTTGCCAACACTTGGTTCCACGAGGTGTTCCATTGCGCCGTGCATATCGCACAGGCTTGCGGTCTCGACTATGAGGGCGAGGCGATAGCCTACGTGGGCGGAGAGCTTGCGAGGGATATGCAGCCTGTGGCGGCGAGACTGATGTGTCCGACGTGTAAGTAAAAGGAGACCTTTATCGGGTCTCCTTGCTTTTAATGGTCGTCCTTGCCCCCCTGTAATTGTAAATCTTCTTCGGGAAGTTTTCTCTTGTAAGGATGCTTTTGAGGATGTCCATATCGGCGGCAGCTGTATTCTCGAAAGCCTTTGGAGCTATGACGGGATAAACTTTCTTGCCATCCCAATAGAGCAGCCCCCATTTATCGGGTAACTCCTCGGGCTTGATAATGCCTTCGGGACAAAGATACCAACGGTACATACCCGCTTGATTACCTGTTATCTCGGCATCCTTGCTGCGGCACCATTTCTTTTGGTCTGCAAGGAAGTCCGAGTGTGACGTCTTGACTTCGATGACTGCGCTTTCGTTGAATGTGCCCAAGCCCCATACATCCGTATTTTCGTTTCGCCAAGTGCATATCTCGACTGTGACGTAATCATACTTGTGACATTTACCGCAAGCAGCAGTTCTGTAACAAGACTTCTTTTGACACTTCTCATAGTTCCATTTCTGCTTATGGAGCCACTTGGCGCCTTCCAAGCAAAGTTCGTAATGTAATGAATTAGTGGCACTCATGGTTAATCACCCTTTCTTTTTGAACGTTTTAGTTGTCCTTTTTGTCCGCATTGCAGGCAGATAATACGGAATGTTCCGCTGCGTGTCTGTTTGAACTCACCACCGCATTTAGGGCAACGATGTCCCGATAGCCATTTTGCAACCATTTCGTTACGACCTTCTGTGGTTTGCTGACGAAATGCCGGATAGCAATTCCATTTCTTAGGCTCTAATCGACGCAGGGCGTTTATCACTCTACGATATTCCCGATTGTATTCAGCCCTTGCTGCTCCCCATTCATCGTCTTCTGCTATCATCTGTCCGAGTTTATCTAACTGACGATATAAGAAGTTGATTTGCTCTTTTTTCTGTTCTTCTGTCATATTACAGTTTTAGCAAGTCGTTATAAAGTGAAAGCAGTATTCCGTCATATACGGAAGTAGCTACATCTGCCGCCTTTTTCAATACTTCCATTTGAATTTTTGTCGGTCTCCAATGGTTTGGTCTGAGGGATTTGAGCCATTCTTTCTGTCTCTCAATAGCTGAGATAACAGCATATTTTGCCATTTCAGAATTATTATCCTTGTTTTTGTAATAGCAAATTACTTTATCAAGCATTCGTATGATATCTCTTATTATCTTTTCATTATCGTCACTTTCTACAGGCTTCTGCTCAATTTTCTTTAAAAGTTTATTCTCTGCATCCCATTCATATCCTGCTTCTTTCATTTTTTGGAATAAAAGGTCACGTTGCTCTTTTGTTGTTGGAACATACTTATCTGTTGTTATGACACATTCCAAAGAAGATTCAATATAGAACTTACCATATATATTTATTCCACAGTATGTTGATGCTTGCTCATAAGGCTTTCTATCTTTGTAGATAAATGGTGTTTGGCTATCTAAAGAATAAAGTACATCACCATGGGTTGCATCTTGACTAGTCCATAAATGACAATCGTTATCTGCTTTGCATATGTCGTAATAAGATGTAAATCCATCCTGTTCTGTTACCACATACCTCATTGGCTGTACGTCTGTCACTTGTGTAGCAATACCATTCGGTTTAACAATCCATTGACCAACTTCAAATTTTGACTTCTTCTCGCTTTGCTTTTCAAGCCAAGAAAAGAAATCATCACGACAACAATTTCCATTAGGTAAATTAGGGTAATCTTTTAAATACTGAATAAGTTCTTTCCTTATCTTCTCATCCTCACTCTCTTTGAGTTCGGGGAATGCTTCTATTAAATCTTTGTACATCTCACCGTCTTTGGAGAATATTGTGCCATCGTATTTCTTAATGAAATCCCTCATTTTCTCCACTTTTTCGTCGTATTTTTTCTTGTAGTCTTCCATTTTTATTCTCCTTTCTTTAATCCAATCCGTATTCTTTGATTTTACGATATAACGTGCGTTCAGAGATGTTGAGTGCACGTGCCGTTTGGCTGCGGTTGTAGTTACAGCGTATCAGGGCTTTGATGATGGCGTCACGTTCCGCCTCTTGCACTGTCGGGCTGCATTCGGAGTTTGTCACTGCTATTGTCGGCACAGTTTTCTGCGGTTCGTCTGTCATACCCAACCTCACTAGGTTGTTCTGTCTGCGTTGGTAGGCTGCGGCGTCTATCATGCGGTGTGCGAGGTATTCCACTTCGTCGATGGTGAGCAATGTATAGCAGTATCTGCCCTCTTCGTCCTGTTCGTAGTCTGTTCGTTCGACGAGGAAGTCCATATTGTTGATATCGTCATCGCCTTCTGCGGCGCCGACGGAAATCTTGATGTCGCCAAACCATACTGTGGTTTTCATGTCTTGTTTCATTGTTGTGCTTTTTTGTTTTGTTCGTGTGCAATTACCATAGCCTGTGCGAGTTTCGATGCAAACTCGGTTGTGCTGACATACGTATGACAGATGTCTGCCAACGCTTTAATCTGCGACGACTGAACGATTGTGACTTCTATGACTTTCTCGAGCATACCTTCTTGGGAAAAGCCACGTTCTTTCATAGAGCGCAGACCGTTAATGAGTTTGTCGCTGCTGTCGTAGATTTTTTTGTATATGTCTTGGATGCGGTGCCACTGCTCCAAGAACTCGTTTTTATCTTCGTTCATTTTGATTCTTCCTTTGGTTTGTTGTACTTGCAGCCGACGCAAGGGTGTCCCCAACGGCTGTTGCTGAAAATGTATGCTCTGTATTGGAAGCATTCGTTTACGTCGTTGTATGCGCTACATTCCATATTTCAATCTTTGTTAAATATTATTTCTTTGACATTGGGGTATTGTGCGACATTCCAATTCGTGAAAACGATGGTCGCTTCTTTTGTATTGATATCGTGGTAAACGCTTGCCACGCTTTTTCATTGAGATAGACTCTGTTGTAGTCTTTTTGTACGATGATAATCATAAGTTTTCAGTATTTTGTTGCGCATAATCTTCAAACCACATTCCGAATCCCATCATAACGCCTGCCGCAGCGATTTGCTGCTTGTGATTAAGAAGTTTGTCGTTGGCTATACTTGTCAGGATGCGGTCAATGGCTCCTTTGATTTCTTTGTAGTCTCTCGATGTCATAGTATCTCCCTCCTTGCCTCGTCTGCGACACACATAACGTATGCCTGTTCGTTAATCTCGGTGATGTCTCTGAAGTGTTGACATTTCTTGCAGAAGGCGCTGCCCACTTTAGGGTGGTATTTGACGCCTTTGCCGCTTTTGTGGATGATGTAAGGGCAGTCTGTGATGTAGAACACGTCCTTTTTGGCGAGTAGTTTCTTCATGGTTATTATTTTTTATCAGGTATTAGGTCTAAAGCGTTGTCAATACATATTTCAAGGCATTTGTCATATTTTTCTTGTTCGACAATCATGTATTGCTTACACATACTGTCAAACACAAATCCAATATATCCTTTTTTACGTAAAAAACCGTCATTATCAATTTCAATACCAGGTCTTATACAGATATCAATATCATAACCGACTCTCAAAAAGTTTAAGGCTAGTTGATAGGTGGGTGCAGGAAGAATATACTTAGGGTCGTCTCGAAGTGAATAAACTTGATGTAATTGAACCTTGTGCATATCATAAGGGCGTGGTTCTGTTCTATAGTGCACAAGACAAGGGGCATTAAATCCCTTTTTCTGTAATTTAAGTGCCAAATCAAAAGACACAAATGTTTCTTTTATTTCCATATCAGTTATTCTTTTTAACCACCATAATCGTTTTTTTTATGTTTGAGCCAATACTTTATAAATGCTGATAAATCTCTTGAACAGTCATCACATAAATCAAGTTCAAAATGGTCTATATCTTCACTGCCGCCGATACTACCATAATGGCAGTATTCTAAATCTAATTCTATATGGCTCTTACACCCATACATCAATTTGTCGGGTGAGATATCTCTGCCGCATCTGTCACATTTTATAACTTCTTTTTTCATTTTAAGTTCTCCTTTTTAATGTAAGTACTTTTATAAGATATTCTTTATCAATTGTTGTTGCTATCATCGTCAGCCCTCCTTTCGCATACAATCGGGCGCATCCTGCTCCATGTAGAACTGTTCATGCTTGCTACAATAGAAGTCGAATTGCTCGCTGTATGGCGGTATGTAGTGCATACCTTCCCAATGCCCCTCTTCGCGGTCACGAAAGAGCTCAGCGTCCCAATTCGCAAACTTACAATCTTCACATAAAACCATCGTCAGTCCTCCTCTCCACGTTCAACAAGAATTTCGCCCTTCACAATCTTGATGGCCTTCTCCATCGCCTCGATGATGTGCTCATTGTACCAACGGCGAGCCATCATCTTAACTGCCTCTTCGCTATTGACTCTCATGAGTTCACTCTCGGCCAGCGAAACAGGCTTGACGATTTCGGGGAAATACCAATCTTCCCATTCGTCACCAATCTTGTGATTTATATTGAAGTTCGGAATAAACTCAATTTCACATATCGCAGAGAAGTCTGGATAATACCTCGTATTAGCCGTGATAATACCGAAATCCAAGTCCTGCTTGCCACAGCAGTCCGTAGTCCATTGTGCGTTACATGTAACGTCTTTCAGTTGTTCCTTTTCTTTCATATCTTTCAAACCTTTTCTTTAATTCTCTCTACTCGAACCCACACCGGGAACACCGACACCTCCGCCGCCGTGCATATCCGCTTGCGTACTGTAAATTCTTGGGATGTCATATTCAGTCCTCCTTTATAATAATGACTTTTATTTTATCACCAACTTTGAACTTATCTTTTGGAAGAAGTATCATGTCTGTATTGGCAAGAACCGGTATTGATTCCATTGCAGGGCACATACTACCTTCTGCTACTTGATATTCTGTACCATATTTCATCATCTGCTCTTTCCGCCAATTGGCGCCTGCGATGAAAGCGATTTTAATAGCAGGATTTATAGATTTTACAAACTCACCGTCTTTTGTAAGTTTTAGCTGATAGCTTTTTGCTTCATATTCTGAAGAGGCTGTATTTAAATCCTCGCTGATGCCCTTGATTTCTTCTTTTTCTTTCTCGATATAATCATCTTTGATTGCCCGAAGGACATTGAACAGATAGTCGTTTTCGTGCGGGTTAGCGCTCAATCCGAACCTGTTGATGAGTTCGTTCAGTATTGCGATTTTCTCTTTTGTTTCCATATCTTTAGAATGAAATTTTACAATCGAATTTAGTGTCTATGGTTTCGCCCCAATCAGCCAATACAGGAACAGGCGAGATAACGATGCTGTCGAATTTGCCGTGTTCTTTGAGCAGCTGAGAGGCTATTTCCTCGAATTTGTTTTTGTACTCTTCTATTGTCATAGTCGTGTGTGTTATATTTTTACATCGTCAGGGAGTGTACAATCGCTATATACACGTAACACTTTGCATGCCTCTTCGTATTTGTTGATGGCGTTTATCATTTCAGTGTGCAGGCTTGTGAGACGTGCGTTGCGTAACTCGTACAGTTTCTCCTTTGCAGGAAGGATGTCGGAGTAGATGACTAAATCTACAGAACGGTCTATGTCTTTTGCGATATGGCTTTCTTCTTGAATGACAAACCTGTCGTCGCTAAACCAATCGCACTTGACAAAGTGTTTTTTCTTGTCATAACTTGTGCAGTCAATTGCGGTGATGTGACGCTCGTAGATGCCGTAGATGTTTACGGAGTAGCACACGTCGCCGATTTTGAGGTCTGTGAATGTGTTCATTGTGTCAAATTTAATCATATAGTTGTAATTATTTTACAAGTTCAAAGTTCTCATCAGTGATTACGTGACAGGAGTCGGAGTTTTGACGTGCAATGCCATCAGTGGACATCAGTCCAACGCCGTAATGGGTGCTGATGACGATGTATACTTCGTCTTTGCGGAACATGACAGCGCCGTTGTCCTCGTAGTGCAGGGTGTGGCGGCATCTGTATTTGTCACCTACGGACAGGTCGAGGTCGCAGGCGCCTTCAGCCTTGATGTTTTCGATATAAGCCTGCATTTCGTTGAATGCGGCTTGCTCTCCTTCGTAGAACTCCTTTGCGTCGGGGTCGTTACCGATGAGGCTCGGGATTTCCTTGATGGACTTCTCGATGTATGACAGGAGGTCTTTCTTTACTTCTTTTACGTTCATTTTCTTGAGATGTGCTGTGTTACTAAAAGTGCTGCTTTGTCTTTGACGTCGATGACGGCTTGTCTGTAGCCGTCTTGGTGTGCCTTTTCGATGTCGGCGCCCGTGAAGATTGCGACCTTCATCTTGGTCTCACGTCGGTAGCTTGTCTGAGCCAACTCGGGGTCTACTTCCCTGAGTCGTTTGTCTGCGTAGGTGCGGGATTTCGCTTCTGCTGTTGTCATAGCGGCTTGTATTCAAAGTTACGTATAATCATCGGTGTGTCCATCTGCACCTCGGTCTTGGCGGGGTCTTCGCACCACGAGTCGAAGATGACGTGCATCTTGCTGCCGGGCTTGGAGAAACGCTTGACGGCTTCGGTGTCCCTGCGGACGGTCTTGCCGTCGACCTTGAAGACTATCTCGTCGGGTGTCCACAGGACCTCGTACTTGATTTTGTTCTTGTCGGGAGAGTATTTCTGCTTGCAGAGCGGTATGCTGCGTGAGCCTGCCATCTTGTGGTCCTCTCCGTCGGCGTAGTGCACGTTGGTGGTTGTCTTCCACGACGGGTTAATCCAAGGGAAGTAAGGTGTGAAGAGGCGGAAGTAGTGTCTGTCGGAGTAGCCTTCGCAGATGTCTATCTCGCCTGTCTCGGGCCAATCTCCGTCGCCTGTGAGCCAAAAGCCGGGCCATAAGCCTTTGCCTTGGGGCATCACTATCTCGGCTGAGAAGGTGCCGAAGGAGAAGGCGTCCGTCGAGCGGAGCACTCCGCATGCCATAGTGGGGTTGTAGACTGTGTGGTCGTAGTAGGTGATTTCGACGGGGTCTTTCACGGTCTCGAGTACGACATAACCGATGTTGGCGAGGTTTGTTCCGACGCATTTCTTGCTGTACCACATGTACGGTGTGTCGGGGTGGATGATGCGTCCGCCTTCCATTGTGAATCCCCAATTGTAGTTCCAAATTTTCATAACTGTCAGTTTTAAAAGCCCGCTGTATCTCGTGGAACACCAAGAGACCTTGGCGGGCGTGTTATACCTTTATTTTGATTCGATTGTCAATGGTGTGTCCGCTCTGAACATATAGAACATCTGACTGCCCTCGTAGTTCGGCAGGTTCTCTGCATCGACGACAGCGCACTCGTCAACCCATACAGGGGCGTTGATGTTCAGCTTCTCGCAGAAGAAACGCTGAATGTCGCAGGTAGTGACGATGCGAGACGCATTGTTCGTCACTGCGAAGGCGACGCCCTGTGCGTCCTTGATAACAAGGTCCGCTATCATATTGCCGTCTTTCTGCTGAGACCAACACTCGATACGTGAGAACTTCAGTCCGTCGTTGACCTTGTGACCGAGAATCTCCATCTGCTCCTGCTTGTAGTTTTTGACGAGTTGCCTCTGTCGCTCGTATTTAGCGAGCTCAGAGCCTTTTTCTTTTTGTTCGGTACGTAATACCTCTATGCCCTCTTTAAGCGATTGTAGACGAGATTTGAGCCCTCTACGCTCATATAACGGAGTGAGCTTGTCGTTGACCTCCTTCTTGGCGGCGACAATCTCGCTGTTGTCGGGCATTACGACCTCGGGGATGACGACCGCCTCGATATCTGCGAGGAGAGTCTTGGCGGCTTCCGTCTTGTTAAACTCCTCCTTGCTTGTAACGACAGATGCTATTTGGTTTGCCTGTTTTACCAACTCGTCTACGGATTGGCTGATAACCTCAGGCGCAGGTGTGTTGATGACGGCGTCGAGTCTCTTTATCTCTTCGTTGAGGCGGCTGATGACTTCGTTGTTGGCTTTGCCTTGGGCTACAATCTCGTCGACAGCCTGACGTCTCTTGGCTTCGAACTTGTTGACTTCCTCCTGCAGCTTGTCGCCGTCGAGCTGATGACCGCAATAAGGACAGATTGCTGTTGATGTGTCGAACACACGAGCCTTCTCTTCATCACGTTCCTTGAGGAGGGCTGCACGCTTGTTGTTGGCTACCTCGAGCTCTCTTGTCTTGAAGCCTTTCTGAGTCTTGGCGTTTTCGATGTCTCTCAGAGCCTTGTCGTGAGCCTGTTGGCTCTTTTCGTTCTGCTGACGGACGGCGTTGATTTCGTTGTTGAGCTGCTGCTTTCTTGCATCGAATGAGC
>Ga0310786_10009044_pt1 | contig 12706 bp, 23 predicted proteins | sample AusTroGonzalo_MG_FD_203881 | JGI IMG/M metagenome (GOLD analysis project Ga0310786, IMG submission 203881) | Bovine rumen microbial communities from tropical cattle in Woodstock, Queensland, Australia - Gonzalo_03 (v2) (version 2) | ecosystem: Host-associated > Mammals > Digestive system >...
TCTGTATTCTTCCAGACAACATCTTTTAAGAACTGTCGGCCTTCGTCTGAACTTAGAAAGTGTTGCATGTAGTTTTTAAATTCTTCTTTGACATTGAATCCGGCAGGTTGCCATTCTCCGTGCATTCACTTAACTCCTTTCTCCAATTTCGCTTGCTTCTTGGCCTTTTCTTCGACTTCCTTGTAAGCCTGTCTGAAATCGTGGATTATAATTTGCAAATCAATTCCCCATACAATAACGCAAGCTGCTATTAGTGCTATGTCTCTAGAATCCATTTACTCACCTTCCTCATAAGTTGGTATAGGCATCCAAGCCCTGATTCTACTGATTGAATATTTCCACACCATACTCTCTAATGACTCAAAAGCTATGCCACCATTAGCGTAGTAGCACCTTGCTCTGTCTTTTGAATATTGACCTTCATAATGCCCTTCGTATATAGTCAATACTTCCTGTCCTTCTTTTGGCTTTATGTCACTATTAACGCTAATCCAAGAAAAAGGCTGAACGGTAGGTAGTCCGTCAATCTCTAATTTATCAAGCCAACCCATCTGCCAGAATCTGAAAAGAATGTCGTTTAAGACTTTCATTTCTTCTGGGCTATCTTCTATGTTCGTGGCTTCAATAAGTTTGTTTCTGTACTTTTCAATCAGTTCAAATCTGTTATCGTTACAAATATCTGCCATATCTGCTCCTTATCTGCCTTTGTATGGTGCTTCTAACCAATCTCCCGCAAACTCTATATACCCGTAAAAATTTTTATTTCGACCCTCAAATCTAATGTCTGCTTTAGGAAATACTGTCATTAGCACATCCCCATTCGTAGCATTGTCGGGAATGGGTGTGGCTTTCCGCACTGCTTTTTTGATTTCATCAGACCATGTAATATTGTCTGGAGTTCCTATTAATGGTGAATTTTTATAGTGCTCGTACACTTCCTCTGTTAAATCAATCAGCAGTTTCATCCTTCTTCTCCTTTCCGTTCCCTGCCTTATACGGATTAACCCACGGTTTCGGTTTAGGCGCGGTCTTAATCATGTAGTCGTATTGGCGTGTTTTAAATTCCTTAACATGAGTCGTTTTACACTTCTCATTGCGCTCATCATATTTCACCGAATCTGCCCCCTTCCCGTCTTGATAACTGACTCTTGCAAGGCTTCTTCGATTAAACGTTGGATTTTGTCAAACCCGAATGCCTTGATACCTTCTTCGAATCTCGGATTATCATCAACCATGGATTTTGCTCCGTTAATGACTCCCAGAATACCTGCTAAAACGATTTTGGGATTGCTAATGTTATACACACTCCCGTTTTCGTTTAGTCGGTCTAATTCCTTGTCAAGTATCGGTTGAAATTCCGTGTTGTCTATTGCTGCTTTCGGTGAAAGTATCGTTGCAGATCTATGTGCGTTCGTATATACTGCCTTTGTGATTGGTTCTGATTTCATTGGTTCGTCTCCTATTCCTGATAAGGGTTATAGCCCAAATCGAATATGCTTAGTTGCGATTGTTCTGCTTCTAGTCTTGCTTTGGCTTTTGCGTAATAGTCGGAATCTATTTCAAATCCGACAAATTTATGTTGTGTGTTATGACACGCGATCAGGCTTGATGCGCTCCCTACATGGGTATCGAGTATAATGTCATTCGGCTTTGCGTATCGTGCCAGGATCCATTCGTATAACGCAACCGGCTTTTGTGTCGGGTGAAACCTTCCGACTTGACCTGCCGCAGATAATTCAACCATCTTTGCATTGTCATTAAATGAAGTCCAGGCATATTCGCACATAGCCATTGTGAACGCTTCGGGAATGTTGGTTTTTCTCCAAATCAAGAAACATCTTGTCGGTGGCAATGAAAAATAATTACCGCCCCAAATAATTTGATTCTTTGAAACCCTAAATAGTTCGTCGAAGTATTCCTTCTTCGGGGCAACGTCCCATTCGACAATCTTCTTGCCGAACTTAGCTGCCCAAGTCCCCCTGTTCTGGTGAGTTCTGTACCCCCCCCCCGATTTCCTTGCTCCACTTGCCCGCGTTCCCGAGCTTGTGGATTGATGTACCTCTCGAACCGTTCCCCGAACCGATTCCAGTACCCCCCCCATATTTTCGGAAGCATCACCGTATGGTGGGTCAACTATTGCAAGGTCAAAATAGTTGTCGGGAAATTGCTTCATCCCTTCCACGCAATCCATATTGTAAAAGCCAAAATCAAGCATCAATTAATCTCCTTCCTCGTGTCCGTTCTTGCCATTATCAAACTTCGCCAAAATATTCAACGCATACACAATCAGCGCATATCCTAAAACCATGACTCCGGCAATTAACATAATTGTTCCCATTATTCCGATAATGATATAAAGTGTCATGTTGTTATTTAGTCACCCTCTCTTTCTCTTTGCTAATACTTCCCGATTGTTATTAAATTGCCTCTCCTGTCTATGTAGTATGTATTCATCAAATCAGGTCTTTCATAATATTTCTTCCTGTATCTGATTACCAACCGCGTTGCCGTCGAAATGTCTCTGCAAACTAAATTGCAACGCTTCTGATCTGATTGCTCCACTTCTTCCAATACAGCTTCTAAAGTGGGGTTTGAATTATCGTCAAAGGTCATATGTGTTCTCCTCTCAATCGTCACTCAAATACTTGTCGCAATATTCCAGGGTGTCGGACATAATCGTATAGATGAGTCTTTGAAAGTGGTTTTCATTACTACATCTAGCGGTATTACATACTACTTTTATATATTTATCCCATTGTGTATCTGTATAGGGTTTGTCGTGTGTCTCAACAACCTTTTTTACTCGGTCAAGTGTTTTAAGTATTACTTGTCTTTTTTCTTCCTTGGTCATGTTTACTCCTTGTCATTCCCACTATTCCCACTCTATTCGGCTAAAGTGGGAATGGTTCTAAGCCGCATGGTTACTGGGTTTGTCGGGTGTCATTCCCACTATTCCCACTTTTTTGTTAGTCCCTATACGCGTAGAGAGAAAAAATTGATAAAATTTTCATTTTTTATGTTTTTCTATATAGGGCTCTATGTTTCTAGTGGGAATGTGGGAATGTGGGAATGCTAATCGAATGGTAATTCATCATCCAAATTATCTTCAAAGTCGCTTGTCTCCTCGGTTTCTTTGAATCTGATAACCACGCAACGAACACTTGAACCGTTCACCCAAAGGTTTCTTTTTCTGTGTCCGTCCCCATCTGTTTCCAAAATTCCTTCCCTTTCTGCCCAAGATAAGAACGCTCTTGATTGGAAACCTGCCTGTTTCATCATTCTTTCAAAGGCCGTACCGAAAATGGTTATTCCCTTCTTCGTGATCATGTCTTTTTCACGCTCCCAGAATCCCCATTGTTCTACATTTCCGTCCAATCGTCCATCCTTGCTTTCGGCAAAGTGGAAGTCGTTTGATACCGCCCACGATTGCAAATATTCGTAAGCTCGTTTGTGCTCTGATACCTCGCCTTTGTTCTTTAAATAGGAAACGCACTTGGCAATATCTAACCGAACACCATCTTTAAAGATGTATTGCTCCGCGATTTCGTCCGCTGCAAGAATCAAAGCCATGGGGATTACTTGCTTATCTTCCTTTTCGCATCCAGATTCCTTTGCAACACGCTTGATTTCGTCGAAGTACTTGTTTTTAATGGTTTCCAATTCGTTGTTGCCTAATCCTTCAATGACGCTTACAAATTCGCGTCCGGCAAATCCGAAGTTACTTCTCAGAACCGTTGCGACCTTGTTACCGAAATCGCCCTCAAATAATGGCTTGCCGTCTGATTCAACGTCGATTACTCGGTTAACCGCTCCGCCCTGGGTAGATTCGTCGACCAAGCTGCGTTCTCCATTTGTCAAAGTGCAATTCCGCCAGGATGTTAATTTGTTAAGGCCTAAAGTCTGATTCGACCTATCCTTTCCTTTACCTGCGCACCAACGATAGATTAATGAAGAAAAGTCCTCATCATATTGGTTTTTGACCTGTGCCATATCATCTAAGGTCATGGGCAAGGAATTTAGGATGTTTAATCGAATTTCCATTGCAGTCGACGTTGCCTTTGCGTCCGTCATGTATTGTCCCTCGGAAGGGTCTGCCCAAATCGAAGTTGCTAACATCAGCACAACCGTTTTACCGATACCCGTTCCGCCCCAAAGTGAAACAATGAATGGTAATGCGTTACAAGGTTCGACTAATACGGATGCAAACGAAGCTGCAAGGTTGATTAAAACTTCGGTTTGATTCTTGGCTCTAATTTCCTTAACCAACTTGAACCATTTATCCCGATTTCCACATGACCTAATCGAATCGAATAACGCTTTAGTGTTTAATTCGTTGTCGTAGACCACATCCGAATCATATGGAAGAAACTTCTTTGTTCGTTGTCCGTCTTGGCTAATATCTTCAATCCATCCTAGTCGACTAGTAGATGCAACCTCGGTGATAAGGTCGGGATTTAATGCCTCTACATCCGCCAGGTATTGACAAAGCATTTTTGCCGTTGCCGAAGTGACCATAACGGATTCGTCTGCTAGTTTTACGATTTTCTCCGAAGCTACTATCGAACGGTCGACTAATGCGCGTCTGATTTTCCCTCGAACGTAAAACTCTAATTCGACTTTGTATTGTCCTGTTTCTGCGTTCTTCAGAATCCTTGTCGGGTAGATTGGGTGTCGACAAGCGTACACCGTTCCTTTTTCCGTTCGGATCCTTATGCCCGAATCGTCCGCAATCCAACTGCCACATAAAAGCGGTTGTGCGTCCTTCTGGAATGAAAACATAGTCTCATTAGAACTAGGTTCCTGTTTTTCTGCCGGAAGTTTGCGTTTTTCGTCCCTTGCTCTTGCCCTGTATAGCTTTACTAAACTTCCTTTGACTCGGTAACGTTCAGCGACGGCAAGTAGTTTCTGGTATGACACTTCTCTGTCGTATTCGCTCTCGATTGCAAAAAGTTCATCCATTACATCCTCGGAGAGAATCAATTCCGCGTCTAACTTCTCGACATTTTCTAAGTACATCTATTTCGTTCACTTCCAATCCGTTGATATATTTTTCTTCCCATGCCCCAACTAAGCACGGATAAATGTTTTGACAGGTACACCAAAGGTCGCTGAATGGTTCTAGGCCGTCAATGATGATTCGGCAAGCAGCTAGGCAGAAACTTAATTCTTTCTTGAAATCCTTTTCCGCCTTTTCTGAACGTTCGCGCCTTTGCTTTTCCCTTAAGAATCGTCTTTTTGCCACATTTCGGGCTTGTTCGCTTTCATGGTGATAAGTGCCGCCCAATTTATAGAAAGCGTCTTTAAAATCGATTCCTTCCATTTCTTGAACGAACTTAATCACGTCACCGCCCCAACCACATCCGAAGCAATACGCTAATTTGGCATTGACCTTCATTGACGCGGTTTTTTCATTGTGAAACGGACATTTGCAGAATCCGTTGCGGTCGACTTTAATCGAATAGCGAGACATTATTTCAGGCATTGTGTAAGTCTGTTTGATTTCCTCAACGTTCATAATGCGTCAACCTCAATATTTCCTCTGCCGTGTTCTTCTTCAAACAAAAGCACCATTCCACGCGATACATAGTTGACAGGTGTTTCATTTCATGTAGTAACCAGGAGCCTGTGTGGGTAGAAAATTGACTATGCCAATTTATGACCTCATCCAATTTCTTCATCTTGGTTCCTTCGATTAAAATAATCAGCTTCATCCGTCGTTCGTGTGCGCGTCGACATTCTTTCAAAAATCGGTGATAATTTTCCTTGCCCCGACTCAGATTGTTACAGACTTCTTGAAGTCCGCATTTGCGGTCGACTACGACATACGGATAATCTGGATTGAAATAATCCCCAACATCTAGCTTTATCCTGTCTTTATATGGAATGTTGCTTTGCTCGAAGTAGTTTCTGATGTGTTCCCACTTCTTTTCTCTTGAATCAACAATGATCATTAGTTAAAGGGCAATTCTTCTCCTGCTCCTTCGGGAATGTTCATAAATCCGTCAAGATTCGGCTGCTCCGGCGCGCCCTCTGCCGTTGTGGTGTTGTGTCCTGAGTTCTTGCTTTCCGCAAACTCCATTTCGTCGACCATGACTTTCACCGAATATACTGTCTGATTGTCCTTGTTCGTGTAGTTGTCGTTCTGAATGCGTCCAACAATCAGCATCTTTACTCCTTTGCGGAGATATTTTTCGGTGAACTCAGCTTGCTTTCCGAAGCAGGTACAATTAAAGAAATCTGCGTCGGGTTCTCCGTCACGTTTGAATCGTCTGTCGACCGCGATTGAAAAACGTGCAACCGCTGTACCTTTCTCGTTGTCTGAATATCTCACTTCGGGATCACGCGTTAATCTTCCCATCAAAATCACTTTATTCATTCTTGTTCTTCTCCATTTCCGCCTTGTACTTCTTCATGCAAGCTATACAAAGCACCTTTCCTGTATTGCGCTTACTTATTTCTACGAGTGCGTCGACGCTTTTACCCGAAGCAGGCATTATCACGTTGCCGCATTCCTCACACTTGGTTTCTGAGTATTCCTTGATTCGGATTGCATCTGTCTCTTTTCCGAATGCTTTGACCTTCTCAACTGTCAATCGAATCTTATGGCCTACGCAATCGGCAGGGTTATCAGAATTCGGGCTGAACAACCTTTTAAGCATCTTTGCGTTTGTCTTGTTCAAAACTAAGGGCTTGCATTCCTCAAAGAAAACCGTCTGTTTCTGTTCCTTCTTCTGCGTCTTGTCATTGAAACATTCAGCGAAGTCAATGTCCTTAATCGTTACAACCTTTTCTGCTCCTGGTGTTCCGATTAGTTCGGCATTAATAAAATTGTTGTCAATTACTTTCTCCCAACTATCTAACATTCTTATTCTCCTTCCTCGACAAGTGTTGCCGTGTCATAACCTGGCCATTTACCCGACACCTTGCAATCGTGATACAAATTCAATGCGTATCGGAATTGGTCGTAACCTTCGTTGCAAAATTCGTCTGTGCAGTAATAAACACGAACCGCATATGGATAATTCTTTTCCTGTGCGATAAATACGAAAACGTAATCCTCAAACGTGTTTTGGAACATTCCCTCTCGGTACATTCCTGCTTGCAGCTTGTAATTGTACTTTTTCACCGAACGTTCGAAGTGTCCGTCCTCGCAAGAATCCGTTGTCTTGTAGTCAATGATGTAATGAACACCGTTTTTAACTGAAAGGCAATCGGGTCTTACCTTGCAAACTTCCCCTGTTTCTTCGTCCGTCCAGAACCATGATGTTTCCATTTGTCCGCCGTCGATTAAAGACATAGCTTCGGAGTTATCTCGGAAAGCATTTGCCATATCAACCAACTTATCGTAATCGGCAACGGTCAAAACGTCGGCTCCCTGGTTCTCATCAATAAAGTCATTCCAAATCTCCCGACCTTCTTTTGTTCTGCGGTCGACTTCGGGAGCAACCATAAATTCTTCTTCGAACGTGTCCGGCTCTAATATGATTTTGTGTGCTGCACGTCCGAATAATAATGAAGGTGTATCGTTGTCGTGATCCTCTCGGTGAAAGAAGTGGTAAGGGGTCTTGTTCAGTAAAATTGCCAACTGTGAACGGCTTATTCCTTCTTCGCCCCTGTATTCATCACCTGTCATGTATTTTTCCATTAAAGATTCACCCCCAAATCGATTACATCCTCTTGCACGAAATCGCCTCTTTCCCATTCCCAAGTATCTGAGATTTCGGATTCCATGTATTCGTTGACGCGGTTTGATATTTCTTCGTCTGTGGCATCAACAGGAACCTCGATTGTGTATCCGTCAAGTTCGGGCTTTTTCCACCAAGTAATCCTGATTTCACGTTTAGTTGTTCTTATCATCCCCAACCACTCCTTTGATTACGTCGAGTTTGAACTTCATCTGATTGGTTCTCATTTCGAGTTCTTTGAATAGAACGCCTGAGTCAATAAGTGATAAAGTCAAAGCCATTTCTTCGGGTGTTAAGTCGTTGACGAATGCTTTGATTGCGTTTGTGTCAACCTTTGATAACGGTTTGGGCTGCTCCTTTTTCTGGAATGCAGGTTCAACATGGATTTCTTCTTTACGCATGGAAAACCACCCTTTTAACCTTTCCGTTAGAGATAATGAATGAAATACCGAGTCGGTTAAGAATGTAAAGTGTGTTTAGTCTCATTTGTGCAATCTCCTTTAAAATAGTCTTGTAATTTCTTCTGTTGTTGAATGTAGCTTTCGGAAAATCATCACGAGTTCGGAATAACTGAACTGCGCTTTCCGTAACTTCTGCGAAAATGCAGGTTGCGTAATCGCTAATTCATCCGCCATTTGAACTTGTGTGATTTCCTCAGAACGCATCTTCCCTGCTATGTAGCGTTTAAGGTCGTTCCGCTTGGTGTAGGTTTCTAACATGGGTGTCACCTGTTCGGTTAAATCGAACTGTCGGGCAAAAATTTAATATCCGAATATGAAACTCCGTATAATCCCTCAATCTTGGTTATCTGCTTCACGTTCGGAAAAGTTTCACCACGCTCCCAACTGCAAAGAGTCTTTACCGAAACATCTAACTTTTTAGCCGCATCTTCCTGCTTCATTCCTGCGTTGACTCTTATTGCTTTAAGTGTTAATGCCATGGTTCTTTTATCACTCCTTTCCTATTCTGATTTACAATGCTTTTCTATTATCTTGTCTATTTTGCAAATAATAGTGCCTAGTTTCTTAAATAATGGGTCTGAATCGCTTTTATAGTTATAATCCTGCACCGCCCATATAAGCTGTCTAGCTGCTTCAAGTTTTTCCTTGTCATATCGGTCAATCATATTCATCTGTCGTTCTCCTTTCTATAATTTAATATTTGTGCCGCCGTGTTCATTCATCCACTCAATCGCCTCTCGCATTGTTACTCCATTGTTTTGTACTACATCTAAGAGGGCATACATTTTAGGATGTGTTTCCTTTAACATTTCAAATCTGTTCGGAGACTTCTCTAAGTGGCAACCAAATCCGCAAAGCATACATCCTGTTCTTGAACAACCTGTGGTCTTTAACGGATGTGCCGGTGCGTCAAATTCGGTTCCATAGCCTAGATCAGAAAAGGTCATTTGATTTTCAATATCATCCGTTCCGCTTAAGTCCTCAACAATATCGCCGTAAACGGAGCATATCGGCAAATTGTTTTCTTTGATGTATTGCAAAACATCTTGCTCCGTCCAGAAACTCATTGGATTACTTACGGGCTTTTTCATATCAAAGCCATTGCATCCGAACTTAATCCATTGCGATTCCCTTAGACCACTCTCACAAGCCATTTGGCCTGTAAACGGTTTACGGTGCGTTTTTCTTTCATAGGTGTGAATTGGGCTTTTTTTCATTTTCTTACAACACGCATTGCTAACATCAAAAGGTGCGTCTAACAAATATGCATATTTTGACTTGTCATATCGTTTCGAATATTCGCCCGTTAATTCCCCGTTTTTTCTATGTGGGAATTTGCCTTCAAGTTGTAATACCCTTATCGGTACGCCATATTTATAATCACTAGGGATAATCCCCATCTTTAGATTCTGATATTCCTGGCTTTCCTTCGCACCCTGCCGCCTGTCTATCCCCACAATATCGGCAAACGCCCAATGCCCTATTATCGGCTTGTCTGTCTGTCTGTCTGTCTGTCTGTCTGTCTGTCTGTCTGTCTGTCAAGACGGTTTCGCTATTCGTAACCTCTGTCAAGTATTTTTTAGCCGTATAAATACATTCAGAAACTTCCTTGGAAATCAAAGGGAATCCATATTCTTCACAAACTTTCATAAATGTTGTCTTGGGCTTGAGAATAACAACGTTGTCAAATGTCTTAGCAAATTCCCTTAACTCTGGATATTGTGTCGGCACATCTACGAAAACCGCAGGCACATTCTTGAATCCACATTTATTTCGAACTAGGTCTAAAAGTACGGTGCTATCTTTGCCGCCTGAAAACGAAACATAAACTCCGTCCTCGCCCCAAGCCTTGACCCATTCCCTTATGCGTGTTGCCGATAAAAGAATTTTGGTATTTAAGTCTGCGGCTTGCATTGACCTTAATTGCCACTTTTCGTGCTTATTTGCTTTCGCCATTTCCTTTCTTACTCCTTACTTTCGGTTCGCTTTTATCGAACTTACAATGTCATAATATTCGCTTTATTCGAACTTGTCAATAGATTTCGTAAAAAATATTTACTTTTTTTTCGATTTAGCCGAATATATAGTATGAAAGGAGTATCAATTATGGAAGAAAACAGACGCACAATGTCTAAAAACATAATGAAGTTAATGATTAGTAAAGGAGTGACCGCAACGCAGGTTTGCGACGCATTGGGGTTTAAGAAGAATACCTTTTCCGATTGGATAAATGGCAAGTCATATCCCAGAATCGACAAAATCGAAAAAATGGCTAACTATTTCGGAGTAAGCAAGGCGGATTTAGTTGAGGAGCCGAAGAAAACCCCGCATTTGACCGACGGGGAATTAAAGCTGATAGAGGAATTTCGGCGAAGTGATGATACTACAAAACAGATGATTTATAGAATGTTGCGATACAGTGAACTATTTTCGGATATACCATTGATTGTTGATGAGGATAAACAGGCATGACAATTGAAAAACTCCCATCCGGCTCGTACCGAATCACACAAATGTATAAAGGAAAGCGGTATCGGAAGGTATTGCCGTATAAGCCGACGCAAAAAGAAGCCGTGCAGATCATTGCGGAATTGTTTGAGGACGCAGATGAGATTAAGGACGGATATTCGGTTAAAGCGTACATGGAGCGATATTTGGACGAATGCAGGAACCGTGAAAGGCCTTTGAGTCCGTCTACGATTCGGAATTATTCAAGCATAGTTCGGAATTTGTCGGAGAAGTTTTTGCAGCTTAGATTTATGGACGTGAATGAAACGCAGATTAAGTCCGAATTAGATAGATACAGGGCTAATCATTCGGCGAAATCGGTCTACAACATGAAAGGCTTTTTAAACCTCGTATTTGCCAAATATAGACCGCGTTTTGTTTGGGCTTACAATTTACCCAAAGAGGAGAAAAAAGCCGAATATGAACCGAATACGACGGATATTCAGCGAATTATGGACGAGGTTAGAAATACGCGCTATGAGATACCATTCAGGCTCGCAATGCTCGGATTAAGGAGAGGCGAAATTTGTGCCCTAAAACCGTCCGATTTATCCGAAATGGATATTTTATCGATTAATAAAGCAATCGTGCTAAATGAGGCTAATTCATACGAAATTAAAGCACCTAAGACGCAAGCAAGTAACCGCAGAATCAAAATTCCGCATGACCTTGCCGAACTAATACGAAAAACAGGCGTTATCTACGAAGGAAGTCCGCACCGACTCAATAAAAGACTTCACCAAATACAAGACCGCCTGGGGATTCCTCGATTCAAATTCCATATGCTCCGACATTTCGCAGTCGCATTTCTTCACCGAGAAGGATTTACTTCGGAACAAATTATGTCGTTCGGCGGTTGGTCTACGGATTCCGTAATGAAACGCGCTTACCGATACAATCTGAACCCCGAAGAATCTCAACAGGCAATTTCAGACGCTTTTGACCGATTGAGTCAACGTGGGTAAATCCGTGGGTAAATTCATATAATCTATACTAATATTTTATAACGATACCTTATATTTAAGGGCAATAAAAAAGGCGGAAAAGCGTTGATTCCGTAAAGGATTAACGCAAATCCGCCATTTCTATTGAAATCGGGGTGACAGGATTCGAACCTGTATGAGCGAACGTTAGAATTATAGTGTTTGCGCCGTTTCCTGTCTGTCATGGGTAAAACCATGGGCAAGTGTTCCGATTTCTTCCTATTATAATATCATAAAAAGAAGGCATCCGCACCCCTGCAAGATACCTTCTCACTCTCTGAAGCCTGAAACAAGCCTCGCATGGTATTATATCATAAATTTACCCACGAAAAAAGACTCTTCTGGGAAATTCCCAAAAGAGCCTTTAATCGTAAGGAGTGAACAATATCTAAATGGAGTTTATGCCTGTATTCCAAGATTCATTCCCGACTATTCCGTCTATTTGTATTCCGTGGACGGTCTGGAAGTGGATTGTCCTCTGCTGCGTAATGTCTCCGAAGATTCCGTCTGGTTGAGCATCAACAATAATCTGCCAAATCTGAACTGCTTTTCCTCTGCTACCTTTGCGGAGAATAGGCATTCCAGAAATAGTCCTGTCTGTTTTCGGTGTTGGCGCCGGTATCTCTGAAGGATAAACGGAGCAATCAACAGGCTTTGCAATTCCCTCAACCTTCCTTTTGCTTGTGAATTGGAAAAGGTCATATTTGGGAAGTTTGATTGATGTTGATAATTCGCCTGTGTCGTTCTTAGCGTATTTTGCAACCCACACATAATACTTCTTAACATCATTGTAGATCAGATGCTCTGTGAACCAACTCTCTGAAGCATACACGCCGCCTACAAATCCATTCTCGTTGATTGTGTCGCAAAATGCCTGCACGACTTTGGTGCGTTCTTCCCTGGTAAGGAAGTCTGCTCTGCCATCATGCGGAGAGTGTGACCATTCGGAGTCGATAAACAAGGGAAGTGTTGCTCCGAAGTCTATTGCGGCATTTAATGTATACTTAGCCTCTTCTATTGCCTCGGCTTCGTTAATGGCCTGTGACATGAAGTAGATACCAAGAGGGAT
>Ga0310786_10009045_pt1 | contig 12706 bp, 19 predicted proteins | sample AusTroGonzalo_MG_FD_203881 | JGI IMG/M metagenome (GOLD analysis project Ga0310786, IMG submission 203881) | Bovine rumen microbial communities from tropical cattle in Woodstock, Queensland, Australia - Gonzalo_03 (v2) (version 2) | ecosystem: Host-associated > Mammals > Digestive system >...
CCTGAACTTCACAATCGTTAAGGACACGTTCAGTAGCAACGTTTTCAAATATGCCACGATGCGTAGCATCACACAATCAGGTCACAGGTTCGACAGATGACGTATATGGGATGGTTTAATAATCATGATCACGATAATGATCTGTTCATGTTGCAGCGTGATGACGCGGATCACGATCCCATGAATGGCATCATTGCCGGATGAGTGTACTGCCCTGGCTCGGCCGAGGTGACGGAATTGCACGCGGTACGGTTTCCCTCCGGCGTGGTGTGGATTTATACTGTTTCAAATACCATGTTCAGGATCACGAACATCACATTGGGATTCTTGAAGCGGAGCGTTCCCATCTGCATGTTCATCTCGATGTCCTTCTTCATGAACGGGATGATAAGCTTCACCCGGTCGCTGCATTCCTTCAGGTTCGGAGTCCAGATATGGATCTTGTCGGTGCTGCCTTTGTACTCCGCATAATAGATCAGTCCGTTCTTCTCCCATCCGCGATAGAGCAGACCGTCGGACATGATGAGATAAGGTTGAGGTCTCGCACCGCTCGGAGGAGCCTTTATCAGCTTGATGAGTTCGTCCTCTTCTTCATCGGCATAGTTACCGACTCCTGCCGCCTTGTATACGCGGTTCCAGGGATTGTCGTCGAGGATCGCGCAGCGATAGCCTCTGCATCTCTCGATCAGGACGGCCTTGTCCCTGAAGATAGTCACATCCTTGTCCTTCGCCGGATAGACGCGCAGCTTGACGAAATAGGGATTGGCTGCGCTCACGAAGTTGGAGAGACAGAAGCAGCGTGCGTCGGTATTTCCGGAGAATACGGTCTTCGTGATCGAGAGCAGACCCTCGGCGCACATGTGGGGATAACGCCTGTCCTCAGGCATCATCTCGTCGAAGAGGATCATGATCACGTCCGGGTGAGATCCTCCGCGTCTGTTGCTGAAGGTGCTGATGCTCTGAAACTTGATGATGGGTTCATCGTCATCCTCTCCGGCATGTACGCCGTCAGGCTTCACGAACCAGTCCTCAGGGCACCATTTGAGCATCTTCGCATCGTTGAGGAAATCGTTGAAGAATGAAGGCTCCTTCAGTTCGGTGAGTTTGTTCCTGACCCACATCGAGCGCAGATGAAAGCGCTGCCATAGGTCGCACGCGAGGCGCAGGAACAGGTCAGTTTTACCTATTCTGCGTGCTCCGATGATCATCATGAGCATCGCATCATCGAAATGAGGGAGAAGCTTCTGCGCATTATACCATCCATCATTATCGCCGTATTCGCGCAGGAGCGTCTTTATGGGTGATTCCTTCAACGTCTCAGTCTCCAGGACATGTTATCGCTGAGCGTATGCTGCCTCGGTTCCAGGATCACTCCGCCGGGCACCTTGCGAGGTATCAATTTCATGGTATTGACGTGGTCTGGGTCCATCCCGTTCTCCTCGTAGATCATGCGCAGCCATTCGCTCTTGATGTGATAGTCCTCATGTCCGAGGACCGAGGACGTGGTGATCAGCTGCGGATCGTCGAGGAGTTCCACCCAGGTTCCGATAGCTACTCCGAGGTGATTTATGCGCTGTGGGACGCCGGCACAGGTGACGTTTATGTCCTTGAGACTCTGCACAGGTTCGTGAAGGATCTCGATGTAGCGCTTGAAGCCTCCTTCGTAGATCTTCAGCGGTCTGCATTCGATTCCCCATCCTCCGAGATAGTCTCCGTGATCCATCTCCTCGCTCTCTTCATCGAGATGGATGACGGAGTCCGTGTCACAATGAAGGATCTGTTTGCCCTCCTCCATCAGCTGCAGACAGTTCTCCAGGAGGCGCGCTCTTGCATAAGCTGTCACGAACATGGCATAGGGCAGATAGTTCTCGGTCTCGTCGTTGATCGTGGGCGATGAGTGCAGCATGAAGTCGCCGATCTCATCATCCCATTCGAGCACCGTATCCTCGGTCTCCCTGGCGAGTGCCATGCGTCCGTATCCGGAGTTCATCGCCAGCTTCGCCGATGTGTACTCGAGGCTGCCTTTCTCGGCGCGTTCCTTCTGCTCCATGTAATGCTCTATGTAGCCGGCGAAGACTCCTGTCTTCTGCATGAATACGAAATAGGTGTGAGGGTATTCCTGGTCGAACTCGACGTCATACCAGTCCATGAGGATGTCGAGGTCCACGTTGGTGAGGGTCAGTTCGTGCCATTGGTACGTCTCCTCGATCAGCGTCCCGTACTCCCATCCCTCGATCTGATTATCGTAGACGTTCTTGAATTGGAACCATGGGAACATCCCTTCCTTGAGGCGCAGCTTGATCCTGGTCTCCACGATGTACAGCGCCCCGTCCCTCGGACAGTGGAATTGCATCGTGGGGAGACCGTATGGCAGAGGGTCGTATGACATCACCGTGGGATACATGCTGTGAACGTCCTCGTGCGTGATCACGCCCTCGTGGAGGCCCTGCATCATCGAGATGTTCAGACCGCCCATGTAGCCTCTGCGGAGCCTAATGTCCAACTCAGTATCGAGCCTGGGAAAGAGTTTCTGCCACTTCATATCGTTCTTGTATCTTTTACCGGTGCGAGGGTCCGTCCCGATGTATTTCTTCATCAGCATCCAAGCGTCACCGGATGCCGTCGATTTGTTGCGGCCGCCTCCTGCCCTGCTGTGCATCCTTGACATTGCAGCCGCGACGATCTGTGCATCCCTGCGGACGTATAGCCATTCCTTCGGATCGGAGAAGTCCACCTCTTTCGACCAGCCCGGATGGAAATCTTCGCTCACTCCTTCAAGCTTGGGCAGTCCGATGAGTTCTCCGAGGGATCTCACGGACGATCCCGGGATCTTCTTCGCGCTGTCCCTGAAGATGATCTCACCGCCCTCGAAGGGAGAGTCCTCCGTGGGTCTCAGGGTCCAGTTGATGATCTTCCCGTAACGCGCGGTTATCTTCATCTTCACCTTGTACTCGTCGCTGATCTCGTAGAGGATGCCCTTGATGAAATGCATATCGTAGTCGGCGTTGTGTATGTAGACGTATGTCTTCTGTTCCTTGTCCAAAAGGTCTAAAAATGTTTGTTTGAGGTCCTCGTACTCGGTACCGGCCTTGCCGTGCCCGTCCTTGTCCACGAGGGCCCATTGGACCATCCACGCGGTGGTCCCGTCGTTGTCGGTCTCGGTATCGAGACCGTAGATCTTGGATGGCATCAGATCACATCGTTGGCATATCTCAGCACGTCGCCGTAGACGGCCTTCTCGCTCGCTGCCTTGACCTTCTCATATTGTTCGAGGAACCATGTGACGTCATTCCTCTTCTCGTCGGTGACGAGGTACGGTTTTCCTTCTCCCATCTTCTGGATGCCTTCGTAGTTGAAGAAGACCTCGAACGTCATATCATTGGAATCGTACATGGATGCCAGGATGTTCTCGTCGAGGCTCGCTATCTGTTCGTACTGTTCCTGACTGACTCCGATACGGTCGGCCATGGCGATCATTCCCTGTTTCAATGCGCTCCCGTCGGTCTGAGTTCCGGCAGCTGCCTGCCTTATGCCGCGTTGGATCTTCGTGTTCTCTCCGGAGGCGGCGGCCTTGGCGAGGTCCTTGTACGCGAGCTGCGCACGGGACCCGACAACGCCGATCTTGACGCGCGCCTTCGTGGTGTTCTTCAGGGTGTACGATCTTCCCTTGCCCTTCTTCCTGCCGCCTTTCGCGGCCGCCTTCGCCAATGCCTTCAAAACCATCTTACCACTCCTTCGGAGGCTGCAGAGTCTCCCAATCGTCGCGGATCAGTTTCCTGATCACGTCCGTTCTCTTGATTCCGTATGCTGCGCATAGTATATCCAACATCTCATACTCCTTCTCATTGAGACGGACCTGGATGTTGATGCCTCTGATCGTGTCAGTCATTCCTTCACTCTCCTGTTCCACTTGGCAATCGCTTCTTGCAACGTGCGTCCGCGAACTTCTGCTTCGCATATCGGATTTTCACAGTTCACGGAAGCATCGTTTCCTATCTCATACATTGTCGGCTCGTAGGTGTGTATCTCAGTCGAACCGCAGAACGGACACGGTTTAAGTTCGGTCATTTCCTTTATCCTCCTGGTCTTCATACGGCACCTCGTCGGTGTCATTCTCATATCCGCATGCAGGGCATACCCATGCGCCTGCCGGGAAGAAGCGATACTCCATGATGCTGCGCTGACATCTCTCACATATCATCACACATCACCGTCACCTTGGTGTAGCATCCTAGATCGATGCGCCCGGATTCTACATATCCAGCTTCCACTCCGAGCACCAGCACATAGGAGTCCATGCTCAGCGTATCAGCCTCTGCCCTGAAGAACGCTCTCGGGATGCTCACGACCCATCCGAAACCTTTAGGATAACATTCCACCATTATACCTCTGGCTCCAATGATGAAGTGTTTGCGCTCGTCGATGAGTCTCTCAACCTTCTCTCTGTCGATCATTCTGCATCCTCCAGCGTATAATCCGTGCCGGCCTTCTTGATCTCGCTCATCATGACCTCTATCTTGGACCTGGCGCATCTGAGTATCTGGACCATCTCCTTCTTGGTGTCGCACATAGGGAGGAGACTGAGTTCTCCGATGACCTCATCGAGATCGTCGCTGGCCTTGGACCTGAAACTCCACATCTTGCCGGCCACGAAGGAACCAGGCACCTGTTCTCTCATCCTTTCACCTTCTTGTCGGGACAGATAGGACCGAAGGGACTGTCCTTGTGCTCGCTCACGGGACGACCGCACAACCAGCAGGTCTTCTCATACTCCTCTTCTTTCGCCATGTCGCACATGGTGAGCATGTTGTTCATCCCGTTCTCCATGCACAGCTTGACTGCGTCGGAGAATGATCCGGAGCAGAACTCGTCCGCGATCGTCCTCAGATCATTCGAGTTCCTGAAGGCGAACAGCACAGCATCCATGACGATGTAGCTGATCTCGTTGACCTCTGAGGAGGTCAGGGATGTCATGGTCATGATTTCAACTCCTTTATCTCATGAGAAACATAATCATAACTCGAACATGTCTTTTCCGTGCTCTTGGCGATCAGACCTTCGAGTACTTCATCAACGATACAGGCTATACTTTCGATAGCCTGAATGTTCTGACTTTCCAGTGCGTTGATCCTGATGGTCAGTGAATACCAATTCTCTTTGGTCATTCAATCATCCTCCGGCATGACGACGAGGTTGGCGGTGGACATCCTGACGGCGTATTCTTTGCCCCATATCTGATACCCTTCGGCCTTGTACAGGTCGAGCAGTATTACCGTGTCGCAGGTAGCTGATGTGATGACATATCTCCCATCGTTGTTCTTGTTGATCTTCATACCGTCCTTGTAGCTGACAAGGGTCATACCCTCGTCCATGAGTCTGATTGCTTCTTCTGCTTTCATAAGTGCCACCTTTTGGATGGGTACCGGGCTTGCGCCCGGCATAATGGGTTTACTCGTCGTCCTCCTCGACTGCCTCGGCGTCATCGATGAAAAGGATGACGAAAGGCTTGACGTCCTTGTCCTTGGGCTTGACGGCCTTCAGCCAGAAGTTCTCTGACTTGATGTTGCACATCTTTATTCCCTTGGTCTTGGTCTTCGCGGCGTTCTCCTTGAAGACCTCCTCTGCTTTCTTCGACAGCCTGACGGAGATGTTCGCGCTGACGTATTCCGCCTTCTCGCTCTCATCCTTCGCCGGGATCTTGGTCGATATGCTGGCCCAGTAGCGATCGTATTCATCGCCTTTCTCGCAGAATATTCTGAAATACTGCTTCATGGTCTCATTCCTTAAGGCGTGTCTCTTGCACGTCTTGATAGAGTCATAGCGATGTTAGGTATATAAGTATTACGTTTGTATTGAATATGTACTTAACAATGGTTAAAAGTTTAAATAGCATCTTAATAATCTATATACAGAGACTTAGGAACGGTCCAAGCGCAGGACACACAGGAGACCCCTGTCTGCGCGTGGTAGGTGTCACCTCCGTTCCGATCTCCTCCTAAATGGCGGCCGTCTCCTCCTAAGGATTCGGAAGGGGCGCTCCTAAGTGCCCTCCGCCTCACTCTCCGAGGTACTCAAATGAATCCTACAACAGACGAGATCGTGCAGGCGGCCGTAGCGTCCGCCGGATCCGAGACCGTGAAGACGGTGACGGATCTCCGTCTCGAGAAACTCGAGGCGCGCCTTGATGAACTTCTGAAAGTCAACGCCGAACTCCGCGCGGCGAACAAAGAACTCTATGCACTCGCATCGACTGCAACGGCGGCGGAGCCTGCGACCGCGTCTGCGAGTGCGCCCTCCTCTCCCGTAGCAGCCGCTACCGTGGGACAGCCCGACGCCGCACAGATCGCGGCGCAGCAGAAGGCCCGTGAGGACCAGCTGCTCGCCGGAGTCATGGCGGAGATGGGCTACAAACCGAAAACACCTGAGACTCCAACCGTTTCAAACACTAATATGGATGGGATGTAAACATGGCCTCACCAACAGACAGCAAATGGTCGGCATACGCCGGCCAGGAAGTACAGGGCGGAACTTCGACAACGCCCTATAACCAGCCTACGATCGATTTCGGCGACCCGATGTCCGCGACAGTTCTGGCTAACATGCCTGCTATCAACGGACTTCTGCCTCGCGTGTCCTCCGTGATCATCCACGATACGATGGTCTACGAGGGCAGCCTCATGAGGATCTTCAACAGAAGGGACGACCCCTACGGAGTCGCCACCGAGCACGCGATCTTCTCCACCGGAGCAGCGAACAAGCTGAACCCCGGATTGTGCGTGCCTCGCGGCAGCGTGCAGATGAACTCGCAGATCACGGCGTCCAACCTCGCATGGAACGTCCCGATCAACATCTACGACAGGGAGATCAACGGCGCCGTCCTCTCCGAATCGGAGATTCAGGCATACGTCGCCCAGAAGATGCGCACCATGCAGAAGACCATCCGCGAACTCCAGTTCACGGCTGCGAAGACGATGCTCTCTGATTGCGTTCCCGGATCGAGGACCATCTCCTCATATACAGCATCGGACGGAACGGGATCCTCGGTCACCATGACCTCCACTCCCGACGGATACGCCGGAAAGGTCAACCTCGATACCGACTTCACGATCCCCGAGATCACACGCGGAGCGATGCCCGCTCTCGCAGCATCCGGAGGATACTCCGATGTCATGGACGCGGTCCTGGTCTACCTGCAGACCCTCGAAGCAGCGGCCTCGGATATGAGATACCCCGGCAGCGACTACAACCTGCTCGGAACCGACACATTCTCCGGAGACAGGCCCTGGCTCGTGATGGAGACCAAGGTCATCAACCAGTTCGACAACGAGATCGCCAACGCGACCACATCGAACGGTTACGGCTACTCCGGTTTCCCGACAAAGACCGCACGCGAGTACATCTCAAGGTTCGCAGACCTGGTCGAGATCGACGCCTTCGCAGCTCTCCCGGCATACGACAGCACCACATACCCCACATCAACCGACTACTCGGGCGACAGGCTGACAGCTGTGCTCCTGGACAAGGATGCACCCTGGCTCATCACAAAATTCAGCAATATGGAAGGTCAGAGATGTGCCGGCGAGCGTATGTACGGATACAGTTCGAGGGGCGAGCAGGACATGGCGATATTCAAAGGAGTCAACTCCTTTGTGATGATCAACGACGCATGAGGTGATCGAGATGGCATACAAGATCATCAAGTACATGTTCAGGAACGTGGAGGTATCGAAGGACCTCCTCCACAAACTGATCAACTCCATGGACTTCGACGACAACGGCCGCATCTCCCTCGAGGAGGTCGCCATCGCACTCAAGGTCCTGTGGAAGCAGGCGAACGGGAAGCTGGACAAGCCCAAGAAGTCCAGGGTGAAGACCCTGGACTGAAGGAGACGGTCACATGGCGAAGCCTACATTCATCAATACAGCCGCTCAGCGCAGAGCCGAGGACGGCCACAACTGCGGCGAACTGCTGGAGAGATATGTCAGGATCTTCGCCTCCCGTTTCACCTGGAAGAATCTGCCCGAAGACTGTCCTCCGGACTACCTCGAGCGTGCGCTGTTCTTCGCCGGAGGCGTCTCGGCGAAGAAGGTCAGAGGCCTCGGCGTCTGTGTGATGGGTGCAGCGCCGAGCGCCCTGACCATATACGGCACGCCTGCGAGATGGCTCCCGGTGGACATCATCGGGACGCCTGCCAACTCCTCAGTCTCCGATTCCCTGTGGACCGACAGCAACGCGCCGGTCCTGTGGGACTACGAGCCGATGGTCAACAGGATCATGCCCTATCTCGAACTGCAGCGCAAAGCGCTCAACGCCCTCGGCTGCAACCTGATCGGACTGACCAATCCTGTGATCATCGAGACCGTGCCCGGAGCGGAACTCAACGGCAAGGTGATCAAGAACAATCTCGGCGCCGGCGATGTGTTCATCCCTGTGATCGACAAGGGTGCGCTCAACGCCAACGTCCTCGATTTGAAGGCATCGGACCACACGTCGAACCTCACCGGCGTGGTGCACGATACCGACAACACGATCATGGACATGATGTTCGTCACCGCCTCCATGGAGAAGGCCTCCGGGATCTCCGTGGAGGAGGCGACAGCAAGCAACGAGCAGAACGAGATCGGCCTTGCCATCGAACTCGACAAGAGGGAGAAATGGTGCAGGGAGATCAACGCCTATCTCGGCACGAACTTCGAGGTGGAACTGACCAAGGAGAGATACTATGCAGCAGGATCCGATTCAGAGACAGATCCTGGAACTCCAGAACCAGCTGAGGGAGACGAGGCTGGAGATCAGGGTTCAAGCTGACCGTCTCAACGGTCTGTGGTGGAAACTCGGCCTCATGGCAGGGATCATCAGCGTCATCGCCTCCGAGGTCTTCGGCGCCGGAGTAGGCGGCATAGTGAGCACATTGATAGGAGCGTTACCGATATGACATGCAACGGGATCAGGATAGAGACGCCTCAGTCCATCAAGGACGAGGACAACGTGGACGTGTTCGAGCAGATCATCCCGAACACCGCGTACCAGTACCAGAAGAAACGCTTGGAACTGTGGGCCAAGTACCGTTACCGCGGCCTCGGTTCCTGTGACCGTGCTTATTGGATTCAATGCATGAAGGACCGCTACGCTCTGATCGAGGACACCTGGGACATCAAGATCCGCGCCTGGGCACAGTACGAGACCTCGGTGGCCTCCACCATCGACTTCTCGCAGTCGTCAGCCTCCTCGACCACCACGATCAACAGCGAGCGCGAGGACACTCCGGACAACCCTGCCGGCACCACCGTCTACCTCTCGGACCGCAGCAAGACCGTCAACAGCTACACCGGCGAGACCCATGAGGGCCTCGAGTCCGAGACTGTCGACGACTACATCAAGGCGGTCCCCGACCCGTGGGACGGATTCACCTCGCAGTTCAGCAGACTGTTCTCCTATGTGATGTGATCCCATGGCCCTCACGATCAACAAGCTGAAGATGTGGAAAGATCCTAATTACACTCAGGGATGCGTAGAGGTCCCTCCGGCAGGATCCTGGAAGATGCCTGCCGCAGATTATACTCTCGCAGCAGGAGAGACCCTCAGACCGCACAAGGGGAGCACGCTCACATCCCTCGAGCTGCCATTGTCATTCACGAAGCTTTTCCCGATGTCATACCTCTACATCGAGGCGAGCGACGGCAACGGCAGCGTCAAGCTGTTCGGGTGGATAGACAATGTGACGCAGATCGCCACATCGGCGGAAGCCGTCCGCATCGACTGGTCCGTGGACTGGTGGCGCAGCTTCTCCGGATCTGCGACGTTCGGGATGGGTCTCGTGACCCGGTGCAACGACGGGACCTACAAGAGACCCAGGACCGTCTCTCCGAGATACAAGAAGAAGGCAGCGGAGACTCCGCTGTTCCCGATCACGGTCAGCACCACGACCACAAGCGAGAGATCGCAGCTATGGGTCATCGTCCTGGTGCATGAGACCAGTATGGTGATGAACGGCGGCAACGTGGAATCATCCACCACCGAACTGGTCGCTTATTTCTGGCCTGCTGCTCTGAACAATCCTCTTCTGGGTGATCCGAAACTGATATACGACGGCAACAACTCCACCGCATACGGAACGCTCAGCGTCACCGCGGCCTTCAACGGTCTCGTCGACGAGGTGATCGCACAGTACTATCAGGACATCACAACGTCAACGCTTGCATTCAACTTCGAGATCGTGGCAGGATATGTCTCGCCTGTCTGTCCGTCAAAAGAACCCAACTGGGATAACACCTACGGATACTGGAAAGAATCAGGAGCCATCGACCACAACTATGTGGTGAGGCATACAAGTACCCTTTACGGATTCTTCATGAGGGCCGACGGCGACGGTGAATTGGTGAACCAATACACCAAGACCTTCACCACCTTCACACCGGACGACACCGCGTTCTACTCCGTGGTGGACTTCGACGGGAACCTGATCGGAAATCTGCCCTGGGGCATCGACATCACCGGAGTGATCGCGGAGACCAACATAGGTACCACCGGAGCATATCTCAATCTGAGATTCACCTCCTCGATCCTGGGAAGCAGCGACACCATGGCAGGCAGCGCAAGCGGTCTCATGTTCTCGGTGCCTCTCCCTGCCTTGCCCGTGTCATCGAACTACTGGAGTGATTATGTCCTCTCAGGTCAGAGGGAGTTCAACCGCCTCAACAGGGAATACGCCCGTGAGGAGGAGGCCTGGAAGTCAGGCGTCAACGAGACCAAGAACGCCATCGATAAGGGCATCTCCATCAATCCCGAGGACTGGCTCACAGCTGTGGTGCAGTCCGCCACCGGTTTCGCTGCCATCGGCGCGAACCTCATGATCAACGAGAACTTCGCTGACAAGTACAACAGACTCGACGACATGGCGGCATCGAGACAGAAGAACACGATCCAGGAGAGCGCTTACAGCCTCAACTGGCTCTATCACGGCACCCAGAACTCCTCGGTCAATGGAGCATACACGACAGGCCCGTGGATGATCAAGATGGAGATGGACACCATGAGCGCCACCGAATACACGGACGAGATCACGACGATGGGCTATGAGGTGCAGGTACCCTCATCATCCATCTCCTCATTCGTGACCGCAGGAGGACCTCTCAAGGCCTCCAATGTTGTCGTGACAGGCAACATACCGCCTCAGGCGAAGAAAGCGATAAAGACTATGCTGGAGAACGGCATACGGATAATAGAGAACAATCCCTCAGGAGCAGCACCATGACAAGGATAACGCGCGACATACCGGCTAGTTGCTGCTGCGACAGCTGGAAGCATGGCATCAGAACGATAGACGGTCAATACCCGGATGATAACAGAGAGTTCACCATCGCAGCAGGTGACGGCATCGAGATCAATCCGATCACCGCAGGGATAGAGGTAGCTGTCAGGACTCCGATACCCGGTCCCATGGTCTTCAGAGGGACCGTGGGCACGAGCGGAACGATAGCGACACTCCCTACGGCGAACGCGAACAATCTCGGTTATACATACGTCGCGATCACGGCAGGGACCACACCTGACAGCACGCCGAAATCATACGACGTCGGGGACATGCTCGTCTCCAACGGCGCTGAGTGGACCGTCATACCTTCAGGCGATGATCCTGTGGCATGGTCGCAGATCACCGGAACGCCCACAACGCTGTCGGGCTACGGGATCACGGATGCGGTGGACACATCAACCAATCAAGAGATCGGAGGCGTCAAGACATTCGATGATAGCCCTGTCATCAACTTCCCTATCTCGTCAGGATCAGGCGGAGGCGGTGCGTATAAGGAGATCGTCGTGAAGGACAACGATGGGACGCAGCGCGCCAACTTCAGGACACAGATAGGATCAGGACAGACCATCGTACAGATGACCGGGAGAAAATTCGACGGATCAGGTGCGCAGTCCGTCAGCCTTCAAGTACCCGAGACAAGCGATGCGTATGTTACCGCTCCTGTACGCACATACAATGCATCGAATACATCGGATGTAGTGACCATCGGCAGTCTTCAGGATAGCACGGATGTACTGCACAGAGTGACCACATCTGTCCAGAATGCCGGGACGGTCATCGACTTCGTCGCTTACGGATCAATGCCCAAACCGCCGCTGAACTCAAAAGCAACGATCACGCTCCCACAAGCAACCGGACAATCGGTTTGGCTCATGGGTATGTATGACAAGGATGACAATAAGATGGCGCGTCTCTTCATCAGAGTGGAACCGAGCGGTATCGCACAGCTGCGCGCAGAACTGCGCAACAGCGACGGAACGTTCAAGACCGTCACATTGGCCAGCGGAGACGTGATATGATGAAGGCACTCGTATCCAAGATAGGATTCAACTCCGACGAGATTCACGGCGAAGGCGTCATCCTTGAACCGTATTGGATAGATGCGGATGAAGCTGGCAGACCGTACACACTCGACGGCTATCACTACGCTCTGTGCATAGATGCACCGGACGGCGAGATCATCGATGATGATCCGCGCCTCGATGCAGACAATTACAGGATCACATCCGTTCAGGTCGAGGATGAGGAAGGCATCGAGCACACTCTCTGGATCGCTGCATGGTCTCCGCATTGATCACCTCTCAAACCTCTTATACCTCTTTTATACGTCATCTGTCGAACCTGTGACCTGATTGTGTGATGCTACGCATCGTGGCATATTTGAAAACGTT
>Ga0310786_10009046_pt1 | contig 12705 bp, 13 predicted proteins | sample AusTroGonzalo_MG_FD_203881 | JGI IMG/M metagenome (GOLD analysis project Ga0310786, IMG submission 203881) | Bovine rumen microbial communities from tropical cattle in Woodstock, Queensland, Australia - Gonzalo_03 (v2) (version 2) | ecosystem: Host-associated > Mammals > Digestive system >...
CTCAGAAAATACACAGTTCTCAGTCGAGATGTAAGGAGATGACTATAAGCGGGGCGGATATGGCCGGAGATAACTGGATCTACGCATATTATCAGGGAATCAAGGACGGCACTTATGCGGTCGGCAAGTGGATACAGCTTATTTATGAGCGCATCATTCAGGACCTCGAGGCGAAGGTCTACTTTTTCGACCAGAAGAAGGCGAGCGACGCTATCGAGTGGATTGAATCGCACTGCTTTCATACTGAGGGACCGCTCGCTCCGAACAATCTCGGGCTCGAGGTCTGGCAGAAGGCGCTGTTCTCGTGCATATACGGGCTTGTAGACGCAAAGGGGCGGAGGCAGTTCCGCGAGATAGTTCTGCTCGTCGGCAGAAAAAACGGCAAGACGAAGATAGCCTCTTCATCCGCCGCATATACGTGGCGGCTCGAGGGCGGCTTCGGTGCGAGGGTGTTCTGTATAGCTCCGAAGCTCGACCAGGCGGACCTTGTCTATAATGACATCTGGACGATGACAATGCTCGACCCCGAGTGGCAAACGATGAAGGAAGACCTCACTCAGACGAACGAGCGCGGCATGAGGGTGAAGGATGATTCGAATCTTCCGAGGCACCGGCAGACAGATCTGTCGATACCGGGCACGAACTCGACCGTCAAGAAGATAGCATTCAGCGCAAAGAAGTCTGATGGCTTCAATCCGTCGCTTGCTATCTGCGACGAGGTCGCAGCATGGGCAGGTGATGCAGGGCTGAAGCAATACGAGGTCATGAAGTCGGGCATGGGTGCAAGACCCGAGGGCATACTTCTCAGCTGTACGACAGCGGGCTATATATCAGACGGGATATATGACGAGCTGATCAAACGGTCGACTCGTTTTTTATTGGGCGACAGCAAAGAGAAAAAGCTGCTGCCTTTTTTGTACATGATAGACGACCCCGAGAAGTGGAACGACATAAACGAACTCCGGAAGGCGAACCCGAATCTCGGCGTATCTGTCTCGGTCGATTACATGCTCGAAGAAATCGCGATCGCAGAGGGCTCGCTTTCGAAGAAGGCGGAGTTCATGTGCAAATACGCGAACGTGAAGCAAAACAGCTCGCTTGCATGGTTGCCGGCACAGACCGTCGAGTCTATCAGCGGCGAGGCAATTGATATTGAGTCTTTACGAGGTTCCTATTGCGTTGCGGGCCTCGACTTGTCACAGACTACGGACCTAACCGCTGCGGTGGCTGTAGTCGAAAAGGATGGACGTCTTAACGTCCTGGCTCATTTTTGGATGCCGGCAGAAAAGATCGATGAAGCTACGCAGCGGGACGGGGTACCGTACTGGACTTACGTGAAGCGCGGGCTCCTTAGCTTGAGCGGCGATAACTTCGTCGACTATCACGATTGTTATAACTGGTTTACATCGCTGATCAGCGAGCACGAACTTTATCCGCTGAAGGTTGGTTATGACCGATACAGTTCTCAGTATCTTGTTCAGGACCTGAGCGCAGCGGGCTTTCAAATGGATGATGTTTACCAGGGCGACAACCTGTGGCCGGTCCTTCAGGAGATGGAAGGACTGATCAAGGACGGGAGGATCTACATCGGGGACAACGCGCTGATGAAGATGCACCTCCTGAATGCAGCGATAAAAATGAGTGCCGAGCGCGGACGCGGGCGACTCATAAAAATAAATCCGACAGCTCACATCGATGGAGTCGCGGCATTGGCTGATGCGCTATGCGTCCGTCAGAAGTGGAGCGCGGAAATAGGAAATCAACTGTTGAATGAATAGGAGAATTGATACATGAGTCTGTTCGATTGGCTGTTCAGGCCGGACAAAGCTAAAGAGTCGCAGAAGGCTCTCCATAATGCTCAGACGCTTTTTCAGACACTTACGGCTTATAGGCCGGTATTCACAAACTGGGGCGGAGCGATCTACGAATCGGAAATCGTGAGAGCCGCGATCGATGCAAGGGCGAGACATATCAGCAAGCTGAAGATAGAGACAGTCGGGACGGCGAATTCTTCGCTTCAGTCAAAGCTGAGGCAAGGACCAAACCAGTGGCAGACATGGAGCCAGTTCCTATATCGGGTGAGCACGATCCGCGATGTGCATAACACTTGCTTTATCGTTCCGGTGTTCGACGATCGCATGATCATAACGGGAATCTTTCCGGTGCTGCCTACACGCTGCGCGTTAACTGAATATAAGAATGAGCTCTGGCTCCGGTATGAATTCGCTCACGGACAGATCGGAGCGGTCGAGTTCCGGAAGTGCGCGATCTTAACAAAGCACCAGTACAAAAGCGATTTTTTCGGTGATACGAACTACGCTCTCGAGGACACCATGAAGCTGATCCATATTCAGAATCAAGGCATCGAGGAGGCTGTGAAGAATACATCTACATTCCGATTCATGGCACAGCTGGCAAACTTCGCAAAGCCGGAGGACCTCGCAAACGAGCGCAAGAGATTTACACGTGAGAACCTTGCGACTGAATCGGAGGCGGGCGGATTCCTTTTGTTCCCGAATACCTACAAGGACATCAAGCAAGTCGATGTCAAACCGTATACAGTCGACCCGGATCAGATGAAGCAGATCCGCGAGAACGTATACAACTATTTCGGCGTGAACGAGGACGTGCTTCAGAATAAGGCGTATGGCGATAGCTGGTCCGCGTTTTACGAAGGCGCGGTCGAGCCATTCGCGATACAGTTTTCGGAGTCTGTCACGAAGGCGATGTTCTCCGAGCGAGAACGGGCCCAGGGCTCCGGGATAATGGCAACGTCGAACAGGCTCCAGTATTTGAGCAACAGGGATAAATTAGATGTCTCGAGTCAATTACTTGACCGGGGCATTTTTAGTATTAACGACGTTCGCGAAATATGGAACCTGCCGCCTGTCGAGGGCGGAGATCTCCGAGTGATCCGCGGCGAATACTACACGACGGACGAGAAGCTAACACCGGCACAGGAGGACGATGACAATGCCATCTAAAGAGAGAGAGTACAGAGACATGATGCTCGCGGTCGTTCCTGAGGAGAGAGACGAGGCTGAAGAGCAGACAGAAGAGCGCAAGGTCGTCAGAGGCTACGCTTCGACATTTAACGAACCTTATACGCTCTATGAGGACGATAACTGGAGATTTAACGAAGTGGTCGACGTGAACGCGTTCGCTAACACGGATATGAGCGACGTGATCATGCAGTACAACCACGAGGGGCGCGTGTTTGCGCGAATAAGCAACAATACCCTCACGGTCACACCGGACGAAAGAGGGCTGTTGATAGAAGCCGACCTCGGAGGTACCGAGCTGGGACGCCAGCTCTTCGAAGAGATCGAGGGAGGATACACGAACAAGATGAGCTTCGGATTCACGGTCGACGGCGAGGACATCCTTGATACAAAAGACGAGGATGGCAAGTCGCTCACCGTGAGGACGATCACGTCTGTTCGCAAACTGTACGACGTTTCGGCGGTTTCAATTCCAGCCAATGACGGAACGACTATTTCCGTCAGAAATCTGGTCGACGGAGAGATCGAGCGGATTCGAGCGGAGCGACTCGAGGCGGAGGCACTGGAGCTCAGGCGTCGCAAACTGTTAGTTAAAGCAAAACTAAACGGAGGTCAGAAATGACAAGAGAAGAAATCATGGTGCTCGATGCCGAGCAGCTTGAAGCTCGTTCTTCAGAGCTTTCTTCCGAGATAGAGATCGCTGATTCTAACGAGGCGATGGACGCTATCCAGGCAGAGATTGAAGCAATCGAAGAGCGCAGAGCACAGATCAAGCTCGAAGTCGAGCAGAGAAAGAAGGATGTCGCAGCTGTCATCAAGGGACAGGGCGAAGTCATCGAAGAAGTCAAAGACGAAAGGAAACTTGACACAATGGAAGTAAGAAACACTAAAGAGTATATCGATGCGTTTGCAGAGTATATCAAGACCGGCAATGATGCAGAGTGCAGAGGCAAGCTCACATCGACCAACGACACAACACCGAACGGCACCGGCACAGTTCCTGTTCCTGAGTTTGTTTACGACATCGTGAAGACAGCCTGGGAGAAGGAAGGCGTTATGTCCCTCGTCAGAAAGAGCTATCTGAAGGGCAATCTGAAGGTCGGATTCGAAATCAGCGGAGATCTCGCGGCAGTTCACGAGGAAGGTGCCGCAGCAGTCAGCGAGGAGAATCTCGTCCTCGGAATCGTTGAGCTCGTGCCAAAGAGCATAAAGAAGTGGATCTCGATCTCTGACGAGGTTTATGACCTCAGAGGCGAAGAGTTCCTGAGATACATCTACGACGAGCTGACCTACAGGATCGCAAAGAAGGCAGCTAATGAGATGATCGCAAAGATCGAGGCTTGCGGCACAGTTTCAACAACTACTTGCCCGGGCGTTCCAAAGCTCACAGCTGCGTCCGTATCAGTCGGAACTGTTGCGGCTGCAATTGGTATGCTTAGTGACGAAGCGGCAAGCCCTGTTGTCCTGATGAATAAAGCGACTTGGAGCACATTCAAGGCGGCTCAGTACGCTAACGGCTTCGACGTCGATCCGTTCGAAGGTCTGCCTGTTGTATTCAACAACACGATCGCATCATTCACAGCAGCTACCACTGGCGTTACTTACGCTATTGTCGGTGACCTCGGACACGGCGCACTTGCTAACTTCCCGAACGGCGAAGGAATTGACTTCAAGTTCGACGAGCTCAGCAGAAAGAAAGAAGATCTCATCGAGGTACTCGGACGCGAATACGTCGCTCTCGGCGTAGTTGCTCCGGACGCATTCGTAAAAATCACGAAGTAAGCATATCAGCAAAGTAGGAGGTGACTGATATGAGAAAGATTCTGATCGCAGTGCCGTGTATGGACCAGCTGCCGGCACAGTTCGCACACTCGCTGGCAACGTTAACGTCATACGGAATCGAGGACACTAAGATTTCGATCTGGTTTAACCTCGGCTCCCTGATTTATACCAGCCGTGACCAGATCGCGAAGAAAGCCTTACTTGATGAGGCCGATCTCGTTATGTGGTTCGATTCGGATATGGTATTTAATCCGGACACGCTCAAAAAGATGCTCGAACACATCGACAACGGAGCCGACTTCGTGACAGGCATCTATTACAGACGCACACAGCCGTTCTCGGCGGTGGCGTTTGACAAGATGGACCTGAATGAAGAAGGCACTGCTTTTGAATGGACGGAATTCGACGAGATACCGTCCGAGCCTTTCGAGGTCGGTGCGTGCGGTTTCGGATGCGTGCTCATGAAAACCGAGATATTCGTTGCGGTGTTCGCGAAATTCGGGCTCATGTTCACGCCTATCGCCAACTGTGGCGAGGATATCGCTTTCTGCTGGAGGGCGAGACAGTGCGGCTACAAGATACTTGCCGACCCGTCAATCGGGCTCGGGCACGTTGGTCACACGATTATTACAAAAGAATTTTTCGACAACTATCAGTTAACTCTGAAGGCAAAAGAGGGGCGGGGCGAATAGTCCCGCTTTTCGTGAGGTAATATACATGACACTCGATAAGGTAAAAAAAGCGCTCAGGATCACGACTACGGCACTCGACGATGAGCTGACGGATCTGATCGCGGCAGCGCAGACCGACCTCGGTATCGCGGGCGTCGTCGTTCCGTCTACGCTCGACGAGATATGCACCAGGGCGATAATTACATACTGCAAGCTGCACTTCGGACTTCCTGAGGACGCGGACAGGCTGAAACGCTCATATGACGAGCAGAAGGCTCAGCTCGTAACGGCAACAGGCTATACGAATTGGGGTGATGCGTGATGTATGATTCAGTCGCAACGCTTAAAGGTAATCCGACTACAGCCTACGATCAGTACGGCAACGAGATCCTGACGTATGAAGAGGCAGTCGTATTCGTACAACCTCGAAGCGTCTATGCTTCGGAGTTCTATAACGCGGCCCAGGCGGGGCTTCATCCGTCCATCACTTTTGAACTGACGAATCGAGCCGACTACAACGGCGAGAAGGTCGTGGAGTGGGAAGAGAAGACCTACGACGTGATCCGCGCAGACTGGACCGCGCAGAGGGACGCGATCAGTCTCGTTTGTGAGGAGCGTGTGAGCAATGGCAACGAGTAAGGACCTTGTGGCACAGATCAATGATATCCTGGACGATTATTATCAGGTCGTTCGGGACGAATACGAGGGCGCGGCGAAAGATGTGGCGGACGAGTGCGTCGTTCGGCTCAAGGCTGTCCACTGGAAGACGGACACCGGCAAGAAGTACAGCAGCACCTGGCGCGTTAAAAAGACCCGTTGGGGTGCCTTCAAGGTGCACAACTCCAAGAACTACCAACTGACGCACCTGCTCGAGAACGGTCATGCTGTTATTAATGCTAAAGGCGACACGGGGAAGCGAGCGAAAGGTATTAAGCATATCTACCCCGTCTATGTATGGGCACAGGCCGAGCTCGAGCACGAGATCCGCAGCAGAATCGAACGAGGTAACGGGTAATGACTATCTATCAGACACTACAGAGCACCGGGCTCCCGTGTGCTTATTCGCATTTCAAGACAAAGCAGTCCCCGCCGTATATCGTGTATATTGGCAACGGACAGGACTACTTCGAAGCGGATAATACGCACTACTGGCGCGAAAACAATTATCAAGTCGAGTATTACTTCACAGCTAAAAACGAATCAAACGAAGCCGCGATCGAGGACGCGCTCCTCGCAAACGGCTATAACTACACAAAAAGCGAGGACGTCTTCATCGATAGCGAGGGCGTCTTCGTTATTTACTATCAGATTTAAGGAGAATACGAAAAATGGCGAAAAACAAAGTCGAATTCGGTATCTCGAATCTGCACGTCGGGACCTATTCAGTAGGCACAACAGGCACCGTAACAATGGGCACTCCATACCATCAGGCTGGGGCCATATCCTTTAGCCCTGAAGAGCAGAGTGAGAATTCGAAATTCTATGCGGACAACGTCGTTTACTGGAGCGGATACACCGGCGGCACTTTTGAGGGTGATCTCGAAGTGGCAAAGTTCGATGACACATTCAAGACACAGTTCCTCGGCTACATCACAAAGTCCGACGGCGGTCTGGGTGTCGTAAAGAACGCAGTCAAGCCGAATGTATATGTCGCATTCCAGGTTGAAGGCGATGCAGAGGCTCGCAGAGTCATCATGTACAACTGCTCACTCGGCGGCATCACACGCGAGTACAGCACGATCGAGGAGAGCAAGGAACCGGCGACAGAGACGATTTCCGTCACAGTAGTGGGCGACAACACTTCCGGTGTATCAATGGTTTCTTATAACCAGACCGCGACAGGATACAGCACGCTGTTCACTAACCCGCCGGCACCGACGACAACCTAATCGAGACGGGGCGGGCTGTTATTCAGTCCGCTCCCTTTTTTTTCATAGGAGGAGGCGAACATGGAAAAAATTATCAAGATAGGCGATAAAGACGTCCGGCTGACTAATAACGTCGGCTGGATGATGACATATAGAGACCAGTTCAACCAGGACATAGTTCTGTCTCTGACTCCGCTCGTGGCAAGCGGGCTCGATATCGTGTCCGGGATTGTCGCAGAGTCTATAACGGGCGATACGCTCGATACGAAGAAACTGCTCGAGAATCTGGACGGCGACACGTTCATCGATGCGCTCGGGCATCTCGCGGGTTTTGAGCTCACGGACGTGATAAAGATCACCTGGGCGATGGCGAAAGAAGCAGATCCGGACATTCCCGATCCGCGTCGTTGGGTGAGTCAGTTCGACACGTTCCCGCTCGACGAGATTGTCCCGAAAGTGGCGAGGCTCGCGATTCGCGGTATGGTAAGCTCAAAAAACTTGACACGGCTGAAGAATCTCGCAGAAACAGTAAAGAGTCTTCAGCCGATGAACGGGCAGAACTTGACACAATTATTCTCGCAGGCCTCGAACGAGGATTAGCGATGTCCGATATCCGCCGGATGCAGATCGGACAGGTCATTGACTTCATTGCCTCGTATAACGAGCGACAGGAGCGTAGTGAGAAGCGTGCGAAACTCGAAGAGAAGCGAGGCCGCAGAAGGAAAGGCACACAAGAAGACATTAATTCATTCTTTGGTTAGGGGTAAAACATGGCCGGAGCTATCAAAGGCATAACAATTGAATTTGACGGAAATACGACTAAACTTCAAGCGGCGATAAACAAGGTCAAACGGAGCACGCGCGATCTTGACAAAGAGCTGAAAGACGTTGACAAGGCTCTGAAGTTCAACCCGAGATCCGTCGAGCTGTGGACTCAAAAACAAAACATCCTGAAAGAAAAAATCAAGACCACTGAGCATAACCTCGAGGAACTTCGCCGTGAGAAGGCGAGACTCGACGATGATCCGTCCGTCGACAAGACGAGCGCGGAGTACAGGGCTCTTGAACGCGAGATCATCGAGTGCGAATCGAAGCTGAAGACTTTCCGTAAACAGCTACGGGAAGTCGGGAACACAAAACTGAGAGCACTCGGAGAACAGTTTAAACAGGTCGGCAAACGAGCGACAGAGCTGGGCAAAACGATTACCATGAAGGTGTCGGCTCCGCTTGCTGCGCTCGGCACAGTCGCGGTTAAGAAGTTCGCGGAAGTCGATAAGACGATGACGCTCGTCAACGCTACAATGAAGAATTCCGAGGAGGAGGCTGCACTGCTCGACGGAGCGATGAAGTCGGCAGCGGCTAACTCGACTTACGGGATGAATGAAGCCGCGACAGCGACGCTGAACTTCGCGCGTGCCGGACTCAATGCGAAAGAGACGGCGGCGGCACTCGCGCCGGCAATGGCTCTCGCTGCCGGTGAAGGCGGCAATCTTGACGTCGTTTCACAGGGACTCGTCGGAACGATAAACGGCTTCGGAGACAGCTTCGATCAAACGTCGCATTATGCGGACGTATTCGCGAACGCGTGCAACAACTCAGCATTATCCGTCGACGCGCTTTCCGGTGCCATGAGCATAGCGGCTCCGGTCTTCCATTCCGCCGGCTACGAGGTCGAAGACGCCGCGCTCTATCTGGGCGTGATGGCTAATAACGGCATCGAGGCAAGTGTCGCGGCTAACTCGCTGAAGACAGGTTTCTCCCGACTCATATCGCCGTCGAAAGAAGGCGCCGCATGGATGGATAAGCTCGGCATCTCGGTAACGAACGCTGACGGCACCATGAAGAGCTCCGTCGAGATCCAGAAGGACCTGCACGACTCATTCATGGAATTAAGTGACTCGGAGCGTATAGCAGCGGCACAGGCTATCTTTGGGAAGAATCAGATGGCTCCGTGGCTCGCGCTCATCAACGCGGCTCCTGAGGACGTTGCTGCGCTAAATGAAGAGATCGGCAAGTCCGGTACAGCGATGGATATGCAGTCCCAGATGATGAGCGGATTCGCGGGTTCTATCGAGAAACTGAAGTCGGGAATCGACGTTCTCATGGTTTCGCTTGGACAGGCACTGGCTCCGGCGATCCAGAAGGTCGCGGAATGGATTCAAAAGCTCGTCGACTGGTTTAACGCTTTGAGCCCGAGGACGCAGAAGATAATCGCGACGATTCTGCTCGTAGTAGCGGCGATCGGTCCGCTTCTGCTCATATTCGGAGCGCTTGCGAGCTCGATCGGAAGTATTATTTCGGTCGTCGGAATGCTCTCCGGTGCGATGGCTGCGCTGAACATCTCACTGCTCCCGATCATTGCTATCATCGTGGCGATCATAGCGGTCTGCATACTCTTATATAAGAATTGGGACAAGATCAAAGCGAAGGCGATAGAGCTGAAGGATAAGCTCATCGAGACTTGGAACAATGTGAAGGCGAAAGTCACGAGCACGATCGACAGCATGAAGGCGAAGATCACAACAGCCTTCAATGCGATCAAATCGACCGTTACGCGCATCTGGAACGCCATAAAAACGGCGATAACAACTCCGATCAATACAGCGGTCAAAATTGTTACAACAGCGATAAACAAGATAAAAAAGATAATTAACGGCGCGAAACTGAAGCTCCCGAAGTTCAAGCTGCCTCATTTCAAGATAAAAGGCGGCAAACTCCCGTGGGGCATCGGGGGCAAAGGAACGGCTCCGAGCATCTCGGTCAGCTGGTATGCACAAGGTGCGATCTTTAAAAAGCCGACGCTTCTCGGCAACGGCTCGAACATGAGCGGAGTCGGTGAGGCTGGAGCTGAGGCGGTCGTTCCCCTCGATGTGCTCTGGTCTAACATGGAGAACATGGCGCGGACGATAGCGGACAGCCAGGGCGATCTGATAACGATCAATGTATACGCGGCTCCGGGTATGGACATCAACGAACTGGCGGCGGCTGTCGAGAGACGGCTTGCAATAGTACAGAAGCAAAGGAACATGGCATGGATCTGAACAACTACTTCACATTTGACAGTATAACGAGCAGAAGCCTCGACACGTACATAAGCGGCGAAGGTTCGTTCAATGCTCCTGAACGTGTGTACAATATGCAGACGATCCCGGGAAGAAACGGAGCTCTCGCCATAGACGAAAAACGCTTCGAGAACATCGATGTCACTTACCCGGCGTTTATTTTTAAGCAAACCGGCACGAACTTCGAGACTGCTATGGCTGAACTCAGGAGCGCACTCCTCGCACGCAACGGCTATAAAAGACTCACGGACACGTATCACCCGGACGAGTTCAGACTGGCGATCTTCAAGAATGCTATTGAAGTCGAGCCGACGAACATCAACAGAGCGGGCGAGTTCAATCTCGTCTTCACTTGCAAGCCGCAGCGATTCCTTACGAGCGGCGAAACAGTGACCACGAAGACATCGAGCGGCACTATCACGAACCCGACTCTGTTCGACGCGCGGCCTCTGCTCGTCGTGACCGGCACCGGAAACCTCACTGTAAACGGCGTGCAGATAGCTATCAGCAAGACGCCGACCACGATCGACTGCGAGGCGATGGAGGCTTATAACGGGACCACGAGCAGAAATGGCGACATCGTGATGACGCCTAACGAGTTCCCGGTTTTGTCTCCGGGCAGCAACACGATCACGCTGGGCGCCGGTATCACAAAGGTCGAAATAACACCGAGATGGTGGAGGATCTAAATGATTCCAATACTGTATGACAAAACTGAAACTACATTCACAAGTAACGGCATCGGCCGACTCACCGACTGTCTGCGCTGCATCGTCACCGAGGCGCGTAACGGTATATACGAATGTGAATTCGATTACCCGATAAGCGGCGAACGTTATGACGATATTCAGGAAGGCCAGATCATAGCGGTCACACACGATGACAATGGCGATATCCAACCGTTCGACATCTACCACAGGACCGCACCGATCGATGGGATCGTCACGTTCTATGCGAGGCATATCAGCTACAGGCAGATTGGCATCACAGTCGAACCGTTCACGGCTTCGGGCATATCGAACGCGATAACGGCGATCGGGACCAATTCTTTCGGAGGCAATCCGTTCACCTATTCGACCGACAAAACGACAGCCGGCGACTATGCGGTTAAAGTACCGACATCGGCGAAGGCTCTGCTCGGAGGCGAGGAGGGCTCTCTGCTCGATGTCTTCGGAGCGGGCGAGTACGAGTTCGATAAATTCAACGTGCATCTATGGGCGAGGCGCGGAACGGACACGAGCGTCGAGATCCGGTACGGAAAGAATCTGTCCGATATCGAGCACGATGTCGACTACAGCGATTCTTACAACGGCATAGTGCCGTACTGGTTCGGCGCGGAAACGGACGAGAATGATCAGGTCGTCGAGACGCTTGTCATGCTGCCGGAGGTGGCTATCATGGCGAGCGGCGCACCGTATGACGGGCGCGACACGATCCTTCCGCTCGATCTGTCGGGCGACTTCCCGGAGCAGCCGACAGCGAGCGACCTGAGGACGCTTGCGACTGACAAGCTGAACGCGGCGAACACGCTGCTGCCTCTCGAGAATATAAGAGTATCATTCGTTCAGCTCTGGCAGACAGACGAATATAAGAACGTGGCTCCGCTTCAGAAGGTCGGATTGTGTGACACTGTGAGCGTTATCTATCCCGAGCTTGGGGTAGGCAAAACGACAATAAAAATAATCAAGACAGTGTATAACACTTTGCTCGACAGATACGACGAGATGGAGCTCGGCGAACCGCTGACGTCTTACGCGGCTATCGTAACAGCGAACGATTCTTCGAAGATCGCACAGCTCGAGGACGGGCTGATGATCGTGTCGAATGCGGCGGAGCAGGCGGTCGCGGACGCAGCATCGGCTCATTCAGCAGCGATCTCCGCTCAGGCTGATGCGGGTGACGCTCTTATCGCGGCGGGGAATGCTGTGACGGCAGCGGGTAACGCTTCGACCGCAGCACAGGCGGCACAGAACTCAGCAAACGCGGCAGCAGCTTCAGCAGATTCGGCGGCACTTCAGGCTTCGACTGCGAACGTTTACGCGAACTCAGCACTTGATCAGCTGAGCATCGTTCAGGATGTGGTCGGCGTTCTCGATTTACTGTCAACAAACGCAACTTATCAGCTGACAGCAGACGAAACTGTCACTCCGGGCAAGTGGTACTTCACAAGATCCGGCTATGCCAGCGGGACGGAAACGGGTTCAATAGTAACTATTCAGACTTCCGAGGGAAATGATATCGCCGTAACTGCAAACATTGACTATGTCCAGAGCGGGAGCGGAACACCTACACCGAGCAACGTTCGACCGATAAGCGGACT
>Ga0310786_10009047_pt1 | contig 12704 bp, 25 predicted proteins | sample AusTroGonzalo_MG_FD_203881 | JGI IMG/M metagenome (GOLD analysis project Ga0310786, IMG submission 203881) | Bovine rumen microbial communities from tropical cattle in Woodstock, Queensland, Australia - Gonzalo_03 (v2) (version 2) | ecosystem: Host-associated > Mammals > Digestive system >...
TGTGGCAGGCGCAGGCGTCGGCGCGATCGGTTCCGCGGTCGTTCTCCAGAAGTTGCCCGCAACTCTCCCCGCAGTTGCAAAAAATGGTATCGTGGCCGCCGCCGGTGGCGTTCTCGCTTACTATGGCGTGAAAAATCGCAATATGGCCCTTACGGGCTTTGGTACGGGTATGGCCGCCGTCGGTGCAAAGGGCTTGATCGGTGTTGCAGTCCCGACGCTTGCAGGCCCGCGCTTTAACGTGCTTTCGGCACCGATTGCCCGCGTTCCGCGCCTTAACGCGCCCTACATCAAGACTAACACTATGGCCGCGCCGTTCGTCAAGACCGCCGCCGCCGCCGCTTTTGCGGACGAAGAAAGCATTTAACAAAAGGAAGGTAAAAAAATGGCAGAGAACATTTTTAACGAAACGGGCGTTTTTGTAAACCCGCCCTCTATCCCGTCTTTCGGTAACGGTGGACAGGTCTACAACGCCGATATTTTCGGCGGTTTCAACATTACCGACGAAAAGGTGAACCCCCTGTTTACCTTCCGCCGCGGTGAAGGTTCCGTCGCGAACTCCGAAGCCTTGACGAACTTGCGCGAGGCCTCTAAGATCGGTTCTACGATGGAATTTGTCGCCACGCACGTGGGTATCCGTATAGTGAAGTTTGGCGCGGCCGCCGCGCTTTCTCCCGAAGAAGTGCAGGCCGCAAAGTCCCTTATCGGTTCCGCGCTTATCGATCTTTCATATGGTAGCAATGAAACGAAGATCGGCGAATTTTCCGGCCTTCATTTCTTGGCCCCGGTCGATGCAGTCGCCGCCGCCGCAGAAGGTACGACGACCGCGACCCCGATCGCGATGAACGCGGGCGCAACTCCCACGGGTTGGATCAAACTCACAACCCCGATCCAGATTCAAAAGAACTTGAATATTTCGGGTTCCGTCCGCTTCGGTTCCACCGTCCCGGCCGTGCTTTACGATCCGAACTCCGTCGGCACCCCGCAGAACATTTTTGGTTTTGTGGTCATGCTCTACGGTACGAAGATTGTGGACGCCTAAAGCCTAAAGGGGGAACGGGTTTTTTTTGCCAAACGGCAAAAGCCCCAGCGCGGGCGGCCACGCCGTCGCACCGGCCCCCGCCCGCGCAATTCCCTTAATACAAATTAACGGTTCTTTTTATCCTTGACGTTAGTTTGTATTAAGGGAATTGCAAATTTTCAAAGTTCAAAAGAGGAAAAACGATGAATTACGAACAGATTAAAAACAAGGTCGCGGAATTGCAGGAAACGCAGGGTTTTGAAAAAACTTTCGATTATACGCGATCCTTTATCGCGAAGGCAGGCACCGCGGGCGCGTTCTCTATCCCGATGACGACAGAAGGCCCTTTCTACGAACTTGGCTATAATATCCGTTATACCAAAAATTCCACGCTTACGCGTGGGGGTGTAACGACAAATATTTGCGCCGTCCGCTTGAAGGTGCGTTCGCAGGCAGACAACGCGGCGCAGAGTAACGACTATATCCCGGTGCAGTTGATCGCGACCCCCGGCGCAGACGACGCGCCGCGTTACGGTTCCCGCCCATTTACCCATATTTATCCGAAGGGCGATAACATCGTTATCGAATACGACAACCGCGCCCCGGAAGTTCTGGTAACTGGCGACGTGTACGATATGCACGACGAAAAGATAGATATTTGCTTCAACGGCAAAATTTACCCTATTCTGTAACCGTAGGGGGGCGTTATGGTTAATACGCTTTCGGAACGCTTGCAGGCGTTTTTTACGGGCGTTAAGCCCGGCGCGGCCGTACTTACACCCGAAAAGGTGCGAGAGATCCAGAAGTCCGCAAAGGCCGTTCGATCTAAAGACTATGTATTTTATTTTGATATTCCCGACGGCGCAAAAGGTAGCGGCGAGGTAGTCGTAACGACTACGGCAAATTGGTTTTTTGTCATGACCGGCGCGGCCGTTCATTTCGAAGAAACGACAGACGACCCGAAAATTAAGGTTACCTATCAAGACTTCAACCCGTCGTCGCCGTTCAAGTCAACTCCACAGGAATTAAACGCCGTCCCCGCGGGTGCAGTTTTCGCGAAGGAACATAACGGCGCGGGCCGCTTCGAAGAATTTAAAAATTTGTGGTATGTTCTGGGACAAAGAATAACGATTAGTGCGGAATGCATGGCGACAGGACCCGCGCGCGGTTCCTTGATCCTTACCGGCCTAGAATTTGACTTGCAGGGGTTGGAAAATGGCTAACACGATAAATAAACTTTTTCCGTTCTCGACGCTTGACCCGTCTAAAGTCAAGGTTTGCCCGAAGTATTTGGAATTTTCCGCGCCTGTTGTAGACGGTAAATATGTGTTTAGCGAGGCGACCACGCCCGCGCAAGAGTTGGGCGAACTCCCACAAGAACAAACGGGCGTAATTGCAGGCGTTCAAATTTCTGCGAACTGTAACGCCGACGATTTCGCCGCGGCCGTCGATGCGCCGTTGCTTTTGCAGGTTTACCACGGCGGGAATAATACCCCGGTAAATATAGACCCGTTCCCGTTCTCGCAGTTTTCGCACGGCGACAATTATCTTTTGAATTGGAAGGTAACGGCGACCGACATTGAAAACAAAGACGCGTTTAAACTTGCAGTTTCTGGGGAAGTGGCCCAAATTGGGAACATGACAGAAAATGAACTTATTTTGCGCGTACAATTCAATTTCTTGAGGATTGAGGGGGACTTGTAAAATGCCTAAAAAAATTTCTAAAAAAGACACTCGCAAAATGGGTAAATTTTACGATTTTGACGAGGCGATGAAGGCTTTTAAATACAAAGTCGAACTCGACGGCCTTGAACTCCAGATAGTGCAGGCGGCGTTAGCCCAATTTTTACAAAGTTGTACAGAATTGGCAGACAAGTATAAATTGAAACCGTATCAAGATCAACAAAAATTTGTTGCAAAGATTGCAAAATTTTTTATTGATGGAATTGAAAAATAGATGCGTCTGGAACTCAAGAGACAAGAACCGATTAACGGCGCGATCCCCGGCGAACTATTCGCGGACGGGCTTTTTTTCGGTTATACCCTAGAGAGTGAAAAAGACGCTTTCCCCGTCGGGGTCTATGACCTTTACCCGCGGTTTTCTCCGAAGTTTGGAAAAAACAAGGTTCACGTAAGAATACCCGGACGCGACTATATAATGTTTCACGGAGCGAACCGCGCCGCGGATCTTGCCGGGTGCGTGGGCGTCGCATATTCCAGACCGTCCGAAACTACAATTTACGGCGATATTAGCGACGAACTAAACGACCTTTTTGAAGAAGGCGGAAAAAGCGGCGTTCTGGTCGTTACAGATGCGACCGGCGCGGGCGATTTCTGGGGCGTTCTTTGGCGATTTGCGGCCGTTCTGGGGCTTGGGGCGGGTGTGGTTTACCTAATAACAAAAAACAACTAAAAGGGGCTTAAACATGGCAAAAAATAAAGGCATTATCGAAGAAACACCTGGCGAAGTCGCCGACGACTTTGACGAGCTGTTGCAAGAGATCGAGGCGGCAGGCGGCGAACCCGTCCGCGAGATCCGCGCCCGCGTCTACCGTGTAACGGTAAACGACCGCGGCAAAGACTTTCAAGAATATTGCGGCGGGTTTAACAACATAATCGATGAAGAAACGATAGGTAAAAAATACGGTTCTGGCAAATACCGTATTTATTACGATTGGAAAAACGAAAGCGGCCGCAAACAGACGACGCGCGCCGTCAATATTGGCCGCGAATTTGCGGGGGCCATAAAAGATGATCCAAAACCCGCACAGGTAGAAACACCGGCCCCCGCATTTTCTTTGAACTCCATTATTTCGGGACTTACAGTCGAGAAAGTTAGCACGATTGTTGCTGCCGTCGAAGGCATTAAAAAACTTTTGACGCCGCCGCCCCCGCCGCCCCCTCAACAAATCGACGTCGTTAAATTGCTCGAAGTCATGCAGGCTATGCAACCGAAGGGGCAGACAGTAAGCGACGCGATAGTATTGAAGGCTATGGACTTACAGAAGCCCGCGGAAAAGCCGCGGACGCTTTCGGAACAGTTGCGGGAGTTGCAGGAGGCGAAAGAAACTATTAACGCGCTCACAGACGGCGCGACAGAAAACGGGGGCGATAATATGAACGTTTGGTTAAAAACGGGGCTTGAACTTTTGCCGATGCTTTTGAAGGCAAACGGCGGCAACTATCAAGCGGCGGGGGCCGCCGCGCGTGAAATTCCGAAAGTAAACGAATTGATCGCGAATGACCCCGAAATTGCACAAGAATTTATAGGCGCAGTTGCGGCGAAGTATGGCGACGCGGCGGCGCAGGAATTGGCGCGCGGGTTTAATTACGAAATGACCCGCGAGGCGATCGCACAGGAAACACCAGAAGAAACACCCGCGGCCCCCGAATCGGCACCCGCGGAAGGGAGCGCGACAACATGACGACACAAAGACAGAAAATTGCGGGTAAATATACCCTATGGGCTGTTATTCCTAATTGTAGTTATACATTTACGGGCAACGACCGCGCCGCGACTTTTGGAATTACCGGCGACGATGTACAACAAATTAGCGTTAAGGCATTAAATGCACTTTCGGTAGATAGTAACGTATGGCCCGAAATAGGTACAGAAGTACAGATCAAGCGCGCGAAAATCGAGCCGTCGGGAGCCTTCGGACTGCAACCGTCGCAGGGCGAACGCGCGGCCGGTATTTGGCTTGATCTTACCTATACAGACGAGGACGAAAATTTACAGATACTAGACCAGATTTCGTTACAGTTTGACAAGTGGGGCGAGTGGTGCGAGATCAATAAAAATTTAAAGGCTTATAGAGCAATTAAGCCGGATCCGACGACGTGCCGTTTTGGAATATCGAAAACAGGTTGTTTCTTTAATTGCGACGACTACAACTTGCAAGAAGACTATATCGGGCAGACGGTAACGCCGGTATTGGTCCTAGAAGTCGAAACGGCGGGTCTTTGGGACAGTGTGGCCCGAATTAAGTTCTAAAGGGGGCGCGCATGGAACCGACAATATACAAACCTAGCATTTACAAGGGCGATGGCATTTACAAGACCGTGGCCGAAGGCGGTGGCGGTGGTGGCGTCAATGGTTTTAAAGATTATTATTTACGCCCTACGGTTGTAGAAAATAACAACCAAACTATTATTGTTGATAATGATAAATTATATCAAAAACAAAGTAACGGTTCAATGTTCGGGATGGGTTCTACAAATTTTGAAGAAACTTTTAGCGATATAAACAAATTAGAGGTATCGTTACACGCGACTATAAGAGAGAAATATCCGACAAAAAGCCACGGCGAAACATGGCTAATGTGCGGCGATTATAATCCCAATACAGATAGTTTTACTTATGCAACGTTTTCAATATTTATAAGAAAAAATAGTAATGATAATTTTTTGCGAACTGGATTTGGAGTATCTTATATAAATAGGATAGATAACCCCAATATTTACGGGAATGAAAGTATAATTAAATTCATTTTTGACAGGGCCGAAAGAAAAGTTTATACAGTAATAAATGGCACTGTATATAATAATGACATCTCACTTTCTGATGTATCGGCTAGTCAAAAAATATACGTCGGTTACGGCGTTAAATCTTATGATCAAGCATTTATTAATAATTCAATAATTTATTCAAAAGGCACGTATATAAAATTAAATGAATGTTTGGTGTGGGGAGAAGAAGAATAAAAAAAAACAAACCCCGCCACAGTGGGCGGTGTTCGCTAACGATTTAGCCAGTTACGCGGATAACTGAAATATAGCACTTGTTACCCGTTACGTCATAAACGCACACGCATCCGCCGTCATAAAACGCGCGAACCCCGCGCCAAATTCATGACGCGGGGCCCAACGATTTCCGCTTGGTTGCACGGAATTTTTATAGCGGTTCTGGATCACTCCGTTACAGGTTCCCAGAAACACGCGCCCCGGTTCTTTTTTCGAGCGAACAAAAACCGCGGTTTTTTTCTATACCCCAAATATATATTATAAACAACTTGTAAACAACCCCCAAAACGCGTAAAAAGCGTTTTTTTTTACGCATTTTCCCCATATTTTTATATTTTTTGATTGTCCGCGGGAGGTAACGGCCCCGCGGGGAAGGTTGCACGGCTAACCGTCGGGACGGAATAACCGAGAACCCTTGACGCGCGCAAACAAGCCGCCCGACGCATTACATGGGCGAAACGGTGCGCGACGTGACGCGGGGACAACGTGCGACAGATCGAGGAAGCCGCGATCGGACTAACTCCGACGAAAGGCCGTAAAATCGGCGGCGGTGTACCCTCGACGGGGGCGACTTTTGCACGATGCCATACACAAACGGAACGCGTAAAGGGTGCTAACCTTCCACCAGAATTTTCTGTAATTTTGGGGGAAGGGGGCGAACTGTAAACACTCCACCACCACGCCGAAACGCGAAAAGCGTTGAGCGCGTCGCCGTTCCCTCACTTGCGCGGCGCAGACGCGCCACAATAGAGCCGCGGCCGCTTAAAAATTTTTCTGGATCCATGCGGCCGCGGCGGCGACCGTCTGGGGCGCGGACTACGATCCGCGGACGGTTCCACAGATGCGCCCCGGACGGGCGGGGGCGGTTCGACGTTTACAAACAAATTAAAAGCGGTTTTCGATGCGCGACGGCGCGAAGCGAAGGCCCAGAAAGTTTATATATAAATTAACGCGAAGCGCGGGGCAAAATGCCGCCACCAGATCGGCGAAGCCGGGGCGCGGGCCACCCGTCGAAGTGGAGGCGCGGCGCGACCGCTACGGAAGGCCGCCGCAAGCGGCCTTAAAGACGACAGGCCAACGGGCGATTTATCGACGGGAGCGAACCGGCAACGGCACGGGGGAACGCGGCGGGCATTTTCGCCCCGATGTATGCACAGTAGCGGCCGTGCGGGGGAATTTTCGGACACTACAAACAAGGTAATTTCCGGAAAAGTTAGCCCCGTATATTCCAATTTGGAATAATGAAAATAAAATTTTTCTTGACGGTGTGTGTAAATGTGTGTATATTTGTGTATATGGGTGTAATGGTACACCGCACAATAAAACGAGGTTGCACAGATGATTATACGAGTATCTACGACACTACCGGAACTTGTAAGGCGGTTTCCTGTAAAGTCTGATTTAAAAAAAGATTTATCGGGGGTTTATTCTTTTGTACTTTCTGGGGACGGGCGACACCTTAAAAAAGAACTTCGGTATATTTCAAGTCGTTATGATCGAAATTTGTTTGATTGGTGCATAGTATAGGGGGTTATATGGCTTTGAAAATTTACCCGGTCTTTATCACGCTCGACGGAAAATTAAACGGTGACTTTACGACAGATGAAATTAAGTTTGATACGAAATTAACTATTTCGGAAGCGAAAAAAAATTTACAAGAAACTTGTAAAACTTTCTGGACTTGACAAGGGCGAAATAACAGTATTTAACGAAAATTGCATTGTAAAATGTTGGTACACGTTCGACGGCACGAAATTTTTAAAAAAGGAATGGTAAATAATGAAATACCGAATTATCATTAACGCAAAGAGCGCATTTTTGGCCCCGAAGTCGGCGACAGTTACCGGCTTTCTGGGAGATCCCGAAACGGTGGAAGTTACGGGGCTTTCACTTTCGCACGCGCGGATCATTTCGCGGGCGACCGGCAAGCCGTTTTATCCAGATAAATAACAAGGTGGTAAAACATGAACACTAGAAAACAGATCATAATTAACCCGGTCGTAATGCGCGCCGCGAAAGCGATTTACAAGGGTGGAATTTACCAGAACGCAAGCGATAGCGCATTTTTGCGCGCGGTTCTGGAAGATGCGGCGACAAAAGTAAGGAAGGCGGTATCGAAATGAAATTTGTATCGATCCAAAATCATTTGTTAAACGTCGAGAACATCGAAGATATTTTTTACTTGTATGTTCACGAAACAGACGCAAGAAACTACTATCTTACGACCAGAAGCGGGCAAAAGATTAAAATTTCTTTCGACGACTTTAAAAAGTTGGTTTCTATTCTGGGGGCGGTATGAAATATAAATGTATCATTACGACGCGGACGGGCGAAACAATAAATTTAGATCTTTCGTGTAGGGAATACCACGCGAACAAACTAAACTATATTCTTTCCCGTACGCTCGATAGGTCGGTATATACCGGGGCCGAAGTGGTGGCGGGCTTTAACTCCCCGGCCGTCGAGGCCGCCGCGCGCCTCCATGTAAAAAAGCCGCTTTTGGTTGAAAAGTCCGCGGCCCAGATCGAGGAAGAAAAAGAACAGATCGCGGAACTTTGGGCCGGTCTTGAAAACTTGAAAAATGCAATAGAACATTGCTACAAAACGGGCGATAGTTCTTTAAAACTTGAAAAGCTGGCCGACGCGACTTTTTATAAAATTCTGGAATTGCTTAAAATTTCGGTAGATGATTTCGAGAAGGAACTAAACGAAAAAAACTCACGTCTTTATATTGTAAAGTATGTAAGGGCCGAAAAAGTAAAAAGGATCTATATATATTTTAAAGATTGTTATTATAGATTGATTGACGAAAACATGACGAAACTATTAAAAAGCAAGATCGACGCCGCGGGGGTATTATGAAAAAAGAAACGCGAGAAAAAAAATTTAAGTGCCAATTTGCGGGCGAAGTAAAGAAGAAAAAAGAATATACGCACAATTGTTTTTATTTTGGTTGTATCCACCAAATAAATGGCGATTGCCCAATTTTGAACGGGGGTAATAAATGAAATGGAGTTATTTTATTTGTAGTAGGTGCCAAAAAAGACTACACGAAAAACACCCCGACGCGATCGGGTGCGCCTACGAATTATTCGACGGTGTAGGGTCATGCTTCCCGGACAGGCCTCATTTTTTAAAAGGTGGTAACAAATCAAAAAAGAGAATTTATGTTCCTTATGGGGAACAATGGGAAAAAGAAGTAATGAAAATGAAAAAAAGAGATATTATTCAAATGTTGCGGCGCGTTTGTAAAAGACGCGATGAATTTGAAAAACTTTATTTTGATTTGTTCGACAGTGTGGGGACAAATGATAAAAAGGATTGATGTTTACAGGTGCAAGACGTGCGCGCGTCTGGAGTTTCTGGAACACGAAAAAATCTTGCTTGGATTTATGAATAAATGCGCGCTTTGTGGCGGCGAAATGGCTTTCAAAGAAAGTATCTACCAAATAGAAAACAAAATGGGGTAAAAATAAAAACTGTTCTCACGCTCTCGACATACGCGCCGCGCCCTATCTTTGGGGCGCGGTTGCTTTTTTCTGGATCCGAATTTATATTTATGCCATGCACACGATTAAAAGACTAAAAGACGTTTACCAGACGGGCGAAGAAATGCGCCGTTTAGTGGTGCAATATTGGCGGGACTTGGGGGCGTGGTCTAAACGCCCATTTTGCGAATTTTATAAATATGTTTGCGAACTCCCTTATTTCGACGACCCCGAAAACGTCGAAACGGTAAGCCGCCCCGGCTTTCTGTTAAACCCGCTTTATTCCCCAAGAGATTGCGATGACAAGGCGATTTTGTGCGCCTGTTGGTGGCACGGTAACGGGGTAAAATGCCGTTTTGTGGCGTCGTCTACTGCACCCGACGGGACTTTACATCATGTTTTCTTGCAGTTGCAAAACGGGCTTTTGATAGACGCGACGTTCCCCGAAAATGCCGCGACGCTTGGAAGTTACGACTATTTCGACCAAATAACAAACTTTGAACCGTTGACAAACTTTTTTTAAAAATATAGGTTTAATTGCATGAATGGTTTTTCTTTCACAGACCAGATACAGACGCCGGAAAAACAGATCAAGGCGGGAAGGGATCTTTTTAAAGACCTTTACAGGTCGTATTTTACGGGCGGGACGCTTGGGGTATTTACGGAACCCCTTTTAAATTTTGTCGCGACTTATAACACGTTACGAAAGAATAACCCGGAATTGTTGGAACAACCGGCGGCCGCGATCGCTTATTTTTCGATGCTTGCAGAAACACCCGTCCCGACGACGGGCGAAACTGCAAAAATACCTGTATCGATTTTGAACGAAACCAAAGATATAGACCCTTACCAGATGTTAGGGGCAGACGGTTATTTTATTGTATATGGCGATGCAATAAATAAGATTGTTTCGGGCGCGATGTTGCAAGAAATGCCCGCCGCCGATGCTTACTTTTTAATGGTGGCGAGGCTCCAGAAGTTTCTGGCGAAAATGGGCCTTACCGAAGGGATCCAGAAAACACTAAACGAACAGTCGAGAAAGGCGCAGGCCGCACAGGCGCAGGCGCAGGCGTCGAAGGCCGCGGCCGCTTATGCCGCCGCAATGGCCCAGAAGGCCGCAGAAGAAGTAAAGGTAAGTCGAGAGGAAGCGGCGGAAGCGATCGCGAAGGCAAACAAAGAATATGAAGAAGCGGTAATAGCAGAAGCGGCCGAAAAAAAGAAACTGCAAAACATCGCCGCGGGCCTGCCTGCCGATTTCGACGAAAAGGCCGGTTTAAAAAAATGGTTAGTTATCGGTGGAATTGCCGCCGCGGGAATTTTACTTTTAAGAAAAAGGGGTTAAATAATGCCGCTTTTGTCTACTTTCGAAAGTCCATATAAAAAGGTTTCGACGCTTGGCCGCGCTTTTTCAGAGATCGAAAAGAACTATTTTAACGACCTGTTAAACGCCGCTTTTTCTCAAAGTCATAATTTGACAGACGCGGTTTTTACTGCATTGAAAACGGCCCTTACAAGTTACCCGGATATAGACGCGGCAGAGATCTACAACTATTTAAAGGCGTCATATTCTGGAAGCATCAATGCCGCCGCCGTCGATGAAGGCATAAGGCTTTTTAAGGTGGCTTTGAGCCGCAAGAAACAGGCCGCACAGGCGCAGGCGCAGGCACAGGAACAGGCGGCCGCTTATGCCGCCGCAATGGCCGCACAGGCCGAACCGGCGCAGGCGGTCGAAGTCGTCGAGGCGGTGGAACTCCCCGAAGGTCTGGACGCCGCCGACGTTATCGCGATAAACGAGGCCGCCCGCGCGGTGGATCTTGACGCGCTTTCGAGAGAGGCGCAGGCACAGGCCGCGCAGGCGGTGGAGGATTACGCGGAAGGCAGGGCGACACCGCAACAGGTTGAAACGGCGATCGACACAGCCGCCGCCGTAGAACAGGAAAAGACCAGAAACGCGCTTTTAAACGTCGGGTTGCCCTTGACTTTGGCCGTCGGTTTGTTTATATTCTTTTTTAAGGGTAAAAAATCATGATCGACGAAATGGAATATTTAAAGTTTCAAGAGAAAACGCCGGGCGTCGCGTTTTCGTCGCAGTCGGTTTATAGCAATCCCGAATATACTGTAATCGACGAAACAGAAGAAACTATTTTCGTACAGGACGAAAACGGCGCGCCGCACGTTTTCACGCGCGAGGAATGGTCCAAAATGCAGGGAACCGGCGGGGCCGGTCTTTTGGCCGTCGTCGCGATCGCGGCCGCGGGTTTGCTTTTGATGTGAGTTTTAAAAAGAGAGGTTACAATATGACACAGGCAGAATTTAACCGAATGGGGTGGCAGATTTACGGCAATAGGTGGCCGCAGGTCGCCCGCACAGTTCCGCAAATGCGCGGTTGTATGGGCCTTTCGCTTTCCGACGTTACCGGGTTCTTTACAAGCGCAGGAAAAACCGCGCTCGATATTTACGGAAGCGCACAGAAGGGCGAGGCGTACAAGGATATTTCTACGCAGTTGATCGCGTCTAAAAGCGACACTACAAAAACTATTATTACCGTCGCCGCCGTCGCGGGCGTCGGCCTGTTGGCTTTCAAGTTGCTTTCGAAGTAAGGTTTTATCTTGTCTAGCGTTTCGAACATTTACCGGGCCGTCGGCGATTTCTACGGGTGGCAGAATATGCCCGAAACCAGCGGCACGTTCTGGGGCTATCCCGGAATGACCCGCGACGTTCTGGAAATCGCGATCGATGCTTTACAGTCGAACGCGGCTTACTTGAATTTCGAAAACGACAGTAAAACAAACCGCGACTTTTGGTTCAATGAGGCTTACAAAGATTTACAGGCCGCGGGAAAGACCGGCGGCGCGCCCCGCGAAGGCTTTATAAAGTGGTTTAATTGGCTCTATGTCGCGGCCGCCGGTAATAAGTCGATTAAAGACTTTTTCGGCGGCAAGCCCTATTCTTTTACAGAATACGCGGGCGAAGTAATCGGCGAGAAGTTGACCCAGATCGGCGAAACGGTCGAGTATGGACTAGAACAACCGGCGGCGATCCCCGATTTACTGCAACCGACAAAATCTAACTTTTATCGGTGGTTAATTATCGGGGGGGTGTTGCTTTTTGCGGGAAAAAAACTTAAATTGATTTAAAAAACAAGGTGGTAAAACATGGCACGAATGATTAAAACGGCGCGCAGGCGTCGCAAGAGTGGCGGGAAGGCCGCAAAGGTTCAGACCGTAACGCGTAAAATTTACGTCGGCGCGAAGCGCAAGGCCCGCAAGTTCAAGCGCGCCGCAGGCGTGAAGGTTACAAAGAAAGATGTTATTTTGTCTGTGGCAGGTGCAGGCGTCGGCGCGATCGGTTCCGCGGTCGTTCTCCAGAAGTTGCCCGCAACTCTCCCCGCAGTTGCAAAAAATGGTATCGTGGCCGCCGCCGGTGGCGTTCTCGCTTACTATGGCGTGAAAAAT
>Ga0310786_10009048_pt1 | contig 12704 bp, 5 predicted proteins | sample AusTroGonzalo_MG_FD_203881 | JGI IMG/M metagenome (GOLD analysis project Ga0310786, IMG submission 203881) | Bovine rumen microbial communities from tropical cattle in Woodstock, Queensland, Australia - Gonzalo_03 (v2) (version 2) | ecosystem: Host-associated > Mammals > Digestive system >...
GGGTAGCCGCCGAAAAACGGCGAAGTCCGTTTTGAGGGTAGTCGAAGACCGAGCGGGCGTACCCGATAACAAGGGGCGCTCCGCTCTACTCTACACCCTGGAAGCTTCTCTTCCTCGCGTTGGGCGAGCAGAAGAGCGAGTTCGAGCTCGAATGGGAGGAGAAAATCGCGGCGTTTTCGAAGGATGAGCGCAAGATCCTGCTGAACCTCCTCAAGCGCTCCCTCAAGGCCTGACGGCCCGCGACGTCTTCACGAACGGTTGAAAGGCGCATCAGCCGCGAGATGGCTCTTGGGGCGGTTGGGACTTCAGTTCAGGATGCGCCCCTGGTCTTCGATGGAGATTTCCCGTAAGCGGCGGTGAAGGAGCGCGTGAAGTACTGCACGGAGGCGAAGCCCGACATTTCGGCGATTTCGGCGAACGGCAGCGCAGTGGTGCTTACAAGCCGGTGCGCCTCCCCTAGCCGCGAGTCGGCTATTTCCTTCGACACGGTCGTGTTGAGGACTTTGCGAAATGCGTCGTTCACCACCGTGTGAGAATGGCCGACATGCCGGTAGACATCCAATGCCGACAACCGTTTGCGCACGTTGGCGCGAATGAACACAAGCGCATCCGAGAGCCACGGCGGGTCGAGCGGAAAGATTGCCGTTGACTTGCGCTCAGCCAGTCTCGTTGGTTTGACACGGACAATAGTCGGACAGTGCGTGTCCTCCATGAGCGCAGAAAGCGTCTCGGCGGCTTTGAACCCGATCCCGCATGCGTTGGGGTCGATGCTTGATATTGTAGGATCGGTGAAGTTGCAGAGGATCTCGTCGTCATCGACTCCAAGGACCGCAATCTCTGAAGGTACGGCGACTCCGAGTTCGCGACAGACCTTAATCAGCTGGTAGGCGCGCAGGTCGTGCGAGGCGAATACGGCAATCGGCTTTGGAAGTTTCCTGACCCATCTGGCGATTGAGCGCTCTTCTGAATCGGCAGAGTACTTCTCCTTCTTCATGACATTGTATTCGAAGTTCCGTATGGCGGAGGCAGGCGTATTGTAGATGAAACAACCCATGCGATGTAGTCGCAAACATTCAACGAACGCCTGGCGTCTCATGTCCGAATACGCCATCCCTTCGTGCCCGAAAAAGCCGAATGCCGAAAAGTGGTGCAGAATGAAGTGCCTCACCGCAAGCTGGGAAATGCGCGTGGCGTCCTGGATCACCTTCACAAACGGCTGAGATGTACAACCCTCAAATACATCCACCAACGGCTTCCCAGTCTGTGAGAACGTCTTTGCGACGTCATCATTGGTCACGCGTACGATGAATCCGTCAAATCCCTTGAGGTGCGATGCGCCTGTGAGGTCATCCCAATCAAGCATGGAGAGCGTCCAGTCTTCGCGCGTCTGCGCATACTGGATGATACCCGAACAGAGCTGACGTCCAAACGCCCTCTGTCGCTCTATGAGAATCCCTATCTTCTTCATAGAATCGTACTATATCAAATCAAGGTCGGTTTGTATAGTGGGGCGGCAAATATTTTAAATAGATTTTCAAACTTTTCAATTGCGGCGGAGGTGGCAGTCGGAGTATAATACGCAATTCATATGAGAGGAGTGTCATTTAGAATAGTGCTTTATTCAGTGGCATCGGTTCTGTCGGCAGCCGCAGGATTTGCGGCGACGCCTGTACAGGCGAAGCCGGACAATTTGTCCAAGAGCAAGGACCAGATCGAATGGATGAATAGACTGGTGAGGGTCAAATCGACGTTGGATGGCACGGAGCAACCATGTTACTTTTGGGCGCCGGAGAAGGCCAAGACCGAGGCTGTACCGCTCATCGTGGGACTGCACACGTGGAGCGCGGACTATCTGCAGCTGGATCACTACAAGAGCGTGTTCGCCTACGCGAAGAAGGCGGACTGGGTGTTCGTGGGACCCAATTTCCGCGGTCCCAACAAGACACCGCAGGCGTGCGGATCCGATTATGCGGTACAGGACATCATTGATGCCGTCAACTACGCCAAGGCCAAGGTCAAGGTCGATCCGGCGCGTGTCTATATCATTGGCGGTTCCGGCGGCGGACACATGACGCTGCTGATGCTGGGGCGCCACCCGGAGGTTTTTGCCGCCGGAGCGGCGTTCTGTCCGATTTCCGATGTCGCTCGCTGGCACGGGGATTCGCTGGAGAAGCATCCCGGGCGCGAGACGGGCTACGCGATGATGTTGGAATCGGCCTGCGGCGGCACGCCGACGGAGAAGCCAGAGGAGTACCGACACCGTTCGCCGCTCACGTGGCTGGCGCGGGCGAAGGAGCAGGGCGTGCCGGCCTACGTCTGCACGGGCATTCACGATGGCTGGAAGGGGTCTGTCCCCGTAGGACATTCCTTCCGCGCGTTCAACGCCTTAGCCGACGAAAAAGATCGCTTTTCGGAAGACGATATCGCCTATGTCGAAGCCAACCAGTCCGTACCCGAGGCACTGGCGTTCAAGGGCAAGGATCCGTTCTATGATGCCAGGATGCGCGTCCATCTTCGCCGGACGAGCGGGTGCGCGTGTCTAACCATATTCGAAGGTGGCCACGGTGGCAACTTCCAGGCCGGCTTCGACTTTCTTTCTCGCCAGCGCAAGGGGCATCCAATCGACTGGACATTGCCCGCCACGGGCAAGGGTGCGAACGAAGCCCTTGCCCGATAGGTATGCGATTTTCGATAGGCTGACCCTTGGCAGCCGCCTAAGACGGCATTCCGCATTTGGGACGTACGTTTTCTGTAGGCTGTCAAGCATGCGGCAAAAATTTCAAACAAGTTTGCAAACATTTCAAGTGCGGGGCTATCGGTTTTGTATTATAATGTGTCACGTCTTCCTAAAGGATAGGTAGGTCAAGACCATGACAACAAAAAAGGACTGCTATGGAACAGAACAGACGTGAATTTCTGAAAAGTACGGCATGGATGGGTGCTGCGGCAATGGCTGCGGGCTGCATCAGTCGGGCAAATACCTTCAACACGGGCATTGGGGCGCCGATGCATGGCTTTCGCGTTGCGCCAATGAAGCAGGTACGAGTGGGATTTATCGGAATCGGCGACCGCGGCACTCCGGCAGTACACCGTGTCGCCCAGATTCCGGGCTGCGTGGTGACGGGGCTTGCGGACATAAATCCCAAGATGCTTGATGCCAACAAGGCGTGGCTAAAGGAGCACGGCTATCCGGAGCCGAAGGAGTGGGGGCGTAACGGCGACGAGGATGCGTGGAAGGGGCTTTGCGACAGCGATTGCTGCGACGTGATATATTCGGCCACTCCGCGTCCGCTCCACAACCCCATCAACGTCTATGGCATGGACCACGGAAAGCATGTCCTTCAGGAAGTGCCCGGCGCGTTCTCGCTCGAGGAATGCTGGGAGACTGTGGAGGCCGCCGAGCGCAACAGGCGCCACTGCATGATGCTTGAGAACTGCACTTACGGCGAATACGAGATGCTGGCGTTCAACCTCATACACAAGGGCCTGCTCGGTGAAATCGTCCAGGCCGAGGTCGGATACCAGCATGACCAGCGTTCGCTGCAGTACAAGCCGACAGACGGGCGCTTCTGGCGCATAGATCGCCACATGCACCACCATGGCAACTATTACCCCACTCACGGGCTCGTGCCAGCGGGCCGCTGCCTTGACATCAACCGCGGCGACCGTTTCGAGTATCTCGTGTCGATGGAGACGAAGAGCGCGTCGTTCGAGGCCTTTGGCCAGGCAAACTTCCCCGCGACCGATTGGCGCCACAGCGCGAAGATGGTGAAGGGCGACATCAACATGGCCTTGATGCATACCGCTATGGGCAAGACCCTCACGCTTATCCACAACGTCTGCACCCCGCGCCCATATGACCGCGGCAATCTGTTCTTGGGGACGAAGGGCATCTACCGCAGCTACCCCGATCTCATGTTCGCGTGGGAGGACAAGGTCGGCGACGGCAAGGCGCACAAGTATTTTGACAAGGAGAAGACCGAGAAACTGCGTGAGGAATACAAGCACCCGTTCTGGAAGGTGGCGGGCGAGATGTCCAAGAAGGTCGGCGGTCATGGCGGCATGGACTTCATCATGGATCTCCGCTGGGCGTACTGCCTGCAGAACGGTCTGCCGCTCGACACGGACGTGTACGACCTCGCCACGTACAGCTCGATTGTGGAGCTGACGGAGAAGTCCGTCAATGCCCGCTCGGCCGCAGTAGACTTCCCGGACTACACCCGCGGCGGCTGGAAGACGGCCAAGCCGTTCACGGTCGACGAGATTGACATGAACAAGTTCGACTTCAAGTCGGATGTCATAAAGGATGCCAACGCGCAACGCACATGAGGTGTGAGGCATGAACGCAGCGGTATCGCCATTGTGGTGTCTGGGCGCGGCCTTCATTGCGAGCGTGCTGCTTGCCGCCAACCCATATCTTCCGCTATGGGAGCATGTCCCCGATGGCGAACCGTATGTCTTCGACGATCCCGACAACCCCGGCAGGAGACGCGTCTATATCTACGGATCGCACGACAGCCAGCGTACGTTGCCCTGCGGGCGCGAGCATGTGGTTTGGTCCGCGCCTGTCGAAGACCTGAACAAATGGCGTTTCGACGGAGTGATCTTCCGTTCGCTGAATGACGCGAACGGTGATCCTCTCGACAAGAACTGGCTCGGCGACCAGCTCTACGCCCCGGACGTGGCGCTGAAGACCGGCGCAGGCGGGAAGAAGACGTACTTCCTTGTGCCGAACAACATGGCGGGAGAGCGAAAGACGATGATCGCCAAGTCGGATCGTCCAGATGGCCCTTTCAAGGTCTGCAACTGGGACGGCAAAGATCCAAAGCGCACGGTGGGATGCCTACGTGCCGATCCTGCGGTATTTGTGGACGACGACGGCCGTGTCTACGGCTACTGGGGGTTCTGGCGGTCGATGGCCGCCGAACTCGATCCGGAAACCATGGCGACGCTGAAGCCCGGGGCCAAGGTGATTGAAGACATGGTGAGCGGCGCCAAGCAGCCCGGCGTGTTCCGCTTCTACGAGGCGTCGTCGATGCGCAAGATAAAGGACAAATACGTGTTCATCTACAGCAGATGGACGGAGGAAGGGGAATTCGGGCTGAAGAGTGCCCCTTACACGCTTGCGTACGCATATTCCGACAATCCGCTCGGCCCGTGGACGTACGGAGGTACGCTCATCGATGCACGGGCCCGAGAAACGCGTCCTGACGGCAGGGTAGTCGTAACCGCAACGGCCAGCGGCAACACGCATGGCAGCATTTGCGAGATAAACGGAAAGTGGTATGTTTTCTACCACAGGCAATGCGGCTTGCAGGGGTGTTCGCGTCAGGCGATGGTTGCGCCGATCACGGTGGAGGTAGAAGAGGGCCCCGGCGGCAAAGTGTGCATCCCCGAGGCCGAATATACGTCTGAAGGTTTCGAGACGGAGGGCCTTGATCCGTTTGAATGGCATCCGGCCGGCATTACATGCCACTACGTAGGCGGGCCGTACGTGAGGCCATGGCATGCCGACGGATACGAAGAGGCGAATCCGTATGACGAAAGGATCAACAGAAGTTCCGTCGTGAACATTGTTTCCGGCTCTGTGGTCGGCTACAAGTATTTCAACTTCGGCAAGACCCACGGGCGCAAGTTGCTGCGGCTTGAGATGAATCTTCTTTTGTTGGGCGAGAAGGCGCAGATGGAAGTATGGGCGATCCGTCCGAATGCCGCCGAAGGTGGAATCAAGCTTGGAGACGCTGCGTTTTCAGGAGAAGCGGGCGTTCGGACCGTGGTGGAAACGGTGGATGTCGGGCGGCTTGCTGGGCTGGATGGGCGCAAGGCGCTGTTCTTTGTCTTTCATTCCGCACGGACGGGATATCCGATATGCGAGATGGAGGGCTTTCGCTTTACCTGTGCGACGGAGGCGCCGGATGTACGTTAAAGGCAAGATGCGTTCAATTGAAACAACTGGGCGACGACTGTGGATTGTGTGTGCCTTTGTGCTGTTGTCGTCGTTTGCACTGGGTTGGACATCTTGCCCGCTGCGCCTTGCCGAGGGGCCCCTCCCGAAAGTGGACGGCGTGATCTCGCCGCGTGAATACGACGAGGGCACGACATTTCTTGGTTTTCTCAATGCGCAGCCGCCGATGTTCCTCAAGGCGGGAAACGAGGGTACGGCCACTTTTCTCTCCGACGGACGTACGCTTTACGTGGCATGGCGCGTGAAGGCGAACAACATCGACATCGGCGGCGGGCTGAAGGCGAAGGAGACGGAACGCGACGGCGCCCTCTGGGACGATGACAGCGTAGAACTTGTTGTCGCGAGCGAAGACAGCCCTGCACGCGTCGGGCACTTCATCTTCAACCCCATCGGCACGGTCTATGATGCGCTTTATCAGGGTTCCGGCAAGGCCGACAAGACATGGAACTGCAAGGAGCTTAAGGTGGCCAGCCGCGTCCTTCACGGATGGTGGGAGCTTGAGGCCTCGATACCGCTGACGTCCATAGGAAAGTTTGAGCGCGCCGTCGAGGTCAACGCGGCGCGCAGCGTACCGGGCGAAGGCGCAGCTTCGCTCACGGCGTCCATCGCCTATATCGGTGGAGCCAAGCTGCGCTTGGAGTGGCGCAAGGGTGCGCAGGCGGTGGGCATGCTTTCAATCGGCAATCCCGCGCAGGGCGAATGGCGGCCGGAGTTCGTCCTGTCCGCAGGCGATTCTCCTGTACGCGCGGAGGTGCAGCTGAACGAAGTGCGTGACAATGGTGGCCTCCGCAAATCGCTTTTTGCCGATGGGAAGGTTTTGAATCCAGGCGAGAAGTTCATGCCGACATTCAATACCCGTTCCCGTGCGCTTCTGCATGCCAAGCTCACGATGCGCGATGCACGTACGGGTGCGATTTTGCTTGAGCGATCCTTCGACGCGAGGCGGAGCGTTCGGTCGGCCGGCGTGCCGCCTTCGGCGGAGTTCGACCTCGGGGAGATCGGCGAAGTCTCTGTCTACCATTATCCAGGGATGAATCGCATTCGCTTCACATGCCATCCTGCGCCGGGCACCGCCATCGCGTCCGTAAGGTGCGTTCTTGCCGGACGAACTTCCGAGCTGGCGAAAGAGGGCGGCGCATTTACCGCGCTCATGGAAACGCCCGCCGAGACCGGCAAATACCCGGTTGCGTTCACTGTCTGCGGCGCGGACGGAAAGGAAACCGCGTTTAGGGACGCCTGGACTCTCGAGAAGCGCCATTTTGAATGGGAGGGCAACAGGCTCGGCTGCGAGAAAATCATATTGCCGCCGTTCAAGCCCATCGCAGCGGACGGCGACACGCTTAAGGTCGTCATGCGCAAGTATGCGTTAGGTGCGGCCGGCCTGCCACGGTCGATTTCTGCCCTTGGTCGCGAGATGCTTGCGGCGCCGGTGCATTTGGAGGCTGTCGTGTCTGGGAAGACCGAGGCGTTTGAAGGAGCCTCCCCGCGGATAGAGGTGAAGGACTCCGGCTATTCGGCCCAGATTGCGGCGACTGCCGGGGCGAACGGGCTTACGATCGAGAACCGCGCCAACTTCGAGTACGACGGCTTCCTCTGGAACGAAATGCGGCTCGGAGGGCTGGCCGGGCGCAGTCTCGACAGGCTCACGCTCGTCGTTCCGCTCAAGGACGCCGAAGTGCCGCTCATGCATATATGCACGACGGACTCCATTCGCTACAACCCAACCGGCGCCGTGCCACCGGGAGACGGCGTGGTGTGGGACGGAACGAAGCTCCACAGGAAATCGGGTTTTGTCGATGACATGTTCGCGCCGCAATGCGTGCCATATGTGTGGCTCGGCGCGGAGCGAAGGGGATTGTGCTGGTTCATCAACAACACGGCGGGCCTGAGCCTCGCCCCCGATCGTCCGTCTGTTCGTATCGTGCGCCGGAAGGACGTGCTCAGGCTTGAGATCGACCTCGTGAATACGCCCTCCCGCCTCAAGGACGGCCATGCGTTCGCGTTCGGATTCGAGGCCACGCCCGTAAAGGAACAGGACAAGTCGATGTGGCGGCACTTCCAGACCGGCACGACGCAATGTCCCGAAGGAATGGTTCCGCGGCATGAAGTCAGCTACTTGTCCTGCGGATTCTGGAACTGCTGGGCGAGGCGCCCCTACAACGACGACTGGACCCTATTCAAGCTGGCCTTGGCGCAGGCCAACACGGGCAAGCGCAGGGTCGAATACGATACGGCGTTTACGGTATCGACGAATCGCTACGACGCCGCATTGGAGGACTATGCCGCCAAGCTGCCGTCGGTCGGCAAGCAGACGTATTTCGACTGGATCACGAGCTGCCGCTATTTTTCGTCAAAGAAGATCCGCGAGATCGACACGCCCGGCTACCCGTTCAAGTATTCAGATCCGACGCTCAACTGGATGAACGAGGAGTCGGAGGAATACTACAAGTCCGAATGGATATCCCGTGGCACGGGCTATATGGGGGCTACGCGCAACTTCCTGGTGCCGTCTTATCTCGACTACACCATATACTACTACCACAAGGAGATTTCACTCGGTTTGAAGGGGCTGTACTTCGACGACATGTTCCCGATGACCTGCCGCAACCCAGATACGAGCATGTCCCGCGACGAGGCCGGGAACTGGCACGGCAACTTCGGCATCCTCGAGATGCGCGAACTCGTGAAGCGTGCCGCCGTGATGCAGCACCTCGCCGGCGTCAGGCCGCGCCTCATTCAGATTCACATGACGAACTGCCTTCTGGTGCCGTCATTCGCCTTCGGCACGAGCATGCTTTCGTGGGAAGACCACTTCGGCGAAGAGATTTTCCAGAAGCGCTTCGCAGTGGACTACATGCGGGCGGAATCGCTCGGCACGCAGGTCGGCGCCGAGGCCGTAGCGCTCGATGGCATACGGCGCATCAAGTGGGACGAGAAAGACTGGCGCCGCGGCCGCTTCCGCTTTCTCACCCGCACGCAGCAGGCGCTCCTTCTGCCGGCGGGCGTAAAGATATGGCTGCGTCCGGCGGCGCCGTACGCCGGCGTGGACCGCGAAGAGCTGTTTTCGACACTTGCGCCGTTGTCCAAGTTCGAGATATGGAGGAACGATTGTACCTTCAAGGCATTCTACGACGACGACGGGCTTGTGTCTGGCGCGCCGGATGGCGTATTGACGGCATCGTATCGCCGTCCAGGGAAACTGCTGGTCCTATTCGGCAATTCGACAGAGAAGGACGTCTCGTTCAAGCCGCGCGTTGCCCGCGCACGGCTCGGGCTGTCGCCGAAAGCGAAGATCTACGACGCCGAAACGGGCGAACCGATCAAGGACGGCGTGGTGTCGTTGAAGGGCTGGGACCTGGCCATGCTCTTGTACACGACGGAAAAGCCGCCGACTCCTCCTGGCACACCGGTTGTGTTCGCCGCCGACGGCAAGGGCGGTGTGAAGGGATGGACGGCCAATCCGGATTACAAGCCGCTTGGACAGGCGGAAGCCGTCGATTGGCGAAGTTTCAACGGAATGCGCATAAAGCCCCAGGGTGCAAGACTGTCGCCATTCTATACCACGGACGGGCTGGACGTTCGGCCAGGCGACAGGCTGCGTTTTTCGATGAGGGTCAAGGGCGTGGGCGAATGGGGCGCCGGCGTGTACCAGTACAAGTCTCGTAAGGATCGCGCTTGGCGCGGCGCCAGCATTTCGAAGTCCATTGCGGTTGCCGCTGATCGCGCAAAGCCGGTTTCGTTCACGGTAAAGGTCGGCGACGATGCAACGTTTGTCCGCCCTGTGCTGGAGGCCCACGGTGAAGACGAAATGACGTTTTTCGACCTTCACATAGCCATCGAACGTTGAAGGAATTCAATTGACAAGGTTGTGCAACGGAAAGTAAAAACAAATCAAAAGAGCTAAAGGAGTTACATATGAGAAAGTTGATGGCCGTCTGTCTTTTTGCCTGGTCTGCCCAAGCCGCCGACACATGGTGGGTCGATGCGGCAAACGGCGTTGATGCCGCAGGCTATGGCGTTGCCTCCAACCAGGCGTTCAAGACGCTGCAGTATGCACACGATCGCGCAAGTTCTGGAGATACGATAAAAGTGCTTCCGGGCGTGTATGCGGATACGTCTTCCGACACCACATGGGGTGCGACGCGCTTGAACATCCATGACAAGTATCTGTACTTCAAGGCCGTCGGTGGACCGGACGTGACAATCATTCAGGGCGCGTTCGCTCCGGGAACAGCTTACGGATACGGTGGGGAAGGGGCGGTGCGCTGCATTACGTGCCGTGGCGATGAAGCCGCGAAGTCGGTCATCGAGGGATTTACGCTTCGTAACGGGGCGGCATCCGCCACAAGCGGTGCGGCGGCGAACATGTGCGGTGGTGCGGTGTGCGCCATGCAGTACAGCTATAGTGCGCAGACCAATGGCCCGTTTGTGGTGGGCTGCCGGATTGAGAACTGCTCGTCATCGCGCAGCGGTCCGGTAAGTGGCGGCATATTCGTGCGCACCCTCTTCCGGCACAACCGGATCGAAGCGGGCAGGTACTTCGGCTTCCGCTCCACCTTCTTCAACTGCGTTATCACGCGCAACGCATCGGAGGCCTACGACAGCACCGTCCAGTTCGACGACAGCACCGTCGTCAACTGCACGTTGGCGGACAACTACCTGAAATTCAACCTTGTGAACAGTTCACGGCTGTACAATAGCCTGGTGAGTTTCACGGGGCTGGCGACGGCTGACGGCGTGTCCGTGAACAACTTCACTGATTCCACGTCCATACATGCGCTGATTGGTCCGGCAGCGGGCGACTGCCGTCTGCGCAGCGGCGTCACGGGCGTTCAGATCGGCGATGCGTCCCATCTTCGGGCGTTCCCTGCCGCCGAAGGTATGCCTGTGGTCGATTCGTATAAGGACTTCTACGGAAACCCGATAGCGGAGAGCGGGACGATAGCAGCAGGCGCATCGCAGGTGGCGGTGGAGCCGGCCGGCGGCGCGGTGGTGCTGCAGAACGAGCGGCTGTCGCTGACGGAAGGCATCCCGGGTTATGCAAACTCCTATGTCTACCCAGATTCCTATCCCGCCAACTACCGGGTGTACCCCATGCTTGCGAACGGAAAGCGGATGGTACATTACAGCTACACCTACAATGGCACTACAGAGCGCTTCTTCCCGCTAATGGACGACTCTACGGACGTGATACCACCCCCGAACACGAGCGAGGCGATCACCGTGTCCATCGGGCGCTCGTCCGCGAACGTCGTATGGGCTGATCCGGCGGCAGACCCGGCCACGGCGGACGGCACGTTCGAGCATCCGTACCCGACGCTCCAAGAGGCCGTATCTACGAGCTTTGCCACAGGCTACAGCGACAGCGCAGGCGCCGTGGTGCTGGCGAAGGCCGGCACATATGAGACTGGCGTCACCAACTTCACGTTTAACGGGTACACGGGCAAGACGCGGCTGCTGATACCGGACGGCTCCACATTCCGCATCCTCGCGGTGGACGGGCCGGATCGGACGTTCATCAAGGGCGCGCCTGATCCGGATACTCTTGGCGCGGCGACGGCGGCGGGATGCGGCGCAAACGCCGTGAACTTTGTCGCGATGCCAAGTGGGCTTACGCAGCTGCAGGGCTTCACGCTCACTGGCGGATACTCCACGACCGGCACCGACTACTACAGTCCGGGACGCGGAACCCTGTACTCGTACGGCAACGACTTCAATGTGACGGACTGCGTGGTCTCCAACAACGTGGGGGCGTACTACGGCGTGGGGATGTCGCGGTTCCTGCGCTGCCGCATCGTGGACAATACGGGCGGCAGCGGCGTGCTGGGGCAGGGCAACTACCTCATCTCGTGCGTGATTGCGGGCAACCGGATCACGTCTGCCGACAAGAGCCACATCGCGGGGGCGGTGAAAATGTACCACTGCTCGATGGTGGGCGACGCCACGTCGTACGCGCTCCCCAACAACTCCTCGGCCGTCTTCGTGAACAACGTCGTCGATGACGGCGGCATCAAGCTGTTCGACGCGGGCGGGCACCACGGCTGCGTGTACAACGGCTTCGCCACGTACGAGGCGGGCGAGCAGAACTACCTGAAGGCCAACCCGTGCTTCGCGGACAAGGCCGCGGGCGACCTGCGTATCGCGTACGGCTCACCGGCGACGCGGGCGGCGTTGCGCCCAGATAACCCGAATGCCTCCAGCTGGTGGTTCTACGCTACGACGGACGTGGACGGCAGGCCCATCGCGTTCGATACGGAGGGAAGGCCACTGCCGGGCGCCTACGGCGACACGGCGCATGATGCGTACGTCATGGCGGAGCAGGGAGGCGTGGCCGTCGTGAACGGGCAGATCGGCTCAAACAAGCCAACGGCGGGGAATCCGCTTGTGCTGACGGCTACGTCGGGTACGCGGCCTGTGTCGGGCTTCACCGTCAACGGCGCGACAAACCTCTTCGAGGACTTGCCTGGGTATGCGCTTACGGTGTCCTCTTCTGGCGATTGCGGGCTGTTCATCGAGGCGATCTACTCTGGCGACTGGTACGCAGCCCCGGACGGCGACGACGCGGCGACGGGCTTCTATCCCTCTGCGGCGAAGACGCTCAAGGGTGCCCTCTCTAATGCGAACCTCATTTCCGGAGATCGTGTGCTGGCGCTGCCGGGCGAGTATGCTTCCGGCGAAATGGCGCAGAATAATAACTGCGACATCAAGGCACGTGCTGTAGTGCCAAGCGGCGTGACGC
>Ga0310786_10009049_pt1 | contig 12704 bp, 16 predicted proteins | sample AusTroGonzalo_MG_FD_203881 | JGI IMG/M metagenome (GOLD analysis project Ga0310786, IMG submission 203881) | Bovine rumen microbial communities from tropical cattle in Woodstock, Queensland, Australia - Gonzalo_03 (v2) (version 2) | ecosystem: Host-associated > Mammals > Digestive system >...
GCGGCTGTTGTTGACGGTTTCTGCGATGATGGCGAGGCTTTCCTGCGCCGTCATTTCCTTGTTCTGTTCCATTGTAACCAGTGTTTAATTCGTTTTAGGAGAGGTCACAGCTGCGCAGTCTGCACCCTTCCCGATGCAAATATAAACAAGTTTACAATATAAACCAAATTATTTTTGAAAAATGGCTAGAAGCTGCAGTAGTCGGCGTAGACCTCGCGGACGACGTCGTCCCAGTTCAGGTAGAGGTCTTTGCGGGCTGCGGCGCTGATGCGGGCGTAGTCGTCGGGATGGGCCATGATGTCCAGCAGGAGGCGGGCGAAGTTCTCTTCTCCCGGGGCCGATACGTAGGCGTTCACACCGTTGGTGACAGTGGCGGCGGTACGGGCGCCTTCCAGGAATACGGTGGGTGTGCCCTGGCAGGCTGCCTCGATCTGCACCAGGGAGTTGGCGTCGTACAGGGAGGGGAAGAGGAAAAGCTTGGCGCGGGAGTAGAGCTTCTCCAGCATCGGCCTGTCCGTGAGCCCGCACATGACCACTTCTTCCGTGAGGCCCAGTTCGTTCACCAGGGCGGCCAGTTTGTCCTCGTCCTGGCCCTTGCCGGCGAAGAGCATGCGGAAGTTCTTCAGGCCCATGGCCTTGGCTTTGGCCAGGGCGCGGACGGTGAAGTCGATGTTCTTGATGAAGTTGATGCGTCCCACGAAGAGGAAGACGGTGGCATCGGCCGGAATGCCGTAGGTTTCGTTCACCTCACGGGCGGCTGCGGCGGGATCGGCCACGGGCTGATGGTCCGTCGCATTGAGCCGCACCTTGCAGGGCGCCTTGAGGCCGTATTCGTTCACGTACAGGTCCCGGATGCCGCCGTTCACGGCCCAGCACTCGTCGCAGCGGTTGAATACACGCATGATGCCGCTCAGGGCCAGGTCTACGGCCGGCTTCAGCTTGCCCACCAGGGGTTGCTTCTCAAAATCCTGCCTGTACTGGCTGTGCAGCGTAGCCACCACCGGAATCCGGTGGATCTTGGCGAAGAGCACGCCCGCCAGTCCCACCGAAAACGGCGAGTGAATGTGCACGAAATCAATCCCGCTCAGCAGCAGCTGTGCCTCGAACTTCGGGTCCAGCGCCGCCGCAGGAATGTCATAATCATTGCCGATAATGGGAATAGAGTGGCAGCGGACCACCTTGTAGGGCATCGCCTCGTCATCCGCCTTGCTGTAGCCGCGCGTTTCCGGGCAGAAGACCACTACATCACAGTATTTGACCAGGCGGCGGGCATAGTTGTCCACCACTTTGATGACCCCGTCCACCATCGGGTACCAGGTGTCAATGAACAGACCAACTTTCTTCATATTGCAAAGGTACGAAATAATAATAAATCGTATGAAAAAGAAGGCGTCAAGAAGCTGATCCTCCAGACGCCTTGGTATGATGAAGGGGAGTATGCCGGTTACATGGAACTCTCAATGGTTTTGCCGGAAGTACTGCCCAATAAGGTTCGGAAATCCAAGGACAGCAACGAGTAACGCGCAAAACGAATCAAGAACGTCGTCCCAAGATCCTGAATCCTTGACGAATCATTTGGAAGTTTGTCGATAAATCGCTAATATTGCACAGTTAAACAACTTATGCTGTGAACAATGCCGGAACTGCATTCAATAGATTTCGATATGATCCAGCGTTTCAGCGAGGATTTGAAGCGGGAGGTCGCCTCCTGGGCGAAGGATCCGCTGTCTTGGGAAGATATGGTCGCCCAGTACCAGAGGCTCCATACGACCCAGAATCAGAGCTAGAAACTGCCATGGACCAAGAATCCGACCTGGAGAACTGGGCTCGGGAGAATGGTTATTGGCATAAACACCCTCAAGAATACTATAAAGGCCTCGGATACCAGTTTTATGGTTTCGGAGGCGAAGCGCAGGTGTATGCCGAGGGGGATGCCTTTGTCCATAAAGTGTGCAGGACAGGCCAATACGACAATCTCATCCGCTTCTTTGACAGAATCGTCATTCAGAATACACTCTGTCCCGAAGCGTACTTAGAAGTTGAAGGCTTTGGCCGTGACCAGCAGAATGACTTCGTCGTTCTCATGAAACAGCGATTCTTCCGCCAGTCGCATATTATGAGCGAAGATGAGATCTCTCTGTATATGCGCTGTCTAGGATTCTGGAAACTGGTAGAAGAGCCCTATCACACAATTCGCTTCTTCTCAGACACGGTCATTGCAGAAGACCTTCATCCAGGAAACATTTGGATGACCGGTGATAATAATGTCGTTATCATTGACGGCGCCTTTAAGTTCAATACACCTGGTCTTGGTCTCGGTGGAAAATTCGTTTATTAACGTATGAATCTGTTTAATGACAGCAACGAGTAACGCGCAAAACGGGCGTTTCCGTGTTACTCAATGCAATTAATGCAACGAACAACGCACTAAACACGGGTTTGGTGCGTTGTTCGTTGTAATACAAGGGCGGAATCAGAGAAGGGCCGTGGGGACTTCGGTGAGGAGGGGAGAATCGGCCATGCCTCGCGGGTTGGTGCCGGGGAGGCCCTGAGGGACGTCCATGCCCAGGCGGCCGAAGAGCCATTCCCAATAATGGGGCATGGTGCCGTCCGGGGCCAGCCAGTTCATCGGCTCGCTTTTGAAAACCGTTTCTCCGTCAGCATCCAGGTAAGATGCCTGCACCAGTTCCGTGCAGTACAGTTCCTCGTTGTCCGGCAGGAAACGCACGTCATAGCCGCGGCCGCAGAAGGCCTTGGCCCGCTCTACGGCGAGGTCGGCATCCACGCCCTGGACGCGTTTGACGATGAATTCCGGGTAACTGCCGTCCTTGAGTGTGAAATCCCGCAGGAAGGTATCCAGGGGATGGCGGTCTACCCCGTGCGCGATGGTGGCGTCGATGATCCAGATACTATCGGCCTTTACCTCGGCGATAGCCACGTGGATGAGGTTCCTCTCGCCAGCTTCGCTTGTGGCCGAAGCGATGGCCTCGTCCATCGACCCCGATTCTGCGTTATAGTCGGCGGGGAGGGCGACAAAAATGAGGTCGCCGTTCTTAATACCATCGTTGGTGCTCCTGCAACCAAAGGCCAGAAGCACCAGCGACAACAAACCAATGATTTTTTTCATGCTACAAAGATAGCATTATCGCTTGAATTCCAAACGGATATCGGCAGGAATTCCTTCCAGGCCCAGGTTCATCCTGTCGGCAGCATAGTTCTCGCTGCGGGTGGCATAGCGCTTCTCGAAGGCGGCGGCGAAGTAATGGTCGCCGGTAGCCTGCGTCTTGAGGATGAGGGCCGTGAGCTCCGTGAGGGCACTTTCCATCTTGCCATAATCCAGCGTGTAGCGGCCGGAAGGAGTGCGCTGGAAAGCGCCGGCTTCCTGCAGGTAATTATAGATGGCGATGTTGGCGCGGCCCAGGGCCGATCCTTCACCGAAACGCTCGGAACGTACCAGGGAAACAAAGAAAGTAGCCAGGGCGTCTTCCTTCGTGAAGATGTGGTGGATGTCGTAGTGGTCCTGCAGCTTGCACACCAGCAGCACGCCGGCCACGTTGGCCTTCATTTCCTCGAAGGTCTGCGCCATGTTGCCCAGGGCGCTCTCCACGCTGCCTTTTCCGTTCACGGTTTCCTTCACGCCCAGGCCGTGAGCGACCTCGCGGAAGGCAATGTTCCAGAAGAAGGCGTCGGAAGAGGTGTGGTCGTCGCCGTTTGTTCCCAGCAGCACCTCACCGGTAGGCCATACAATATTATTGTATTTGGCCTTGATGATGTTCTCCAGCAGGATGGTGCGCGTGCCTTTCTCCTCCTGCACCTGCGGATCGAAGGGCAGGTTCAGGGCGATGACCTTGACACCGGCGTTAGCCTTTCCGGCATAGTAGAGGGCGTCGCAGGAGAAGATGTTGGAGCAGGCACCGGGCTGGAACTGACGGTAGGCGGCATCTCCGGGCAGTTCCTCCTGGAACTCGCCGATACGGGAGACATACTGCATCAGTTCCTTCGTGCTGGCTTCGTTCTTCAGCAGGACGAAGGCCTCATAGGAACGTTTCAGGCCCAGGAGCTGGTCGTCGGCCGCCTCGTTAGGGCCGATGACCAGGTCCATCTTGCTGTCCACCATGTCCAGCCAGGCCAGGGAGCTTTCATAGTAGTTGTCGGTCTTCAGGGCGGCGGCCTTCTTCAGCAGATAGGCGGCCACGCTGGGTTTGATGGTAATGTCGGAAGCGGCTTTCAGGTAGTTGCCGATCTTGTCGATGTGCGCTTTGTAGGCTTCGTGGTACCAGACGGCCTCCAGGGAACCGTCATCGGCACGCCGGATGAGGGTGTAGGGGCTGTTCTTGTCGGCATGGTCCCAGGCTTCGAACTCCTCGAGGGTCATATCGGCCGGATAGAAGCCTGCGCCGGGGAGACGGTCGGCATAGCCTTCCACGAAGGACTGGCCGTTGGCGCGGTCCCAGGGACCGTAGTTGATCTCGGCAAAGGTCTTCTGCATGGGGTCCGTGAGGCCCTCCAGGAGCGCGTTTTTGTCGCCGAAGTACTGCTCCCAGTAGATGGCGTCCACTTCGTCCGCGGCGAAGCGGTAGAGGTTGAGCACCTCCTTGCCGTTGTCGGTGATGCCGCTCAGATCGGGAGCGGGGATGGTGACGACGGCGTATTCAGCAACGCTGCGTGCATAGGGGGACGGTTTCTCCTTGCAGGAAACCATCGCCACGGCAGCGAGCATCAAAAGGTAAGAATAACGATTCATAGTTGTTGTTTAGATGATGTGAAGCGCGCTGGCGGCGAACAGCGTCAGATAACCCAGCACAATGCTGATAGCACCGATGATGATACCCATACGGGCCATATCTTTCTGCTGAATGAGGTTGGTGGCATAGGCCAGGGCATTCGGCGGGGTGGAGATGGGCAGGATCATGGCGCTGCTGGAGGCAATGGCCACGCCGATCAGGACGGTGGACGTGCCGCCGACGGCAGCGAGCTTGTCACCCATGGCCGTGCAGACCACCACCAGGATAGGCATCAGCAGGGCAGCCGTAGCCGAGTGCGAGATGAGGTTGGAGAGGCCGTAGCACAGCAGGCCGGAGAGGATGACGATGAGAATGGGGGAGAAGTTGCCGAAGGGGATGGCGCGCACCACCAGGGCAGCCAGGCCGGAACCGTTCATGGCATAACCGAGGGCGAAGCCGCCGGCCACCATCCAGATCACGGACCAGTTGATTTCTTCCAGGTCGTATTTGGAGATGATGCCCGCCATGGCGAACACGGCGAAGGGAATCAGGGCAACCGTGTAGGTGTTGATGCCCGTAAACGTATCCATCATCCACAGGAGGATGGTGACAAGCATGGTCACGATGACCAGCGGGGTCTTGGCATCCTTCTTCATCTCGCCGTCAATCTTCAGTTCAATCGTCTTCTGGGAGAAGGGGAAAGCCTTTTTGAGAATATACCAGGCGATGAGGATCATGACAATCACCAGCGGCACCATGAAGATCATCCACTGGCCGAAGCCGATGCCCATGTTCAGGCCTTCGGGGTCGTTCAGGTACTTGAGGGCGATGGTATTGGGCGGCGTGCCGATAGGCGTTCCCAGACCGCCCAGGTTGGCGGCTACGGGGATGCTGAGAGCCATGGCGATGCGGCCTTTACCGCTTTCCGGCAGCTGCTTGAACACAGGGGTGAGGAAGGTGAGCATCATGGCCGTGGTGGCCGTATTGGAGATGAACATGGAGAACAGGGCCGTCACCAGCATGAAGCCCAGCAGGATGTTCTCGCTCTTCTTGCCGAAGGGCGTGAGCAGCACGCGAGCCAGGTGCACGTCCAGGCCGATTTTGGTGGTCGCGATAGCCAGGACGAAGCCGCCGATGAACAGCATCACCACGGGATCGGCAAAGCTGGCCATCACCTGCTTGTAGCTGAGGAGCTGTCCCACGGCGGTAGGATCGCAGATCCACTTGATGCCGGAGTCGGACGTAAACAGCAGTAGCAGGACCATGATGGAGACCGACGTGGCCCAGGCGGGCACCAGCTCGAATACCCACATGAGGGTGGCGTACACGAAGATGGCGATGATACGCTGCTGGACCTGGGTGAGTCCCTCGATGCCGAAGGATTCCGTCGGCAGGAACCAGAGGATCAGCACGACGACCGCTACCAGGAAGAGGCCGAGGTTCTTCTTCTTAAAGACATTGGGGTTGTTGAACCTGTTAGCATGACGCAACTTGTGCATCTGTTCAACCAGATTGAAACCGATAAAGTTCTTGAACATATATGTTGAGAATAGTTTTTATTCGCGCACAAAGTTACAGCCATTTCAAATGCCTTTTTATTAGAAAATATGGTTTCTTTCTATAGATTTAATAGATAATATCGATAAATATAACTACCTTTGTCGGTCAAATTCATCAAGTTATGGAATTACGGCAGCTGAAATACTTTATCGAAGTGGGACGCCTGGGCAGCTTTTCCCTGGCCTCCAAGACCCTGTTCATCACGCAGAGCACCATTTCCCAGCAGATCCGCAAACTGGAGGAGGAACTGGGCGTGGAACTGCTCAGCCGCGATACGCGGCATGTGACCCTCAGCGACTACGGAGAGCAGTTCTATCCCTATGCCCTGCAGGTCCTGGAGCATGCGAAGGCCTGTACCGAGCGCATCCAGGATGTGAAGAACCTGCAGGTGGGAACGCTCAGTATTGGCGCCACCTATTCCTTCGGCCCGCTGCTCAAGCAGACCGTGCTGGACTTTTACAGGCTGTATCCGCACATCCGGCTGGACCTGAAGATCCATAACAAAGAGGAACTGAAGCAGATGCTGCTGGACCGGGAACTGGACCTGGCGCTTACTTACAAGTCGACCATCGGCGACGACCGCATCGAGTCCCGCCTGCTCTTCCAGAGCCGGCTCAGTTTAATCGGCCGGAAAGGGGAGCTGAAGGGCCTGGGGAAGGAGGTCTCCGTGCCGGAGCTTTCCCGCTTCCCGCTGGCGCTGCCGTCGAAAGGCCTGCAGGCGCGGGACACCCTGGAGGACGTGCTCTTCGCCCAGAATGTAGACCTTGATATCCGCCTGGAAATCAACAGTGTCCGCTACCTGCTGGACCTGGTGGGCAACAGCCCGCTGGTGACCATCCTCTCGGAGGAAGCCATCCACCAGGTGAAGGGGTTCGAGGCCGTTCCCATCGCCCACACCGAAGGCCGCATGGACGGCTGCTACCACTGCCTCAAAGGCGCCTACCACAAAATGGCCGTCCAGAAGTTCATCGAACTCCTGAAGGAAAACAACTCCTTCTACCAGACTTTTGCCTAAAGCTTTCCTCGCCATAAATGGGGATTACAAATAGCGGGGGACGTTTTCTTTGTAGTGCATGTACTCTTCGCCGAAATCGGCCTCAAGGCGCTTCTCCTCGGAACGGACCTGAAGCGTGAGGAGAGTGATTTCCACGGCGAAAACGGCCATCGGCCACCAGCTCATGAGCCAAAGCAGAACGCCCAGATCGTAGATATACACGCCTACGAGCATGGGGTTACGGGAGAACTTGTACGGGCCGTCCGTCATCAAATGCCGGGTCCTGGGCGCCACTTCATGATTGTAGGCGTCGAAGGGATTGCCTTCTCCCACCTTTTTCATGTGCACGATAGACCAGATGCTCAGGGCCATTCCCAGCACCATCAAGATAATAGACGGGATGGACCACAGGAGTTCCGGGGCCCAGGGGAAGGGTTTTCCGGACACCCACCACATAACGGCAGGAATCCCGGCCACGAAGACCAGGAATCCAAGCAAATAACCTATAGCGTTTCTCATACTAGTAGAACTTGGCGATTTCGTCCAGGGGTCTGTGCACCGGGGTGTTGGGATCCTGGGCACGGTAACCCAAAGCGATGACGGCCAGGATGGTCTCGTTCTCCGGGATGTCAAAGAGTTTTCTCAGTTCATCGGCCTGGCGCATACCCATGATGAGGGTGTCGAAACCCATAGCGCGGGCCTTAAGGATAAGGTAGGCGTTACTGAGGCCGTTGTCGTAGGCGCCCCAGAGGTCTCCCGTCTCGTCCACCGCGTTGCCCCGGAAGAAGCCGGACTTGCCTGTTTCAAACGTTGAGACAAGGAAAACCGGTGCGTTTATCACCCGCTCCTTGTTGCCGCCGATGAGTTCCAGCACGGCCTCGCGTTTCTCATCGCCGATGGCCACGTAATACTTGCTGGGCTGCATGTTGGCCCAGGAAGGAGCGTTCTGCGTAGCCGTAAGCAGTTCGCGGACCTCGGCCTCGGAGATGGTCTTTCCTGCCTCATAGGCCCGGATGCTCCGCCGGGAAGCGAACACTTCGTCAAGGGTAGGGGCCGATGTCTGGTTGCCACCGCAGGCGACAAGTGCCAGTGCGCACAGAAGAATGGAGAATCGTTTCATAAGCTTCAAATTAATCCGCTGCAAGTTAATCATTTTCTCCCAGATTTTTCACTACCTTTGTGGAGCAGAAGAAAAAAGCAATGGAAACACGCAAGCATCTGGCGGCGGAAAAGAAACGCTGCAACTCCCATAACTGTGCACAGGCCGTGGTGTGCACCTATTGTGACCTGGTGGGTCTTCCGGAACAGACCGCGCTGGACATCGCCGGCGCGTACGGTACCGGCATGGGCAATATGGAAGGCACCTGCGGGGCACTGGTCGGAGCCGGCATGATCCTGGGCCTCAAGACCAAAGACCGTAACGAATCCCGCGCAAAGATGAAGCAGATGATGACCCGGTTCCAGCAGCGCAACGGCGCCACCCAGTGCAAACTGCTCAAGGGCATCGGCACCGGCGTCGTGCTCCGCGACTGCCCGGACTGTGTGGCCGATGCATCCGAATTCCTGGAAGAACTCTTATAGCCATGGAATACCTCTCCCAACAACGGCACGACGAGATCGCGGCCGAACTGAAGCATCTCATCGAAGAAGTGTACCCCAAGGCGGCGGAAGAGCTGGCCGAAATGAGCGCCCAGGGTGACCGGAGTGACAACGCCGGCTACCGCGAAGCCCGGCGGTTCCAGGGGAGGACCATCAGCCGCATCCGTTTCCTCCAGAAGATCCTGGAGCACTCCCGCGTAATCAATCCCGACGCCCTTCCCAAAGACAGGGTATCCCTGCTCAGTACGGTCGAGTTCACCAACCTCACCACCAACACCCGCATGAAATTCGAAATCGTGAGCCCCCACGAAATGGACCTGGAGGCCGGCAAGATTTCGCTGAATTCGCCCATCGGCGCCGCTCTGATGGGCAAGAAGGTGGGGGAGATTGCTGAAGCCAAAGTCCCCTCCGGCACCCTCCATCTGAAAATCGAAAGCATTCGTTTTCAGTGACAACTTCCCAACGCTACGAAGGACATACACTATGCAAAAATTTAAAATATCGCTTGCGATATAAAAATAAAGTCGTATATTTGCATCGTGAACGATATAAATAGAAAAGATATGGCAAAGATTTACGACTTCAAGGCCCTTAATAACAAGGGCGCCGAATACGACTTCGCACAGTTCGAAGGCAAGGTTCTCCTGATTGTGAACACCGCTTCCAAGTGCGGTTTTACCCCGCAGTATGACGGCCTGGAGGCCCTGTATCAGAAATACAAGGACCAGGGACTCGTCATCGTAGGCTTCCCCTGCGACCAGTTCGCCCATCAGGAACCCGGCTCCAACGAAGAAATTGCCGAGTTCTGCCGCATCAACCACGGCGTCACCTTCCCGCTGATGAGCAAGGTCGACGTAAACGGTACTCATGAAAGCCCTGTCTTCACCTACCTGAAAGAAGCTGCTCCCACCGAGGAATACAAGGGGCTCAAGGCCAAGGCAACGCAGAAACTGCTGAAAGGAATCAGCAAAAGCGTAGAAAAGGACAGCGATATCCTCTGGAACTTCACCAAGTTCCTGGTGAACCGCGACGGCACCATCGTCAAGCGCTTTGCCCCCACGGCAGAACCCGCCTCTTTTGAGAAGGACATCGAAGCAATGCTTTAAAGGAGGATATCCAGCTTGTCAATAGCCGCCCGGATATCCTCCGGAAACGTTGTGTGCTCCCTCAGGAAAGCATTTGAGCCGCCGGAAAGGGCTTTATAAAGTTCCGGCGACATCTGATTCACATAAGAAGAGATCGCGTCCTCGATGTGGTCTTTCTCGGCTTCCGACGTGGAAAACCGGTAGACCCTTTCCTTCTGATGGAAAAACGCGTATGCCTGTTCTATCGCCGAATGGTCCATTTTGACTGAAAAACATTACTCAGGACGCGAATTTAGCAATAATCTCTGTATCTTTGTATACACGAATTCAAAGAACAAGCTATATGACACTCGAAGAACAAATCCAGCAGGCCATCAAAGAGGCCATGAAGGCCAAGGACACGGTAGCCATGAACGCCACCCGCGCCATCAAGGGCGAAATCCTCCTTTTCAAAACCAGCGAAGGGGGATCGAAGGAAGTCACCGACGGAGACATCCTCAAAATGATTCAGAAACTGGTGAAGCAGCGCAAGGAAGCCGCCGAGCAGTTCGTCGCCGCCGGACGTCAGGAACTGGCCGATAATGAGCTGGCCGAAGCTGCCGTAATGGAGAAATACCTGCCCAAGCAGCTCTCCGCCGAGGAAGTCAAGGCCAAAGTCCAGGAAATCATCGCCCAGCTTGGCGCCACCTCCATCAAAGACATGGGCAAGGTGATGGGCGCCGCCAACAAAGCCCTCGCCGGCCTCTCCGACGGCCGCACCATCTCCACCATCGTCAAGGAACTGCTGTCCAATCAGTAATTCAGATGACGCGATTGTGTTCGGGCCGATAGGAATAACCTCCGCTGGCCAGGATACGGTCCATCTCTTCCCGCTCCACATCGAAGCAGTAACAGATCTGATCCAGGTTATCGAACTCCTCGTCCCGTAGGAGGAAGTTAATGCTGGATACCAGCATCGGTATGTCACTCAGCGGCAGATGGTCCATTTTGTCTGATGCAGTAAGAATTCAGGACGCGAATTTAGCAAAAAACTCTGTATCTTTGTTCAGACACCCGCTTTGATTGTGGGCGATTTCACCACAAAGCTTATCTTTTGATGCAGTACATTTGCAGGAAAAGTATACTGCCATGAAAACACGACTGATAAGCGCACTGGTCCTTTTGACCGCCATCCTTTCTTCCTGCAACAAAGACGACCCCGGGGCCGCCAAGGTCACTTTCCGCAAAGCCAACATCGCCGGTTCCCAGATGCTGGCCCTGGCACAGGGCACAGGCACTGTCACAAAGGCCGAGGGCGACGTCATCATCGGCCCGAAAGCCCTGTACACCGTCTCCGAGGACGGAACCATGGTGCAGGTAACCTATAACGTAGACGTAGAGGGCGTTGACGGCGAGGTGGCCGAGACCATCAAGGCCGAGCTCATCCTCTGCCCCAATTTCATCTTCCCGGTAGGGGAAGGCTGGATCTGGCTGGCCAACTGCAGTCTGGACGTAAAGGAAGGATGGTCCAACGGAACGATCCCGCAGGGCCCGGCAAGACACGCCCTGAGTAATCTCATTAACAGTTTCAGTGAGACATACCACGACCGCCACGGCGCCCATTACCTGATCCGCAAGAGCGACGGCGCCCTGTTCGAGTGGACGCTGGAGGCCGGTGCACCAGACGGGATGGACGACGGCTTCAAGCAGCCCAGCTTCCTGAACGGCTGGTTCCATCAGTTCGGAAAAGACCTCTATGTAAAGACCTGGGGATGGCTCTACGACGCAGGTGCTACGCCCAGCAGGCCCAGTCTCTATCGTCTGAAGGATAATGGCAACACGCTGGATGCCGTGAACCTTCTGGGAGACAATATCGGCTGTGGCGGCATCTGGCCCTCCGAAGACTGCCTGGGCGTGCAGTTCCAGTACGACGGCGCGTGGCCTTTCGGCATCATTGCACCGCCTTCTTTCCAGCCTGTCCTTCTGCAACAGGAGTCCCAGGACAAAGATATAGCCATGCTTTCCATTGCGAAGAAACTCTACCTGGCCGTAAACACCACGGAGATCAGCTATTACGATGACGGAAAAGACAGATATCCGAACGGAGAAAAAAACGTCGTGGTGTTCTATCATCTGAACGTAAGCACCAGTTCCATAACACTTGGAAACCAGATCTGCACCTGGGACGGCTACATTGACAATAATCCCAGAGCCATGATTTCCAGTGCCGAGAAACTCACCTGGTGGAGCGGAAACGGCCAGGGCGGTTCCCAGATCAATGTGTTTGACCCCAAGGCCGGTACAGTCAACTCCCATAGTCTTCCGGCGCATTATCCGAGCAATGAAGGCGATTATGTCAACGGAGTAGGTTATTCCGTAGACGGAATCGCCGGTTTCTGGGAATGCGACCTGGCCAAGGACAAGGCCGAATATGTGGCCCTTGACTGGAGCGAAGCCGCTGAATACCAGAGCAGGATTGTTCCCGGCACCCTCCGGATGGACCGCTTTGAAGCCGCCTCCCTTACCCTCCAGTTCAAGGCACAGATGAGCGACGGAACCAAGCTGGACTTCTACACGTCCGTAGTGGGTTCAGACAAGGGCAAGATGAAAGGCACGGTAAGCGGCCAGAACAATGCAGGCATGACTGTAACCACGATGGTCCGTCTCAACTAAAGGAAAAACTCACTATCTTTGTGCCTGCAATATGGAACAAAGCATAGAGAAATACCGCGACGACCTCACGCACTATCTCATTGAGGTCTG